>ULUD01012999.1_pt1 | contig 24945 bp, 16 predicted proteins | sample 1958191 | NCBI WGS metagenome assembly ULUD01 (sample SAMEA4835751, study PRJEB28245) | human gut metagenome | biome: gut microbiome; material: fecal sample | place: Denmark | collected 2008 | reverse complement strand
TTTCTTTTTAAATATAGTATAATGTTATATGCTGTAAGGCGATAATAGAAAATGTTTTTGTATTATTTGCCTAAAACAATATTATTTTGCTAATTATTCAGGGAGGGATTTTAGTGTACAAAATCGTAACAAGAAGACAGCTCAACGACGCTGTTGTTCTTATGGAGATCGACGCACCTTACATTGCCGCTAAGGCTGAGGCTGGTCAGTTCATCATCTACAGAGTTGATGAGAAGGGCGAGCGTGTTCCGCTCACTATCGCTGACTATGACAGAGAAAAGGGCACGATCACAATTATTTTCCAGGTAGTAGGTGCATCTACAACTGAGCTTGCAAGACTTAATGAGGGCGACTATATCCATGACGTTGTTGGTCCTCTCGGCGTTGCCACAGAGTATGACGAGGGTATCAAGAGAGTTGCAGTAGTAGGCGGAGGCGTTGGTTGTGCTATCGCTTACCCACAGGCTAAGAAACTCCACAGCATGGGCGTTGAAGTTGATCTTATCGCAGGCTTCAGAAGCAAGGATATCGTTATCCTCGAGGACGAAATGGGCAAGGCTTCTTCACATCTTCATATCTGTACAGACGACGGTTCATACGGCTATCACGGATTTGTTACAAATAAGCTTCAGGAGCTTATTGACGGTGGTGCAAAGTTTGACGAGGTCATCGCTATCGGACCAGTTCCAATGATGAAGTTCGTTTGCAAGGTAACAAAGCCTTATGACATCAAGACTCTCGTTTCACTCAACCCTATCATGATCGACGGCACAGGAATGTGCGGCGGATGTCGTGTAACTGTTGACGGCAAGATCAAGTATGCTTGCGTTGACGGCCCTGACTTTGACGGTCAGAAGGTAGATTTCGACGAGCTTATGAGAAGAAACTCAACTTATAAGGAGCAGGAAAAGGCTCACTTGTGCAGACTTACTGGAGGTGTAAGATAATGGCTAATATGAGTTTGACAAAGACTCCTATCGCAGAGCAGGAGCCAAAGGTAAGAGCTAGAAACTTCAAGGAAGTTACTTTGGGTTACACCCCTGAGCAGGCTATAGAAGAAGCTCAGAGATGTCTTAACTGCAAGCACAAGCCTTGTATGACAGGATGTCCTGTAAGCGTTAGGATTCCTGAGTTTATCGCAAAGGTAGCAGAGGGCAAGTTTGAAGAAGCATATGCTATCATCAAAACAACAAACGCTCTGCCGGCTGTTTGCGGACGTGTATGTCCACAGGAGCATCAGTGTGAGGGCAAGTGCGTAAGAGGTATCAAGGGTGAGCCTGTTGGTATAGGCAGACTTGAGAGATTCTGTGCAGACTATATGATGGACAAGGCAGTTGCAGTTGAAAAGGCTGAGCCAAACGGTCATAAGGTAGCTGTTGTCGGCGGTGGTCCTTCAAGCCTTACAGTTGCAGGCGACCTTGCTAAGCTTGGTTACGATGTAACTATCTATGAGGCATTCCATACAGCAGGCGGCGTTTTGATGTATGGTATCCCTGAGTTCAGACTTCCAAAGGCTATCGTTCAGCACGAGATAGACAATCTGACAAACATGGGCGTACATATCATGACAAACATGGTTATCGGCAGAGTTCTTTCTATTGACGAGCTTATGGGCATGGGCTATGAAGCTGTATTCGTAGGTTCAGGCGCAGGTCTTCCAAGATTCATGGGTATCGAGGGCGAAGGTCTTGTAGGCGTTTACTCTGCTAACGAGTACCTTACAAGAATCAACCTTATGAAGGCATACAAGGACGATTATGAGACTCCTATCATGAAGTCTAAGAACGTAGCTGTAGTAGGTGGTGGTAACGTTGCTATGGACGCTGCTCGTTCTGCAATGAGACTTGGCGCTGAGCATGTTTATATCGTATACAGACGTTCAATGGACGAGCTTCCTGCAAGAAAGGAAGAAGTTCATCACGCTCAGGAAGAGGGCATCGAGTTCCTCGTTCTTAACAACCCTGTTAAGATAGTTGGCGACGAGAACGGTCATGTAAACGGCATGGAGTGCATCAAAATGGAGCTGGGCGAGCCTGACGCAAGCGGCAGAAGACGTCCTATCCCTATCGAGGGTTCAAACTTCATTCTTGACGTTGATACAGCTATCATGTCTATCGGTACATCACCTAACCCACTTATCAGAAGCACAACTCCTGGTCTTGAAACAAACGATCACGGCTGCCTTATCGTTGACGAGAACGAGTCAACAACTAAGGAAGGCGTTTACGCAGGCGGTGACGCTGTTACAGGCGCTGCAACTGTTATCCTCGCTATGGGTGCAGGCAAAAAGGCTGCCGCTGCTATCGACGAGTATATCAAGAACAAGAAATAATTTCTTGTAAATGAAAATTATTTGTTAAAAGGCTTGAAGTTTGTGCAAATATCTGATATACTAATATAGTATTATTAGATTTGGAGGTCTTTTGATGAATTTGTCAGCAATTATTTCAGTTTTGGCAGCTGAGCAGAGTTCACCTGCATCACTTGCCATGACTTTTATCCCACTGGTACTCATAATCGTGTTCTTCTATTTCTTTATTATCCGTCCGCAGAAAAAGCAGGATAAGAAAGACGCTGAGATGAGAGATAACCTTGAGATCGGCGATGAGGTCGTTACAAACGGCGGAATCGTTGGTATCGTGTTCTCTATCAAGGACGACACTGTTGTTATCGAAACAGGCGGTGACAGAAGTAAGATCCGTGTTAAAAAGTGGGCTATCGCTAAGAACGAAACAATTCATGACGGTGACGCAAAGTAAATAACGCTTTTGAGGGACGGGTAGTTTTATCCGTCCCTTTTTGTGTTCTTATTGTCCGTGGCTTTGAATATAATTTCTTTAGGATATTCAGTGTGGGGGTGCGGATATGAAAAATAACAGGCTTTTTGGGGGCAGAAAGCTTTCTGTGCTGTCATCTACGGCAATTTCTGCCTGCGTGGGGTGCGGTGCGATATTTGTTGCTGTGCTTGCTTTTGCGTATGTTATCACTAAGATAGATGCCACCGATCTTATGCTGTCGGTAATGTCAACAGCGGCACTTGGTATCGGGGCGTATGCAGGGGGATATGTCTGCGGAAAAAGGCAACGTAGAAACGGTCTGCTGTCAGGTGTGCTGTGCGGAGTGTTCATTTTTCTTATCATTGTCATTCTCAGTGCACTGTTTTCAAAAGCAGCCGAAAGCTTTTCCGTGCCTGCAAAGCTTGTGCTTACCCTTGTGTGTGCAGGCGTAGGCGGAGTTGTGGGGGTAAATTCTAAAAGCAGCCGTTTCTGATAAGGATAAATATTTATACTGCATTAACTATTCGTTCATAAAACATAGTGGGATATGTGGTATAATTAGTGTAAATCAATTATTGGAGGTAAAATCCTATGAAACATATCAAGACGATCAATAAGGCTAATCTCAAGAAGACTGCTGCTAAGGGTGGCTGCGGCAAGTGTCAGGCATCATGTCAGTCAGCTTGCAAGACCTCCTGCACAGTTGCTAACCAGAAGTGCGAGAGAGAAGCTTAATATTCCGATCTTTCTGAGGCGTGCGAGCGTACACACGCCTTGCTAAAGGGACATTTTTATGTCCCTTTATTTTTGTATAAATTTGTATATGAATATAAATGCGAAAGGTGATTTTTAAATGATACACAAGTTTAAGCTTGGCGGCTTTAATGCACTGCTTGACGTGAACAGTGGCGGAGTACATATTATAGACGATCTGACATATGATTTGTTAGACAATGTTGAGCCGCCTTTTGAGGAGAAATGTCCTGAGGACGTTGTAAGAAAGCTGTCAAAGATGTATGACAGCAAGGATATCGAGGATTGCTATGAGGAGATAGTTTCTCTTTATAATGACAAGATATTGTTCAGCGAGGACGATTACGAGAAGTATGCCCTGTCTGCTGTGGCTTCACCTATCAAGGCAATGTGTCTGCATATTGCTCACGACTGTAACCTGAGATGTAAATATTGCTTTGCTTCAACAGGCGATTTCGGTCAGGGCAGAATGCTCATGGACTATGAAACAGGCAAGCGTGCTATAGATTTTCTTATAGAGCGTTCAGGAGACAGAAAATTTCTTGAGGTGGACTTTTTCGGTGGCGAGCCTTCACTGAATTTTGGCGTGGTGGAGCAGCTTGTTGAGTATGCACGTTCACAGGAGGAGCCTCACAATAAAAAGTTCAGATTTACTGTTACAACAAATGGTGTACACCTCACTGACGAGATGATAGACTTCATCAACAAGGAAATGTACAACGTTGTTCTGTCTATCGACGGAAGAAAAGAAGTCAATGACAGAATGAGAGTGCGTGTTGACGGTTCAGGAAGCTATGACAGGATTATCCCTAACTTTAAGAAGCTTGTTGAGAAACGTCCTAAGAACAAGGATTGGTATGTAAGAGGCACTTACACAAAGTATAATCTTGACTTCTCAAATGATGTAATGCACCTTTATGACCTTGGATTCGACCAGATATCCGTTGAGCCTGTTATGGCTGACCCTAGCGAGCCTTATGCTATAACAGAAGCTGACCTGCCGAGGATCTTCAAGGAGTATGAGATACTTTCCGAGAAGATACAGAAGATAAGGGACGAGGGCAAGTTCATAAACTTCTTCCATTTTATGATAGACCTCGATCAGGGTCCTTGTGCGATAAAGAGACTTAGGGGCTGTGGAAGCGGAAACGAGTATGTTTCTGTTACTCCTGACGGCGATATTTACCCATGTCATCAGTTCGTTGGTATCACCGAGTTCAAAATGGGCAATCTCTATGACGGCACATTTAACGAGGAAATGAAAGATATGTTTGCTCACGCACACGTTTACAACAAGCCAGAGTGCAAAAAGTGCTGGGCAAAGTTCTATTGCAGTGGCGGTTGCAATGCAAACAACTACATTTACGCAGGTGATATCCACAATGCGCATAAGCTGTCATGTCAGATACAGAAGAAGCGTCTTGAATGTGCTATCATGATGAAGGCTGCTAAAATGCTCGACAGCGCAGAATGAATATAAATATTTTGTAAATTTCATGCATGGTAACTTTTATGTACATATATAAACTTAATATGTACAAAAACGTTTGAAGTTTAACAAAAAAATTTATTGAATAATCGGTTTAAAAAGCACGGAATAACAAATGACGTTATTTCGTGCTTTCTGTTGTTATTACATAGTATGATAATGTCGAAAATTAGCAAAATATGTCTGACGTGTTAATAAGTATTAAGATAAATATAATGTATACTAAGCTGGTAGCTTATTGACAAAGCGGGTCGAATTTAGCATAATATTGACATAAACAAAAGGTGCTTGGCGGTCATGTTACCGCAAATCGGCTATAACGAGCGCCCTCTGTATCGGACAGTATAAAACGACAAATTATTATGAAAAGGACGAAGAGATATGAAAACTAATGAAAAGAAGAATACTTCTGCTAAGAAGAAACTTATACCTGCAGTTGCAATGCTCACAAATTCCGCTGTAATGCTTTCTACTGCTACTTACGCTTGGTTTACGCTCAGCAAGACTGCTGAAGTTACAGGACTTAACCTTGCCGCTACAGCAGGTGGCTCACTTGAAATTTCACTCGGACAGGTTGATAATGGTGTTTTGAGTTCATCTGATTTGACTCCTACAGCTGACAACATTTCTTGGGTAAGCACAGTTGATATTGGTCAGTGTTATGAAAAAGTTGGAAAATTGAAGCCAGCTTCAACAGTTGACGGTAATAGCTTGTTCTACGCTGAGGATAGTGGTATATACGCTGGTGGTAGAGCTGTTATGGCTGATACTAAGGTTAAAGCCGCAACTGATGAAGCAACTTTGACAGCGAGAACTACAACCGCAAATACAGCTCTTGCAACAGATGAAGCTTCTGGTGCTGACGGATATTATGTTGACGTTCCAATGTGGATAAGGTCAACAAAACAGACTAAACAGGACGTTCAGTGTCGTGTTACAATTAAGAATAAGGATAGTGAGAATAATACTGAAAATGATTTGCAAAAAGCAGTTAGAGTTGCTGTTTTGCCGTTGAAAACTGCAACTGAGGCAAATGATAGTACAACAGTTACAAATACTTTATCTGTTACAAAAGCTAGTGCAGTTGCTGGCTATGCAGATACAAAGTACACTCTTCTTGGCGATAAAGCGAGTGTATTTGGTCTTAATTGGGACAACTACACGGATAATAAGGGTATAAAGACAACAGAGGGTGCTAATTATGGTGCTAAACTTGATACCATTACTTTTACCAAGGGTACAGCACAAAAAGCCGTTCCAACTAGCAGAGATAGCTTGGACAATCTTACTACTGTATTTGAACTTGCTGGTGCAGGAAACAACGAGTATTCAGTTGAGGGCTTTGTTGTAAGAGTATGGATTGAGGGCGAAAGCAAATTCTGTAATGATGCAACTGCAAATCAGGATTGGACAATTCAGCTCGATTTCCAGGCAAAGGATAACGCAGGCAACTAATCAATAAACAATAAAACAAAAAAGACGCCGAAGAAATTCGGCGTTTTTTGGTAAATTGGTATAAAAAATAATTTTCCATATTTGGGGAAATCTCCCGATTTTTCTTTGTTTTTTGTCGAAAATATGCTATAATAATACATTGGAGCAGAAAGAAAGTGGCTTTGCTTTGGGCGAAAATTCTACAGTTGACGGCGTTCGTGCCGTGGAGCTTTTCTATAGACCTATAAAAAATACCGACAGCGGCAGGGTCACTTTTTTGCAGTTGCAAACAAGGCTCAATTCTCCTGTTATGGGAACGCTAATGCCTGCGGATTATCTCCCTGTGGCTCAGCTTTCCGACCGATGTGTTAGCATTTTCAAGCTTGCTTTCGTTCAGCTTTTGCAGGCTTTGGGTAAGTTTCACGAAAGGGAAGTGGACGTTGACTGGGCAAGCGTGTTCGTGCCTGCAAGATTTTTAAGGCAGACGGAAGCTCCGAGAGTTGTGGCAGATTATTGCGATAAGTTTGGCGTGAAGTATGAGCGTGTCTGCTTTGAGTTGTCGCCTGATGTGCTTGATGAAGCTGACAGTACAGCGGCAGATAACGTGGCTCTTATGAGAAGACAGGGCTTTCATTTTCTGCTCACAGGCTTCGGCACTGAGGGCTTTAAAATGTTGAAAACAGCTGAGTTCAAGGTAGATAATATCATGATTGACGGCTCGGTGGCTCAGGTTCTTGGTAAGAGCGACAGGTATGATACCTGCGTGAACTCTCTGCTGAATTTCGTTTTTGACCTTAATGCTGAGGTCATAGCTGACGGAATTACTGATGATAAGCAGGTGAAACAGCTCAGCGGTATGCAGTGCCTTTACTATTCGGGAGAAAATGCAGGAAAATATATTGCGGAAAGATACGTTCGCAATAGAAATGAGTAATAAACGGGTGATACGGTTTTGGACGGTAAAAATATAGATAAAAATACAAGAGTAGTCGATACCCTTGCACTTCGCAGGACCGCCAAGGAAGCTAAACGCTATGTGGTATTGATGAGATTGCTTAAAATACTTGCCATTATACTTATCGCTATCGTGGCGGCGGCTTATGCGGTGTCTTATTTTTACGACAAGTATGGTAGCTTTACAGTTAAGATAAGTAAGTATGATATGATAAATCAGGGGCTTACTCTTTCGGAAACTCCTGACTATACCACGAGCAATTCAAGGCTCAATGCGGATATCCTCTATGATATGACAAATATCAGTGGCGAAGATCTCCCTGATAATATCGACAAGATAAACGGCAGCCATAATGGCGAGGGGTATATAGCTTATACTTTCTATCTCATAAATTCCGGTAAAGACACACTTAGCTATGACAGCGAAATGACTATCGAGAACGTCACGAACGGTGTTGATGAAGCTATCAGAGTGGAGCTTTTCGTGAATGGCGAGAAAACTGTTTATGGTAAAACAAAGTCTGACGGCAGCGGTAAGGAAAGCGATTGCGACAAGGAGTTCGCCTCCTCTACTGAGGTCATGAAGGACCGACGTGAAAAGCTTGGTCCTGGTGAGAAAGACAAGTATACAGTGGTTATATGGCTTGAGGGAAATGACCCTGATTGTGTTGACAAAATAATCGGTGGCACAATGAAGCTTGGTATGAATTTCAAGATCGTTGAAACAACTTAAAGAATTAGAAGGGAGGAAGCCTCGGGTTTCCGAGGTTTTGAATTATGAAAAAAGCTTTGAAGATCGTTTTTAATGTTATCGCATGGGTGGTGCTTATCTTTGCACTGCTTATAACAATTCTCGTGTTCTCGTCTGATAAGAATAATGGTACGGCAAGTCTGCTGGGATATATCCCGCTCACAGTTGAATCTGACTCAATGAAGCCAACTTTCAAAAAAGGCGACCTTATTATCTCAAAGGAAATAGACGATATCAATTCTCTGAAAAAGGGCGACGTTATCACTTTCTGGACTCTTATAGAGGGCAAAAAGGTGAAGAATACCCACCGTATCGCAGAGGTACTCAATGATAACGGCTCTGTAGGCTTTATCACACGAGGCGACGCTAATAACGTAGATGATACATACACTGTTTATGCAGGTGATATAATCGGTCAGTGGAAAGGTGCAAAAATAGGCGGTTTCGGCAAGGTAATGGATTTTCTCAGAACAAAAACGGGATTTTTCATTTGCATACTTTTGCCCATAGCACTGTTTTTCCTCTTTGAGCTTTATAAGCTTATCGCAACCATAATCGAGATAAAGCGTCCTGCTATCACAGAGAGCGATGAGGAAGAAATAAAAAGACGTGCAGTTGAGGAATACCTTGCACAGCAGAAGAAAAAGGAAGAGGAAAATGCACAGCAGGAGAAAAATGACAAATAACTGCTGCTTGGGTGATACATTATGAATGGATTTCTGAAATGGTTTTTTGTTTTCATGTCGTCAATGCTTGCAGGCTTTGGGCAGATCTTCAAGGGTCTGTGGAACGGCATAAAACAGATCTTCAATATAAAAAACTACATAAGGATATTCAAGACCTACTCGGCAGACTTTGGTGCGCTGGGCTGGATACTTTCTGTGCTTGCAATTATCGTTGTTGTGGCTATCTTTGTGCTTATTATTTTTATGATAGTGCTTGCTGTGAGAAAGTACATAAGATTCAGACACTCTATCGTCAGCAACGAGGATCTTATCGAAGAAATATCTGACCTGCAACGTCAGGTGGTCAAAATGACCAAGGAAAAAGATGAGATCATGGCAATGAAGGTGGCTCAGCTTGGCGTATATGATAACACCGCTCTTGCAGAAGGTGAAACAAAGCTTGCAGAGGGCGAGCAGATGCCTGCACAGGGCGAAGTTCAAACCATTGTGGACGGCGTTGTTCAGACAGCAGATTGCCGTTTTTCAAAGCTTATCGAGGTGGACAATTTCTACAAGACATACGAGCCGCCTGCTTACAATAATGACATCACCCTTAGCGGTATCTGCGAAGCATACAGAAACTTTGCCTGCTCAAGAATGCACCTTTATTATGACATAAAAACTATCCGACTTTTCATTGCAGGCATGGCTTCAACAAAGCTCATTATCCTGCAAGGTATCTCTGGTACAGGTAAAACATCATTGCCGTATTCATTCGGTAAGTTCTTGCAGAATGATACCACTATTGCATCTGTTCAGCCGTCATGGCGTGACAGAACTGAGCTTTTTGGCTACTTCAACGAGTTCACGAAGAACTTTAATGAAACAGAAGTCCTCAAAAGAATTTATTCTTCTGAATACAATGACGATGTAAACTTCATACTCCTCGACGAGATGAACATTGCGAGAGTAGAATATTACTTTGCAGAAATGCTCTCGATTCTTGAAATGCCTGATCCTGCCGAGTGGGAGCTTGATCTTGTTCCTAACGTGTGGAGTACCGACCCTGTTCGCCTTGATAAGGGCAAGCTGCGTATTCCGCAGAACATTTGGTATATCGGTACTGTCAACAACGACGATTCCACGTTCACTATCTCAGATAAGGTATACGACCGTGCACAGCCTATCAATCTTGACGCAAAGGGAGTTGCCTTTGACGCACCTGACACGCCGCCTATGAATTTAAGCTTTGAACATCTTGATACACTTTTCAAGGAAGCTTTTCAAATGTATCCCGTTTCACAGGACAGTCTGAAAAAGATCCAGCAGCTTGACCTGTGGGTAATTGAAAAGCTGAGAGTGGCTTTCGGTAACCGTATACTTAAACAGATGAACTTGTTTGTTCCTGTATATGTTGCTTGCGGTGGAGAGGAACTTGACGGCATTGACTATGTGCTTGCCACAAAGATATTCAGAAAATTTGAATCCCTGAACCTTGCGATGCTCAGGGACGAGCTGAAAGAACTTTGCACCTATATGCAGAAACTTTTTGGCAGAAACACTATGAAAGAATCTATCGCATATCTTGAAAGATTGCAAAAACTGTACTAAAATTTGTACTCATAAACTTTGAGAGGAGGGACGGGCATGAGCGAATACAACGAACAGCGTGCAGCTTTTGACAAAGCTGTAAAGACGTTTGACGGCAATAACAGCTTTGCGGCAGCCCGTGCCTTGCTTCTTTCGGGCGAAAAAACTGTATCTTTTAATCGTAAGATAATCGAGAAGAATATAGATTCGTCCTGGCTCACAGAGATAGAAAAAGCTTTGCCACATCTTGATACGGTAATAAGAAATCCCAGAAACACCATTAAAGAAGTGGAAGAGATCGTGCCTATCGCTATGTCAAGGAAGATAACGGTAGAGTCCATAAAACATCTGGGACAGCACACCGATCTTATTCAGGATATCGACAAAAAGACTGGAAAGATAACTCCGTCAAAGATACTCAACATTCATAAAGAGGAAACTCTTGATACATATGAAAATAGATTTGTAAATACCCTTATCGACAGGCTATACATTTTTATAAATATAAGATACAATAAGCTTGTCCAGACCGCAGAGGTGCAGGAGGCTTATTCTTTTAATTATGACACCTCGGCGGACAGCGGCGACGGGAGAAAGGTCAACATTAGTTTTAAGATAGAAACTGTTGACAGTCTTGTCGGCGGCAGCAAGGATACTGACGTTTGGGCAAGGCTTGAAAGGGTCAAAAAGGCTATCGAGGGCTATAAAGGCTCAGTTCTTTGTACCACTCTTGGCAACGCTTTTATCAGACCGCCTGTTATGAGAACAAACGCTATCACTAAAAATGTGGACCTTATGGCGTGTCTTACCCTTTGGCAGTTTATCGAAAGCTACGATAAGGCAGGCTACGAGGTCAACGTTTCTGATACTGCACAAAGACCTGATGATTCTTATATCGAGGATATATATGGTCTGACCGCAATGAACTATATGCTTTTCCGCTCCTATACCCATGGGGCAGATAAGTCGGAGGAGCTTAAAACCATAAAGAGCAAGACCCTTGCACCAAAGGTTGTCAGGCGTTTTGATAAGCAGACGTCTGATAAATATGATGTCATAGTTGGCGAGGGTGAACAAAGTAGTGCAGGTAAGACAGATATGGGTATGTCTGCCGAAGAGGCAGGAAACCTTACGGCAGAGCTTGACCGTATAGTTGAGATAGAAAAGCAGTTTCTCAAAGACGAGGAAGACCGTAAGAGGGCTGAGGAGCTTGCGGCTGCAGAAGCTGAAAGAAAGCGTGCCGAGCAGGAGAAACTTGAGCGTCAGCGGCGTGAGGAAGAAGAGCGCATAAGGCTGGAGCATGAGGAAGCTGAACGCAGAAGATTGGAGCTTATCCAAAAACAGCAGGCGGAGCAGGCTGCAAGAGAAAAGGCGGGGCGTGAGGAACGTGAACGCCGTGAAAAAGAGGAAGAGATCAAGCATATCGCAAGACGCAAAAGGCAAATGGAAGAGCGTAAGCGCCGTGAAGAGGAGCAGCGTGTCCGTGAGGAAAGAGCTAGGATCCGAGAGGAGAAAAAGCTCGTCCGCAGCAGCCTTGGATCTGCTATGGATCAGCAGATCAGCACGAATGAAGAAGCCGTGTCTTCAAGCTTTGTGTCAGAGTATGAGTCCCCTGAGATCGCTGCAAAAAAGGCGAAAGAAGCACAACAGCAGCGTGAGCAGGAACGCCGTGAGCGTGAACGTGCTGAGCGTCTTAAAGCTGAACGTGAAAGCTTTGAAAATAAAAATATCAATGAGATATTTAAAGAATATTCCAAGAATCCATATTACATGGCAAAACGTGGCATAACATATGTTCTGGCTCACGCATTTGGGATCATACCTGTTGTGACGGATAATCCAGACTATATCAGGATGCTCAAAGTCAAGAAGGAAAAAGAACTGGCTGAGGCAGAGAGAAAACGTGCAGAGCGTGAAATTGAGATCATCTATGAAAAATATGCTCCGTATCTGAAATATGATGTAAAGAGGCATATCAAAAACAGGCAGTTTAAAAAGAGAAAACGTCTTGAGCGAAAGAACAGACCGCCAAGACCATATATTCCGCCACAGCGCACCGCTGAGGAGCAGAAAGCTATCGACACTGAAATGAAACGACTCTATAAGGAGTATCATGTTTCAGCAGTTGGCAGAATGGCAAGGCATTTGAAAGAGAAATATAGGAAACAATAACACGGAGGGAGAGTCGTTATCATCGGCAAGTCGTTGAGGATAGTAAAAATAGCTTTGACAATACTTGGCTCTGCTGTGTTTGCGGCACTGCTGAGTGTGACGGTGTACATAATGGTCTGCGGCTGTATCGGCAAAACAGCAAGCATTTTTGGTTACAGCGTACTGAAGGTCGTGAGCGGAAGTATGGAGCCGTCTATACATGAGGGTGACTATATTTACATCAAAAGGACGGATACTGACAGCTTAAAGGCAGGGGATATCATTTCGTTCTACTCTCAAGATGATAGTATTAAAGGCGAGATAAATACTCACAGGATATCTGAGGTTTTGAGCGACGGCACTTTTGTTACTAAAGGCGATGCTAACAAAATAGAGGATAGCGTGACGGTGCAAAAAGCCAGCATTATTGGAAAATACTATGGAAAGCTCAGATTTTTCAAGTGGCTTGGGTCGTTTGCATCAACAAAGAAGCTCCTCATACTGTTTGTGATAATCCCAACAGTTTGCATGGCGGTGTATGAGGTAAAAACTATCGCTGAGATAAAAATATATTCAAACCGTGAGGAAGCCTTGAAAGCGGCTGAGGAAGAAAAAGAAAAGCTTATGCGTGAGGCTGTTGAAAAGGAAGTTCAGCGGCTGAAAATGCAGGAAAACGAGAAAAAGGAGGCGAACAGCTTTGAATCAGGAAAAGATAATGAAGGCTAAAATGATAACGGCTATCGTTATTTGTATTGCGGCACTGGCAGGGCTGTTCGTTTTTATCGGGCTTTATATGGACAAGTCCGAGGAAGTCAGAAAGACTTACATTGCTAAGTATATGGAAAATCTGTCTTCCGCCTCTGAGGAGATAGACACTTATCTTGAAAGCGGCAAGGATCTTCCAACGAGATATAACATGATACTTTCGGACATGGGTGCGGCAAGGTCGCTGGTGTTTCTTATCGACGATTACACTGATGAGCAGAAGGCTATAAATGAGCTTCATTACTGCTTTGTGAAGTATCCCGAACAAATGCAGGGCAAGCTTGAGGACGTAAAAAAAGCACTTGACCATATCACCGAAAATCTTGACAAAGGCTATAGGGAAGTCAACGAGATAGTTGATTCGGTTGATAAAATGGGAAATTAATGCAAGGAGGACAATAACGTGAGCAGTAAAGGGCAGCTTAAAAGAGAAATAAAGAAATGCAGACTTACTATTGAGGAAATAGAGCGTAAGAGATCACGTTCACAATCAGCACTTGTTCAGGCAATTCTTTTGCAGGAAGAGCCTAACGAAATGGACGTTGAGTGGTTCAACAAATACACAGGCGAGATAACCGCTTGCAGAAACCACATGATAGAATTGCAGAAAGAGCTTGACTCGATGAAATAATGGAGGTCGCCAAAGTGGCTGAGCATAAAGTGATAGAGAAAGCAGACAGCGAGGAAGAAAAGAAGAAACGCAAACTGCTTATTATAAAAATAATACCAGTTGCAGTGCTGGCATTTATACTTATTGCGGTCAGCTTGGCTTGGTTTACCATTGATAAAGCCCTTGATCTTGATTCATTTGGAATGAAAAGCGTAGATTCGCCATTTGAACTGAAAACAGTAGGCAGTGCCAATGTGCTTAAAGCTGAGATACTTGACAGCAATGACTACTCTAAGGTGTCTGATGGGAGCAACATCACTTCTGACGAGAACAACAAGATCTACTGGCTTCTTGATGAAGAAAGCGGTATGACGAATGGTATTAATCCTGGTAGTCATGGAAAGCTTACTTTTTATGTTATCCCGAACCAGTCGGGGGAAATGGAGATACAGTTCAAGTTGAGTATCACGGGGTATGCAGAGAATAAAAACGAAGACGCTGTTTCTTATGAAAAGGTTACTGAAGAAGAAGTAACTAGATTTATGAATGGACATATCATGTTTTTTGAGAAATATGATGAGAACAATCACACATATTCCGATTTTCTTCATGATGAAACATTTACAAGGACGTTTAAAGATTGTAAAGTAGGCGTTCCGCAGGAAGTGAACGTATATTGGGTATGGCCGAACACGCTTGGTCAGATACTAATGAAAAGCACAGATGAAAATCTGACAGAGAAAAATGTGCTTTTTGATGATGACAGTAAAGAACGTTTGGATTTTGCGGAATATATAAAGGGTAATTTAAGCTTGTTCTTGTCAGGTGATGCAGATAAAGAACAAAATAAAACAGTTATTGAGAAAATACTTAATGGTGATAAATACAGCACAGCACAGTTATCATCACTAAGCTCTATGTATAATGACGCTGATGAAAAGATAGGTACAAAGGTGCAATATATCCTTGTTGAACTAAATGTATAGATAAGAATATTAACTTTGCACGGAGGCAGTTGAAAGTGAAAGCTAATAGAAATCAGAAAATTAATAGAATATGCCACAAGCTTTACAGCAAGTATCGCAAGAATGTTATTTCTTTAGTTACCGCTGTCGTATTGCTTGTCACGAGTATGCCGCTTGCAGACATTTCAGGTGTTGTGTCTAAAATGGTATCAACTGTCACCAATGCTATTACGGCTATGGCGGCAGATACATATACTGACATAACTAACGATATCAAAAATGGCGTTTTTACGATACAGAATGCAGACGATTTTAAAAAGCTTCTTAATGCAGACCCTGCTGTTTATCAGAATATCACTGTATTGTTTTCAAACAACCAATCTCAGTTTAAGGCTTCTGATTTTACAGGAATAGAAAAAGGACTTGGCAATGAAGAATATCCTTTCATGGGAACAGTCAAAGCAAATGAGGGTTCAGCTATTAATCTTCCTATTAATTTTGCTCTGTTTGAATATCTTAGTGACAGTGCAATTTTAGATACTATTATTTTTGTTAGACCGGAAGAAAAAAATTCAGCTTTGCTTGCTGAGAATGTTATACACGGTGATGTGGCTTCAGCTAATAAGTGGAAAATAAAAGCTGATCCTGTAGATGATTCAGGTGCTACAATTTATAAATCCTTCACATCTGTTATAGGAAATATGAAAAATGGAGCAAATGTCGATCTGGATATCACTCTAAGTAATGGTGTCAAGGTGGAAGTATCAGGCGGGGATAATGCGGGTCTTGCTTGTGGCACTATGGACGAAAAGACAAGTCTTGCTGTAAGCTTGTCAAGTGGTTCGCTTGACGTTTCCGGCAAATCGAACGCAGGCGTATTTGTTGGAAAAATGAGCGCTGATGCAACACTGAACGTTGACAAGTGTGATGTCTTGACAGGCGTAAATGTATCCGCAAACAACGCAGGCGGACTTGTGGGCAGTGCAGAGAATGCAGAAATAAATGTCGGTGAAGGTGTCACCCTTACCATGACCGGAAGCGTTACAGGCTCTGTAACTGCGGGCGGTCTTTTCGGCTCTTATACATACAGTAAAGCCAACGAAAAGACATTTGACATTTCAAAATTCAGTGGCATGAAAATGGCACTTGCTTGTTCATCAGGAGATACCGCTGACAGTGCGGCTGTTGGTTCTGTTTTCGGAGTGCTGATAAACAGCGCAGATAGTGCAAAAATTAGTATCACGGGCACCGCTAATGATACTATTACTTCAAACTTCAATGGCACTGTCAGGGCAGGCTTTTATGGTGGTATTGTCGGAAGATATTCTGCTAATGCTCTTAGCTCTGAACTAGCACTAAGTGATATCACTGTAAATGTGACTGGCTCATGCAATGCCCTTGATTTTGGCGGCCTTATTGGTAAGATAGGTGATAACAGCAAGGCTTATGTAAGCGTCAAGAATACCACTATAAGTATTAATAATCCCACATCATCACAAAATAATTATGGCGGACTTGTGGGCTATGCAGATCAGGCTTTTATTGATGTTGGCGGCAAAGTCACAGTTACTGCAAATAATGTTTCTGCAAACCAGAGCGTAGGTGGCATTGTTGGCAAATTTAATAAAAATGGCGTTGTAAGGCTTGGCGGTGAAACAGACCTTTCAGAATTTTATCCTAAAGACCCTAACAAAAACGGATGTCAGATAGTAGGAAATAGAGGCAATGCTTTGATCTATAGCTTAAGCGGCTGGTCATTTACAAGGACATCTTCAAAAGTCATAGACGATATGGATTGGGGCGGAGTGCTTCGCCTTAACAATTCCGATCTGCTTGAGAGTGCTGACAGTGTTCTGTCTTTTGATGGATCGGGGCATACTGTTACAATAAATGGATTTTCTAATAATAATATTACCATAAGCAATAGGGCAGATTTTGCCCGTGCAGCTTTGATAATGCAGCATGAAAGCAATGATTTTGTTAAGTATAGCGGTGCTAGCAGGGCAGATATGCTTGCGGCAAATATCAGCCTTAGTGCAGATGTTGATATAAGCGACACAGGTCTAACCGGCTTTATGCGTGATAATGATGAGGATACATTCACAGGCACTCTGAATGGCAATAGTCATAAAATTACTATGAGCGTAGGCAAAGACGCTAAGATAGTTTTCCATACTCATAATGGACTTTTTGCAAAGACAAGCGGTGCAAAAATAAGCAATTTAAAGATTGTTTCAAACTTAAATATTGTCGGTGACAATGCTTCTGGCGGTGATGCTTGTTATATTGGTTCTGTGTCTGCATACAACAGCGGAGCTTTGACTATTGACAAAGTGACCGCTGATGTGACCGCATCTCCAAGTGGTGCGTATACTAATTTTGTCGGAGGTCTGGTTGGATATGTTGATGACGCCACAAGTGAAGTTTCATTCACTAATTCTGCTGTAACAGCAAATCTTACATACAATAATAGCACAACAAAGGTAGATTGTACTTGTCTTGGCGGAGTTATCGGAATGGTAGGAGCTGTTACATCAAAGCCTGCACCCGTTATTAAGTTTGATAATGTCACTGTTGGCGGAAAGATAACTGACAAACACACAGGAAGTAACTCTAGAGTTGGCGGACTTATTGCAGAGGTCGGTGCTAAGGATAATTCAGCTTCTGTTGTACCTAATAAGATATCTATCACCAATGTTAATATTAATGCTTTAACAATAAATTCTAGTGGTAAATCAAATAGCGGTGGATTTTTAGGGCATAACTGGTATAGAGTAGAAATTGATCTGAATAGTTTGAATGTAAACAATTCAAGATTAACAGTGAACAATGGCACAGAACTGGGCGGTCTTGTACTTTCCACAACAGGTTATTGGAGCATAAGAGAGGTTAGCTTTGACGGTGTGACAGTGAAAGCAACAAAATGTATAAATTTCGGCATGCTTGCCTCAACTCTTTTTGGTAGAGATTATGACTCTTATGGCTTTGACTATTTTAAAGGTGAAAATGTCAATAATTACAGAAGCTCACGAGATGCAACTTATTTTGAACTTACTGAACCTGATGGATATAAGATCTTACATAATACTACGATCAATATAAGCCCAAGCTATTCGTATTTTGATGAGATAGCTCGTTGTAGTATTTATTATTCTTCTTCAGCTAGTTTTATGTCTAATCGTCAAGCCATAATTTCAATTCCTGCTGTTACAGCGGACGGAGAGCGTTTGCTGTATATGGACGGAAAGAACTGCAATACTTATCAGAATCAGACTAAAAAAGACAAAAGCAACGCCACTGATTGGAAATCAAATCCAAGTGCAAGGTATTATTATAATCTTGATGTATACAGGACAAATTATGTTAATGAAACAGGCGGAGCTAAAGCTACTGTATGGAGTGCAAGAGTTTTTGCGGCAAATAATATAAAAGCATATATTAATAGTACAAATATAGATTTTCCAACAGATCCAGAAATAGATTTGACAGGATATTCATTTTATCCAGTTGATACAAATGGTTGTAATATAAAATCAAATTCAACTATTACTTTTGAAAATAATGGCTTTAATCAGTCTGAAATGGTATCAAGCAGTAATAGTGACAATTATGCCCGTACAACTGACGGCATAGATGGAACAAATTTAACTAATGACCATAATCAACATTACATGATGCAATGCGGACTTTTCAGAAATGAGAATGGAGCTGTTACCATAAGCGGTAAACTGACCTTTAAGGGAAATATCGGTAAGGTGAATGGTGGTTCAGGTGCATTGGTTTGCGGCTCGGTTGCTGACGACACCAATACTACAAAAAAATCTGTCAAAATTACCGGCAGTATCGTTCTTGATGATCTGTATGTGAATGATACTTCTTTAAGTTTAAATGGTGAAAATTCTTATGCCCCTTTGCTTATAAATAAGATAGGCAACATGACAGAGATCACTATAAAGAATGTGTCACAGAAAAAACACAGTATGACTGCTGAGCAATATTACAAAGGCGGTCAGAATTATGCTGCAACAAGCCTTATAGGCAATGTAGGAAGCAAAAAGGGTCAAAATATATCTCTGACTTTCTCAAATATCAAGCTTGACGCAAGTGATGTAAATTCAATTTTCAAAAATGCTACTTTGCTTGAAAGCTTTCAGCATTCTGACGGTGCAGGCTCTTCTGCAATATACAACTATAAATGGGACGAAGATTGGGGTACAGACTCAGCTGGCAATATTAAGCATAATGTAACCTACGGAAAAGAAGTGTCTGACACCATAAAGAATCGTGTAGATGATGTGAGCAGGCAGAATAAGTATCATGGCGATTGGAGTAGAGATGACAGGTATACTTCCCCTGTCAAAAATAACGCAACAGAGGAATATAGCTTTACTGAATACAAGCCATATGTTGCTAAATCGTATGATACCACCCAAAACTATGATGAGATAGACGTAAACCTTGAGCGACCATATCTGGACGAGGGTTGCGGAACAAACTCTGATCCATATATCCTTGACGCTTCCACACTTGCAGAGGTCGCACGAGTTATCAGTACAGCCGCACCTACAAATGGCTGGGAAGTAAACTATAATGCATATGTTTCTGCCGATAAATCGACTGTTAATGCTAATAGTGCTTTTTGTAAAGGCATTAATCATAAAACTTATACTTATGATGGAGCAGGCAATTTCGTAAGCGGAAAGGAAACAGTTTCAAAAGATAACATGATCAAATATCTTTGCGAGGCTTATTACAAGATAAATGATGATATAGTTCTTGGCAGTTCTTTTGCAGGTCTTGGCGGAACATCAAACAGTTACGTTTTCAGGGGCGTTATTGTTGGACAGAAGAAATCCGACGGAACATATCCAACTATCACCAATAATTCTGCAAGCCCGCTCATCAGGTTCAGCAGCGGAAGTGTTGTAAAAGATATCAATATAGAATATACCAAAGAAGTAACGCTTTCAAAAAACAATAATAATAAATTAAACTATAGTACCGGAAAGACGGAGTATTATGGCGGTGTTATGGGCGTTGTGTTCGGTGGAGATAATATCATTGATAATGTCAAGGTAACAAATCCTACTATAAAATTTGCAAATAACGATAACAGCAAACAACATCTCATTACTGCAGGCGGATATGTTGGTGCCATAGTTTACGGCGGCGTTATTTTCAGAAATATGGGCAACGTTGCCAAATATAGTGCGCTTACAACCAACAATACTGAGGCAGTGGGTGAAGACGTATATACCAATCTTTTTATCAATCCATATATAGGCAGAGTTGTAAACGGCTTTGCTATCGAAGAGGGAACAACGTTTGGTAAGTCAACTAACCTTAACAATGGCAGGAAAAATTATCTCATCACGCAGTTTAAGAGTGAGCTAAGTGATGGTGAGAAATTAAATGTTATTGTTGGCACGACCAATACTATTGAAGTACCTAATGCACAAGCGTTGTTTATGCTGTCTATCATATCACAGTCCGGTATGGGATATACAGACCGTAATAAAAATACTTGCGGCTATGGTCATTATACTTTTACTCGAAATGCAGACTATTCAAAAGTTGGCACAGCTACATTGACTTCTGATGATAAAGATTACAAAACTGCGATCTCAGATTATCAAAGACTTGAAAAGGCTACAAGCAGGGAATATGAAAAGAAAAATTCTGTAATGCTAAAAAAATACACAAAGCCAAGTGAAAAAGGTCTTTATGAAGCAAAGTGGGCACACGAATTAAATAAGAACTTTACTGTTGAACTCACAGGAAATAAAACCTATGACCTCACCGGAACCGGTTTTCGTGGTATAAATCAGTTGTTTGATGCAACAAATAGTAACTTGGGCGACATTAAATGTGATTATACTTTGTCTTTGACAACTATCCAGGGAAATGATAAGACTATAAAGCTCGATACAGATATAAAAGCCTATGCTGTGAAAATAACGGATAACAAGAGCGGTAGCACTATTGAATTCCAAGATGTGGATAACTATAAATATCGTACCGCATTTGCCTCCGTAAAAGGAGTTGGGTTGATAAACTGTTCAACGTATGCTTTAACTGTAAATAACCTTAAGCTTTCCGGCAAGATCAGCGTTAAGACGTATAACAACGATGGACAATCGTATGTTAATGAAGACCTTTCTACAGGTGGTATTGTTGGCGGAGTACAGAGTTCTTGCACGTTTAGCGGAATAACATTGACTGATCTTGAAATATATGGTGCATATACTGTGGGAGGACTTATAGGAAAGTCAACAAATGATATCAATATAAGTAACGTTAAGTCTGAAAACAGTGGCGTTTATGTGTATGGCGGATTTGAAACAGGTGGTCTTGTGGGAAATTCTCAGAAAGGCAACGAATTCTCTGTTGATAATTCTAATATAAAAATTAATAAAGTTGAATTTGCTAATCTTGATAAAGGCACAAAAACTTGGTTTGGCGTAGGTGGAATCGCAGGTTCTGCAAATATCAAAACGACAATAAGCAATGTTCAGCTTACAGCCTATAATAAAGATAGCTTTATCGGTTCAAAAAAAGACAATAAACCCCTTGCAACCCAGACAATGAACGAGGGCGGTCTTATAGGACTGTCTAACGGAGCATGCACAATAACAAACACAAGCGTCAGCGTCGATGTTTATGGTAGTAATGCCGGTGGATTCGTTGGAATAAACAAAAACCAGTTGTCTATCAATGACTGTTACTATGGAGGAACATCTGAAACATCAGATTGCGGTGTTTATGGCTATACAAGTTCAGGCGGAATGGTCGGCACACAGAATGCGGCTATGACCATATCAAAGTCTGCTGTAAAAAATGCAACGATAGGTATACCAACCGCTAAAACTGGTGATGCAGGTATCGGAGGTTATGTTGGCATTAAAACAAGCGGTGATCTGAAGATAACTGATTGTGAAGTCAACAATGTTACTCTGTCAGCAGAAGATAAGTCCAATGGTGCAGGTGCAGGCGGTGTGATCGGTCATAATGACCGTGGAAACACATATGCTTATGATATTCTCATAAATAAATTAGGCTATGTAAGAGGCAACAACAGCGTGTCTGTTTCTAACTTGATAGGTTGGAACAAGGATAAAAATCTATCATCTAAATTTATTGGAGTATCGGTAAATAACACGGATTGTTTACCTGATATACAGTATAATGCTTCACAGATACCTGCCAGCTTCACCGCAGTTCATGCTGACTATAACGGCGATCAGAATAATACTCAAAATATCGGTGATGGAAGCAGGACACACGTTGATATCTATTCACCTTATGTCAATATAAACCCAAGCGTTACTGTCGGCGGTAAGACTTTCGCAGGCGATCTTGTTGGCGGAAATATGCAGACTATCATCAGTGACGCTGCTTCTTATACGAATGGCACAAAGAAAAAATCCTATGGCATAAACAGTACCATAAAGACATATGCAGAGGATCTGGCTAATTCAAAGCTTACAACATTTCGTCAGGCCTCTGAGCTTGATGTTCAGGAGCTGAATGATCTTCCAGTTTTGCTTATAGATGATAACTCATCGTTGAATATCACACAAATGCTCGCAAAGTATATCTCAGTTCTGACAAATTGTGATGTTTGCGACAGCAGTTCAAATAAGCTGAAAACAACAGATCTTATGAATGTAAGCACAGCAACTTATGTGTATGATAACGACGTTTTGAAAAAATCAGACAAAAGCACTCTTACGTTTAACAGCAAGACAGGATATTTCAAGGTCACAGACGGTCAGTATGACAATGACGGTACAAACAGATTTACTGTCATTACTCTTGATTATATCGACCCAACGGGAAGTGGCAAAACTGCTCTTAGACTTCATATTCCTGTTTTTGTAAGAAAGGTGCTTGATTTCAGCTTCCAATCTTACGTTATCTCAGGCACAGACTATAACCATTCTCACTATACGGATAAAACAAAGCTTGCTTTTGAGAGCTTTGATGCACCTGTTACTACTTATTTTAAGTATTCCTATTACAAATCCGCTAACGAATGGGAAAAAATGCTCAATAACGGTGATAGTCTGCTTTGGAGCTTTGACAAAAAGCTTTATCTTATTGGTGATAATGCCACTGACAGTGGTGTGCTTACCGATGATACAAAGCTAACTCTTGTTGATGCAAATAACAATGACAAGACTTATCATTCTACCGCAAGTGATGCTAAGTTTAATAAAACAACTGGTGAGCTTGACTTGACAAATATAAGTGGCTTTAAACCGGTTACAATGAATGATGTACTGTTAAGATATGCGTCGGTAACAGCTAAAGAATCATCTGACGGAACACTTGTTGAGGCTGCTGATGAAGCTACAGCTACTGTAAAAACAAGCGACGGCAAGTATTATAGACCTGCTGGTGAGAATGAAACAGTCACTTATAAGATAACTGTTTCAGCGAATAGTGATACACCAAAAAATGATAATGACGAAATGATAATAAGCGAGAACTATTATCTCACTATCAATATTCCGGAAACGGGAAGCACAAAAAAAGTCATCAAAAACTTTGTGAATTATTATAGCGGTAATAAGCCAAGAAAACTCAATGGCAATATTCCTACAAACCTTGTCCAAGTGACAAATAGTGACACTGGTGCATATGTTATTGCAAATTTCTTTAAGCAGGAAGTAAGCGTTGTTGCTTATGACCCAGAGGAGATAACAGCGTCAAATAATTTTGTCCGTGCGACAATGACGTCAAAGATAAGCATTGATCCGAGCCTTAGAGATACATTTAATGGCTATAAGAGTGACGATTTCAATATGTATCAGGCTTTTAAATTCTCTATGAAGAGCTTTGATGAAAACGATGCGGGAGCTAATGCAAAGATCATTGCAGGAACTTCGGTGAATGTTGATTACAGCATTTTAAACAGTTCAGACACAGAGTTATCAAACGCAAAAATAAGCAAGACTGAGACACTTTCAGAAGCTAAAGACAGCTATATGCTGATGTATCCCGATTCGGTCTACGATTATATCAATAGTGACACAAATGGTTCTATAACTGTCAAGGCGGATATCAGCTTAACTTATGGTACTGCAGGGATCATAGATCAGTTTCCTGAGCGTAAGGACGGGGATACCAAAACCGGTATAGGCGTAAATGCGTCGTCATATGTTGCATATAGCCAGAACAATATTGAGAACAGCTCTATCTCTGCAAGTGGAGTTATGCCTGCCAGACGCTACTATAGAAAGGCAATGACGGTGGCACAGCTAAACTATAACGTTGCAGAGTCAACGGTTCTTGAGTCGAAGGATTCACCATTTTCGCAGCTTGGTATCAATGCCAAAGATATGACTACAGAAGAAATGGCAATAACAGCAAATGCTATCTATGATCTGTCTGCTTTGAGCCGATCAACAAAGGACAGTGGCAAAAAAATACAGTATACAATGAGATTGTATGTTAAGGACAATAGTGGCGATTATAAGCAGACAAACGATATTAGTAAATACCTCAGTAGCTTTACTTTGGAAAACGCCACATCAAGCAGCGGCCTGAATGGTAAGGAGTGCGTTTTTACCGCTGACTATAATGGCGAAGAACAAAACACAGCCGTTACGAAATTTACAGTAAAAACAGGCAAGGCTTTTGAGGAGCAGGGACTTGCCTATGCGAACTATAGAGTTGAGCTTACCGCAGTATTGCTTAATGACAACAACTCAGTTGTTAATGGAACTACCTCAAGCGACTATGTTGTTTACACAAACGCAAAAATAGAAACAGGCTTTATAAATTCATAATAAGCAGGCATTTTCAGGAGAAAATTATGACAAAAAGCATTTTTGGAAAATTCAGAAAATTAGAAAAAAAGAAGAAGCTCCAGCTAGTCATAGCAGTATCCATCTCGGTGGTACTGCTTGTGGCACTGCCTGTTTATGCATGGTTTACTCACAAACGTTCTATTGCTCTTACAACAAAAATAAATGCCCCTACTCAGCTTTATATCACCGCAGGAAACAAAGAATCTGTGGCAAATCTTGAAATGGC
>ULUD01052794.1_pt1 | contig 31080 bp, 44 predicted proteins | sample 1958191 | NCBI WGS metagenome assembly ULUD01 (sample SAMEA4835751, study PRJEB28245) | human gut metagenome | biome: gut microbiome; material: fecal sample | place: Denmark | collected 2008 | reverse complement strand
GTAGCAGTTGCCGTTTCCGTAGAGGAAGCAGCAAAGGCTGGCAAGTTCTAAAGAATGCAGTATTTCTGGGACTTCCAGAGAATGCAAGAATGTGTCAGAACACATGAAAATACGCATGTAATACACGGGAAATACACGGGTAATACACAGCGGTAATACACAAGAAAAAACGGGTTATCCCGCAGCCATACGGCAGCAGGACAGCCCGTTTTTTATTAGTCCCATTCAGCGTCGATTGATTCAAATTCAATGTCTTCGCCGTCATAACAGATCAGCGCAACGGCTTCTTCGTAGTCGCTATATGCTCTGTGTGTGTAAACGGCTTCGGTAACATCACGGATCTTGTGACCGACGATCGCTTTCAGAAGATTTTCGTCAACTTTGAAATGCTTTGCACATGAAATGAAAGTGTGACGCGCTTCGTGCGGGGTGTGAGTAATTCCGAGAAAGCGCATGACCTTCTTGAAACGTCCGCGATACTGATCATATGTCATGAACTGGTTTTTCTCATTCGGGAACAAGAATTTGTTTTCTGGATTGTAGTGATCAACAACAAGCGAACGGATCCGCGAATGAATCGGAACGATTCGATCGGTTCCAGCTTCCGTTTTCATGCCGCCTTTTATACGCCAGCGTTCAAGATCGACGTTGCAATTCTCAATCAGTAAGACTTCCGAAGGACGAAAGCCAGTATACAAAGAAAACAGAACCATGTCTGTCACACCGAAATCACGAATCTTCCACAAACGCTGGACTTCACTATTCTTGAAAGGAATACGCTTCGTTTTGTCGCGTTTTCCGACTTTCTGGACGAATAGTGCGCTGTAGTCCTTGTCAACAATTTCGTGAATCATGGCGTATTTGTACATAAGATTGAATAGTGACTTCATACGCCCTTTTGTGGCTTCGCCGACGTCGGCGTCTTTGATTACACCTTGCAAATGACTGACACGAAGATCACGCATTCGCACGTCGTAAATCGGGGAACAATAATTGTATGCCGCTTTGTACGATCTGGCAGAAGAAGGATTCTTCAATGTTTCATAGTATTCAGCAGACCAGAGATCATACACGCCAGAAAAAGTGATTTTGTGGACTTCAATGTCATAAGGATTTTGCAAATAATTGTTCAAAGCAGTTTCAGCTTCAACGCGTGTTGCAAAAGTCCCGATCGACTGGTAGATCTGGCGCGCTGATCCAGTATTCGGATCTATCTGCCAGCCCACAGTGATTCGCGCCCCGAAGGGCTTGCGACGTTTGCCGCCTATTTTATAGACAGATCCGTCGCCGTTGGCTCTTTTCATTGCCATAGACAACACCTTCTTTCCGAAAAATGGGCGCAAAAAAACAAGCCCGTTTCTCATTGTTTATTTGAAGGGCTTGTGCTATAATAATTTTTGCGAAGAATTAAATAGCAAGCCCGTTCAAAACGGAGATTGCAGCCCGTCATGTGTTACCAGCACAAGGCGGGTTTTCTTTTTAATCAATATATTTTATTTTCATTTCAGCACCGAAGTTTTTGCCTTGTCCGCCGCCGTATGCGTGGAAATAATCAACTACATAGCGGCGATCAATATTTTCTTCAAGGTACGGGATAAACTCTTTCGGAACATTCCCGACAATGTATTCACCAGCATAGACATAATACGCAGGGCTTCCGTTGTAAAAATATCTTTCAAGTCTGACTTCATATTCTGAATCATACGGCGGATCTTTAAATAATATCTTCCGAAGAATGGATTGTCTGGAACGAAGTTTTCCGCTTTCATTTTCAAAAGTAACGCCAGCAATAGGAAATTCAATGCTTTTTGTCTTTTGCGTTTCTGGATCGGAAGATTCGGGAGCGGGAGAAGCGGCACCAGAATCAGAACCAGAGGATCGGGCGCATGATAAAAGAATCAAACCAATCACAATGCAGGCAATGCCATTCCCGACGCCATACTTCATGAAGCCGACAGCACTTGAAAGCATACAACATATTCCTAAAAAATAAAGCATAATCTTTTTCATTTTAATCACCTATTAAATTCTATTTGTATCAAATTGTTCCTCTTTTGGTATTTTATGCCATTTTTTCTGCTTCCCCTTTTACATATCCGAGATCAAGAAGTTCTTCGGCACGTTCCAGAAGTTTGTCTTTCCCTTTTTGATTCATAGATCTATATGTATTCAGAAGCTTTACTTCATCTTCTGGAAGTTGAACATTATTTTTGAAAACACCACACATTTCATTCAAAGTCACATCAAGAAAGTTACAAATCATGAACAATGTGTCAATATCTGGGGTGTATGCGCCGCGTTCCCAACCAGAAACAGTTGAAACACCAATGTCAAGAAAGTCGGCAAGTTGTTTCTGTGTGACCTTCCGCATTTTTCTATAAAAAAGAATATTTTTCTGTATGTTTTCTTTCAATTTCTTTTCGTTCTGAATCGTCATATGTGCTATCCGTCCTTTCTTAATTTGTATATTACCACAGCATTTCACTACTTTCAATAAAAAAATACAGAAAAACAGTAAAAACATATTGACAATACAGAATGGCAGTAGTATCATGCAAATATACAGAAATGCAGTACATTCAAAAGCACAGAAAGGAAGTGTGAAAATGATAGGCGCGTATCTGAAAGCGTACATGAAAGAAAAAGGAATAAAACAAAGCTTTATCGCTGAAAAGATCAACTTGTCACCACAAATTCTGGGCGCAATGCTAAACGGACAAAGAAAAATTGAAGTCACGGAGTTTTACGCGATATGTTCAGCAATGGAAGCTGATCCGACAGAACTTGCAATCGGCGCAGGAATTTACAAGGTGCAGCAGGCGACAGCGTAGAACATGCGAAGAAAGGAAAGAAAATGGATAAATTTGACGACGCAGTGGAATTATTTCAGCTTGGGGCAAGAATGTCACTTCGCTATCACGAAAAACCGATAGTTGTGACATATTCTGGCGGAAAGGACAGTGACGTACTTGTTCAAGTGGCACTTGCAAGCGGAATGCCGTTTGAAGTACATAACAATCATACGACAGTAGACGCGCCACAGACTGTGTACCACATACGGGAAAAGTTCAAACAACTGGAAGAGCAAGGCATAAAATGCGTTATTGAATACGGAGAATACAAAGGTCAAAGGACGACAATGTGGGATCTGATTGTTCAAAAGGTTATGCCACCGACGCGCCGCGTTAGATATTGTTGTTCGGTACTGAAAGAAAGAGGTTGCGAAGGAAGAGTGATCGCAACGGGCGTGCGCTGGGAAGAAAGCACACAACGGAAAACGCGGAAAGAAGTTGAAACAATAGCAAGAACGAAAGCTGAATCCGTAGGATTTAACAGAAAAAAAGAAGAATATGAACAACTTTCGTTCAGCGAAATAATATTACAGAATGACAATGACGACAGGCGAAAAGTAATTGATCATTGTCAGTTAAAAAACAAAATCGCAGTCAATCCGATCATAGGACTTACGGAAAAGGACGTATGGGAAATTTTGAAATGGCAAAAAGTAGAAACAAACATACTGTATGAAATGGGATATGATCGCGTAGGCTGCATAGGTTGCCCAATGGCTGGAACTTGTCAACGAAAGAAAGAATTTGAAGATTTTCCAAAATACAAGCAAGCATACATAAGAGCATTCGAAAGAATGATCAGAGAGAGAGAGAGAAGGGGGCTTGCGACAAAATGGACGTCTGGACAAGAAGTTTTTGAATGGTGGCTGGAAGAGACACAAATGAACGGGCAACTGTATTTTGATGAATACGGGGAAATGCACGAAATAATAAATAACTGACGCTGTGCTGCAACACAACGCCAGTTCAAGGCAATAGCGGGAGCGCGCTAAAACTGGTTTAGAGTTCTATTTTTATATTCGTCGAAAGTGAAAAGATCCGTCGAAAGTGAAGCTTGAAGTGAAGTTCAAGCGTTTTCGTCGCAAGTGCATTGTATATATACGGCAGCAGGACTGCCACAAAAATGCAAAAATCTGTCATATCACACCGACTTTCTGCGTTTCCGCGTAAGCCTTTTGAATTATAACACAAAGCAATAAAAAAATAAAGATATTCTTTATAAGCGCATACGACGGAAGGTGGAAAAGACATGGCATATAGAAAAATGACAGTCGAATACATACTTGACGATAGAGAGATCGAAGCACTGGAAGAATTGCTGGGAAAATGGCAGCAGTACAAAGGGAAAGACGGATCACAGCCGTTCGAAGACTGGAAACTGGAAGATCTATTTCAAGCAATAATGCAGTACGGCTGTAAATATGACATTTCAAAGCACATAAAAACGGATCAATACAGACATGAACTGATAGAGGTTGAAGAACTGTGCAGCAGTGATCCGTTCAGAACAAGATCGGAACGGGAGCAGGGAACAAGCCAGAAGGCATGAACCAATAAATCAAAAAGAAGGAAAGGAAAAAAGAACATGGCAAAGTTAATCACAAAGAATGAACAGTCAATTTCATGGAAGGAACTTGCGGAAGGAGTGAAAGCAGGGAAAATCGCATTGCAGCAGGGCGATACAGTTGAATTGAAACTGACAACTGGCGAAATCGTCTTCATGCAGGCTGTAAAAGTATCAGAGGACGGAAAACGCGTGACATTCGTGTCAAAAGATTGTCTGGCGACTGAAATGCCTATGAACGAGGAAAGAACAAACTACGGCGGCTGGGCTGAATCAGATCTTCGAAAGAGATTGAACACGGAAGTTTTCAACACGCTTCCAGAGGAACTGAAAGAAGTGATCGCAACAACAAAAAGAAGACAGTATGTGGACGGGAAGATCGTTGAATGTGAAGACAAGCTGTGGATCCCGTCAGAATATGAGATCCACGGACGCGAGATTTTCGCAGAACATGTGGAAGGCGAAGAACAGTTCGAACTTTACAAGGATAGACGCAACAGAATGAAGAAAGTCGGAAACAACGGAGAGGACACAGACTGGTACTGGTGCGATTCCCCGTACGCGTCGAACACGACGAACTTCTGTTATGTCTACTACACTGGTGGTGCCGACTACAGCAACGCTTTGACTGCGCTTGCCGTCCCGCTCTGCTTCGAAATCTAAAATCTTGAATCATGAATCCCGCCACGGAATGTGGCGGGGTAGCACATGCGAAGAAAGGAAGAGAAATGGAAGAAAGTATTCAAATACTGGAACTATTCGGCGGGATAGGTTCACCACGTTGCGCACTTCGCAACTTGGGAATAAAAACAAAAGCAATCGACTATGTGGAAATAGACGAAAATGCAGTCAGATCATACAATGCAATGTTCGCGGAAGACTTGGAATATAAAACACAATCAGTGGTAGGGTGGAACCTTAAACCAGACGTTTTGATACATGGCAGTCCGTGTCAAGATATGAGCATTGCAGGACATCAAGGGAAAGCAACTGCGGAAGCTGGGAGAATAAACAGAGGGAAAGGGGCGGACAAAGGAAGCGGGACACGATCAAGCTTGATGTGGGAAACAATACACATTATTCAAAATATGGGAGAGTGGAAACCACTATACGTTATCTGGGAAAATGTAAAGAATGTATTGAACGGCTACAATAGAAAGAATTTCGAACAGTACATTTCGGAAATGGGAAAGCTGGGATATACAAGCAATTATCAGATACTTGACGCAAGGGACTTCGGGCTTCCACAAGCAAGAGAACGCGTTTTCACTGTATCAGTCCTAAACGGCGACAAATTTGAATTTCAAGATCTGATCAGAACACCAATGCGGAATATATCTGAATTTCTTCTGGATAATGACAAAGTTCCGCCAGTATACGACGTAACACAACCGAGCGTATACAGTGCGATCGGACAAAAAGGAATACAGCGGGCAACAGTGATTCAAGACTATGCTTTCACAATAACAACAAGACAAGACAGAACGCCAGCACAAGTGATTGATTGTGGTGGTGGGCGTTACAGATACTTGACGGAACGTGAATGCTGGCGGCTTCAAGGATATACAGACGAAGAATTCGAAGCTGCAAAGGCAGTTCAGAAACGTGTCGGAAGATACAGAATGGCACTGTACAAGCAGGCTGGGAACAGTATTGCAGTTCCTATTTTTGAAAGCATATTCAGAAAAATAATACTAAACGAAACGGCATAGCACAAACGAAGGGAAGTGAAAGAATGATCGGCAAAATCACAGTTCAAGAAGCAGCCGCAGTGTTGCACGTATCACAGCAATTCGTCAGAATCGGAATGCAAGAACGTGTTCTTCCGATAGGAACTGCGCTGAAAATGTCTTCAAAATGGACGTACAACATCACGGAAGGAAAGCTGGCGGAATATGCGGGCGTTGATCTGAAAGAAGAAATCGCAAGGATCCGCGGGGAAGGGATAACAGCATGAAACTTGAAGAAATGATCGCAGTCATACAGAACCCAGACAGAGTGCGGATTTTTAAGGATAAAGAACGGCTTTTCATGGGTTTTCGGGCTGCTTTGATCGGCGGATTCGGAAAGATCGACGAAGTAATGATCGAACACGGGAAAGACGAAGTGAAAAGCTTTCGTGCATGTCCAGAAATAACGCATAAGAAGTGGAAAGAAAAAGGACTGATCCCACCAGTGCAGCCAGAGGAAATGGCGCAGTACAGTTTCAGTGATCTTCAAATGTCGCTGTACTACGACTTTTATATATAACACGAAGCAAAAATCACTTCCGACGACAAAATAATAATCAGAAAGGAAATCAAAGAGAATGAAAAACAACAAAATCAAGATCGCGGGAGTGATCAAGGACAAGCCGCAGCTGATTCTTGACGCGTCAGAATATGAGCGTCGCAGATATGAAACAAAGCTTGTGGCAGAAAGAAAGAGCGGAACAGAAGACGTGCTGATCTTGCAGTTTGACGGATCTGCAATGCAGGAAGAAGACTTTGAAAAGCTGGAAGCGGGAACATGCGTGATTGTAGCGGGTGAGATAAGAACGGAGAATGTACGCGAAATTGTACCGACTGCGCCGACAGTAAAAATCTTTATTGCAGCAGGAAAAGTCCAGATTGTAGAAGCAATCACTGAAAAACAGAACGTCGTTAAATTGTGCGGGCATATCTGTAAGGATCCACGCGCAAGAGGAACTTCAAAGGGAATACATATCACAGACATTATGATCGCTGTCAAAGGAAAGAAGAATGTCAGCTTCATTCCTTGTATTTGCTGGCAGAACGTAGCGGACGCAGCGGGAAAACTGAAAAAAGGAACATACGTGGAAGTAGAAGGACGCTTCCAGTCAAGAGAATATAAAAGAGCAATCGAAGGATCTGCGCCATATCTCATGACAGCTTATGAAGTATCGGTTACACAGCTGGGAGTTGCAGAAGACGACGCAGAGCAGAAAGACGAATAACACGCACAGAAGGAAGGAAAGTATATCATGATCAAATTATTTATAAGAAAACAGCATGAAGAAAACCATAAAAGAGAGAATGCGAAAAGGGTTGTGATTGTCAAAGTAAATCCACGTTGTGCAGGGCAGCAGGCAGAGGACATGCACATGATCGAAAGGCTTTGCAAAGATATTCTGATCGCAGAAACACACGACGACGTGCTGATCCAGACGGCGATCGCTGTCGGATATGCGAACGCAATGAGGATTCACGGGATCATTGAAGATACAGAAGCGGTGGACATTGTGGAAATGCTGGGGACAATGGGTGAAGATAAACTTCACGAAGTGGAAAAAATCAATGCAAATATTATCATGCGCAGATTACGAAAGAAGGTGATCCAGTGAGCGAGTATAGAAGAATCATTGCAGTTGACTTTGACGGGACACTTGCAGAAACAAAGTTCCCAGAGATCGTCGCACCGAAGCTGCGCATGATTCAATTTGTTAAACAGTTGCAGCAGCAAGGCTGCATTTTGATTCTGTGGACATGCCGCTGTGGAAAAGATCTGGAAGCGGCGTTGAAGTTCTGTGAAGAATACAGCTTGAAATTCGACTACATCAACGAAAATGTACCAGAGAACGTGGAAAAATGGGGCAATGACAGCAGAAAGATCTTCGCACATGAATACATAGACGACAAATCATGGTCGCCAGATCGCGAATCAATGTGGGGAAGATCTATGCGGAAACTACAGAGAAGGGCGAAGAAGCAAGGCGTGATTGCTTATGTGATCGCTATACTTTTGTATTTTGCTACAGTTTTTATTTTGAAGCATTTTAATGTGATTTAAGAAAGGAAGGTGCAAACATGGCAACAACGCAAGGAACATGCAGATTTTGCGGGCAGCAGATTCTTGTCGAAGACGGCGAAGGAATGACGGAGCCGCAGCGGGACGAATGCGCAACGCTTCACTGTGAATGCGACGACGCGAAAGTGTATCAAGAAGCAGCACTTCGGAGAGATACAGCAAAACGGCGCGTTGACGAGTTATTCGGAGAAGGAGCGGGCGAACACAGACAGCCAGACGAAGTGATCGGAGAGATCAAAAGCGCGGTCGATCTGATCTGCGACAAGAAAGCAAAGAACATGACATTGACGATCAGAACTGGGCTGAAATGTAGAATCATGCAAATGGCAAAGGACAAGATCAAAGTTGTTAGAGAAATGTCAGACACGGATTCATTCGAACAATAAAAGAAATGATCACAGAAAAGCAAATTGCACTTCCGACGATAAAAGAAGAAACCCACTTGAACGGGAATTCAAGTGGGCTTCGGCATAACATGCAAAAATTAAATTGATAAAAATATTATATAGCATGTATGCCAAAAAGTCAAGAAAATGGCGGGTTTGAAACCCGCGTGACGGACTTGTTAAGTTTATTATTTTACCGACAAAAAGGGGTTTACATACATGCCATACAAGAAGGAAGTTTGCAAAGCAGGAAAGACAAAACAGTACACGTATTACTACAGCATACGTGCAGACAAAAAAGAAGGATCCAGAAAGGCGAAAGAGAATAAGACCAGCGAAGCACAGAAGAAAGTGAATAGCAGGCAGGCAATAAAAAAGCTGACATGGATCTTGAATGCTAACTATGACGGAACAAGCCAGTACATAACATTCAGTTATGCGAAAGACAAAAGACCAGAAGATCCAGCGGCACTTCGAAAAGACATTGAAAAATTACTGCGTGGAATAAGGGCAGCACAGAAGAAGGCTGGAACAGTTGCAAAATATGTCTGGGTTCCAGAAGTGGGAGAAAGGGGCGCAGCACATGTGCATATGTGCTTGAACCACATTGACACACAAGTGTTGAAGGGGCTGTGGGATAAAGGCTGGATCACAATTAAACCAATGGACGACAGCGGACAATATGCAAAGCTTGCGGCGTATTTCGTGAAGTATTCGGAAAAGACCATGAAGACAGCGGAAGGATTCGGGGGCAAGAGATACAACAGCAGCCGAAATCTTGTGATCCCAGAACCAGAGAAAACAACGATCAGAAGCAGAAATGCATACAATCACACGATTCAAGTCCCTTCTGGCTGGTATCTGGACAAAGAAAGCATTCGCGAAGCATGGCACGAAGTAACGGGCTTCATGTATTTCACATATACGCTTGTAAAAAATGGCAAGAAGAGAAAACAAAAGAATCGTGATACATATTCGCTGAATCTGGAAACTGGCGAAATTGAGATCACAGAAAATCAGCAGGCAGAAAGGAAATAGAAAATGATTGTTTTATCACTATTTGACGGGATAGGAACTGGAATGCTGGCATTGAAGAATGCTGGAATCCAGATTGACAAATACTACGCAAGCGAAATTGAGAGCAAGCCAATCGAAACAGCATTGAAGAATCACAATGGAATCATAGAACTGGGCGACGTAAACGGAATAGAAGTGGAAAAGCTGGGAAAAATTGATCTTTTGATCGGTGGAAGTCCATGTCAAGGATTTTCCAGAAATGGAAAACACTTGAATTTTGACGATCCACGAAGCGGATTGTTTTTGAAGTATGTTGAAATACTTGAAAAAATCAGAAAAAGCAATCCGAACGTGAAGTTCATGCTTGAAAACGTCCGCATGAAAAGAGAGTGGCAGGACGCAATCACAGATTTTCTGGAAGCAGAACCAGTTCAAATTGACAGCAGGATCCACACAGCGCAAGCACGCGAAAGAACATACTGGACAAATATTGCAGCAGTGCAGCAGCCAGAATTCGAAGAAAGTCCGATCAGATCAATCGCTGAAAGAAGAAACAGAGAAAACTATATCAAACAAAATGGCGTCTGGTTCGATCCAGCCATTTCAGAGAGAGAGAGAGAGTGTGTCGAACTGCGTGAAGGCGAAATCAGAGTAAAGCAAGCGACAAAGGCTGGCTACATAGTTGCAGAAGAAGGAGATGGAATCAATCTTCAATTTCCGACAAGCAAGACAAGGCGCGGACGCGTTATAAAGGGCAAACTACCGACACTAGATTGCAGCTGCAATGTTTGTTATTTGCTGGACGGGGCAATTCACAAGATAACAGTGAGAGAAGCCGAAAGGGCGCAGAACTTGCCAGACGGCTACACGGAAGGAATGACAGACAATGAAGCAAAGACAGCAATTGGGAACGGCTGGAATGAAAAGACTGTCAGACATATCTTCCAGTATTTGAAAGGACAAGAAAAATGAAAGCAAAATTGAAAAACAGAGACACAGACGGACTGGGATTGACGCCAGAAAAATGGTACGACGTTCTGGACGTGGAATGCCACGGAGAAAAGGGCAGATTCGGAGAAGTCAAGAAAGTATTGATTCAGAGCGAGAAAAAGCGGGATCCAGAGTGGTACAAAGCAGAATATTTCATACTGGCAGCAGAAGCGCAGGCATACGCAGACAATCAAGCGGCAGCAGGCGCAGCACAGCCAGCAAGTTTGATAATAACAACAAGAAACGCTTTAGAAATGCAAGAAGGGCTGAAAAAACAGATTGAAGATTCAATTTGGAAGAAGGCAAATGCAAACTTGATGTTCGGAGCGTAGAAAGGGGGTTCGACATGTACGGAAATTTGAAACGCGGTGAAGACACTGAACAAATGGGCGTCATTGACTGGGCGAATTGGAACACGGGAAGATTCCCAGAATTAAAACTTCTTTTTCATGTTCCGAATGGTGGAAAAAGAAATGCAGCAGAAGCAGCCAGATTCAAGGCAATGGGCGTCAAAGCGGGCGTTCCAGATCTATGCCTACCAGTACCACGCGGCGGATATGCTGGGCTGTATATCGAAATGAAATACGGAAAAAACAAGACAACAGAGAAGCAGGAAGAATGGATTCACAGCTTGATCGAACAAGGCTATCTTGTAAAGGTATGCTGGGGCGGGCAGGAAGCAACAGCGGTGCTGGAAGAATACTTGCAGCAAGGAAAAACAATCATGATAGATCCATTGAACAGCTGGAACATGACGGAAGAAACAGACTGCATGGCGTCAGCACTTGCAGCGGCAGCAGTACAAGGGACTTGCCCGTTCGGAAGAAGCTTTGAATCAGAATTCTGTCTTCCGTTTCCAGAAGAAGGCGACTGTGCAATGTGCGTAAACAAATACATGATAATCTGGCTCAAAAAGATAGCTGGAAGATTCTTGAAAGGCGAAGGCAGTGCCGAAAACACTGTTTGACTGGAAATCAAAGTCGCGGAAAGTGTCATACATGTGTATGATATGCGGGAAAAAGTATGGGACAAAGCAAGAAGCGCACACTTGCGAATGGGCTGATAAACACGGAGCGACAAGACATGCAAATGGAATAAAAAAACAATCGAAGGAAAGAAGGAAAGAGAATGAAAACAATATCAGTGATCAATTTGAAGGGCGGAGTTGCAAAGACAACGACTTCGATCAATCTGTCAACATTGCTGGGGGATCGGTGGGGAAGACGTGTTCTTCTGATCGACAATGACAAGCAGGGAAATACAAGCCAGTTTTTCGGGAAATACATAAAAGACGCGACATGTGGATCGGCAAGAATTCTTCAAGGCTAAGAACCAGTGATTTTCACCACAAATCATGGAATTGATCTGATAAATGCAAACATGTCGCTGGAAACGGCGGAAAATAAACTGCTGAAAAGCAATGAACGGCAGGACGTAAAATTGAAACAGTTTCTGGAAGGAAAAGCAAATCAGTACGACTTCTGTATCATTGACAATCCACCAGCTGTCGGAATGTGCGTGATCAATGCGTTGTGCGCTTCTGACGAAGTAATTGTGCCAGTAAAGCTTGACAACTGGGCGATAGACGGAACGGAAATGATCACAGCAACAATCGAACAGCTGAAAGCATTAAATAAAAACTTGAAAAAAATCACAGTTCTGATCACAGACTTTATAAAAACGCCAGAAAGTGTGGCTGCGGAAGAATGGATCAGAAAAAATTGCAAAGTACCAGTTTTCAAGACGAAGATTCGATTTTCGAAGAAGGTTGATAGCGCAACATATTACAAAGAGCCACTTGACAGATATTCATTGATGTGCGCGGCAGCAGTGGACTACAGAAAACTTGCAAAAGAATATCTGGGAAAGGAATAAAAGGACATGGAAGGATTCAACATTATGGACATTATGAACGGAACAACAACGGCAGCAGCTACAGTGGAAGCATTCAAAGACGTCAAACTGAATTATCAGTCAATCATTGCGACGAAACACAATAAGTACAGCATGGAAGAGATAGGGGAACTGGCGACGGGAATTCATATGGCAGGGGAACTGCAACAGCCGCTTGTTCTGGGAAAGATCGGCGAAGAATACTGGCTTGTATCTGGACACAGAAGGCTTGAAGCAATCAAAATGCTGGTAAACGAAGGCGAAGAAGAATTCGCGGAAATTCCTTGCAGATACAGAGACATGACGGAAACAGAATTCAGAATGCAACTTCTGATCGGCAACACATTCAACAGAAAAATGACGGACTATGACAGAATGACGCAGGCGGCAGAATGGAAAGAAGTTTTGCAGCAGGCAAAGAAGGACGGAACATTCAAGCCAGAAAAGGGAACGCGAACGCGTGACTATATTGCACAGATTCTGGGAGTTGCGCCAGCAACAATCGGAGATCTGGAAAGAATCAACAATAATGCGACTGACGCAGTAAAAGAACAGTTGAAAGAAGGAAATATGAAGTTGACGACTGCGGCAGAAGCGAGCAGGCTTCCAGAAGAAGATCAGAACAATATTGCAGAAGCCGTGGCAGCAGGCGAGGACGTGAAAAGCGAAGAGATCAAGCAGCTGGCGAAAGAAAAGAAAGAAGAAGAGCATTGCAAAGCAACAATGGATCAAATGCAAGAAACTGTGTCAGATACCGACACAACAGAAGAAGAGAAGGAAAACGCAAGACGACTTCATGTTTTGAAAATGCTTGAAAAGTATTATATATACATGAGCGAAGACGATCTGCGTTGCTTGGACGCAATGCTGGAAGATTGCAAGAGAAGAAAGCGGGAATATGCGCTGGAAGATTGTGGGGTGACTTCATGCGAATAACTATTGAAACTGACGACGGGAAGGACGTCAAAGTGACAAAGATTGAAGAGCGGGAGCAGCCAGAAGGAATGGAAGAACTGACGCAGGAAGAAACAGAGAGATTCGAAACAGCTTCGGACATAGCGAATTATTGCGAATATCTGGAAGAAAGCGAATTGATACAGTTGAAGTTGATTGCGGCGAAATGCAAAGCAAGAAAGGAACGTGAAAAATGAGAAAAGGGCTGGTGAGAGATTCAGAAGAAATTGTCAAAAAAGAATTGCAGGAAGCAAACAAAGCTTTCAGAGCGTTCGAAAGCACACATGAAGGATATGCAGTTGTACTGGAAGAATTCGAAGAATTGAAAGAAAGATTCGATCAGACAGAAGAGATCTTGAAAAATGTGTGGTTATTAACAAAGCAGAATGCAACGAAAGAAACATTCAAAGCTGTGTTGGAAGACGCGAACGCGATCACGATTCAGCTGGTGGCAGAAGCAGTGCAGACAGCAGCAATGTTCCAGAAATTTGAACAGTTCAACGGAAAGCGGGTGTGAAATGGATATATATGAAAAATATATAGTGGCACAAACAAAAGGAGATATAATTCAAGGAATTCAAAGGCTGGGAGTTCAAAAGCAAATAGCACACGCAATAATACAGAATCAAGGAATGACGGAAGAAGAGATTGAAGAAAAAATACAACAGAAAGCGGGTGTGAAATGAGCGTGGCAGCAGTAGTCATTCTGATTGTAGCAGTTTTCGTGTATGCGGAACTTGCAATATTTGCAGGCGCATTCATGTATCTGAAAGCAACACGGAACACGACAGAAGCAGAAGACAAAAAGAAGATACGCGTATACAGCGTGATAGCTGGAATTTTCTTTCCAGTGACATTCGCAATCATAGCAGCATACAAGGCAACGGAAAGGAAGTGAAACACATGAATACAACAGCAGTGGCAATCACGGCGATTGTATGTACAACATTAGTGATCATTACTTTGATCGGCAAAATCGGAAACAAGAAGGAAAGAAAGGACAAGGGCAATGAATAAAGTCATATTGCTTGGAAGACTGACAAGGGATCCAGAATCACGCTGGACACAGAAGCAGGGTTCACAAGAACAAACATGCGTTGTTAAATTCACGCTGGCGGTAGATCGTCGCGGACGAGATCAAGGCGCAGACTTTATCACATGCGTTGTGTTCGGAAAGTCGGCAGAGAATGCAGAAAAGTATTTGAAGAAAGGTTTGAAAATCGTGCTGTCTGGAAGAATTCAGACGGGAAGCTACATGAATAGGGACAATGTAAAAGTATACACGACAGACGTTGTTGTGGAAGAATGGGAGTTTGCAGAGAGCAAGGCGGCAGCAGGGCAGCAGGCGACACCAGACGACGGGTTCATGCATATTGACGACGACATGGACGAACAGCTTCCGTTCACATAAGAGACACAACAGACACGTCACAGAACACGCAGAGAGGGCGAGAACGGCAAGCTAATAAAAGATTGATAAATATATAGGCTTGTAGTATAATAAAGGCGTGAACGAACGACACACACAGCAGACGACGAAAGGTTTGTTGTGTGTGTCTTTTTGTTTGCATACTTTCCTTCGTGCTGGTGCTGCTATGCAGTAGTACCAGCAATTTGAAAGCGTGTGATTGTTTGACGATAACCGAAGACCAACTTGAAGCATGGATCCGACAACTGATCAAAGAGAATAAACTTGAAAAGTTTTATAAATGGCGCGAGTGGCGAGAACTGTCGGAACAGATCAAGAAAGAAAATAATTATGAATGTCAGCTGTGCAAAAAGCGTGGCATTCATACACCAGCAAGAAGCGTTCATCATGTGCAGTGGGTACGGAAGCACCCGCGGCTTGCTATGTCAAGGACGTACACATACAACGGGAAAGAGTATGTCAATCTTATTCCATTGTGTGAAGCGTGCCACAATGAGCAACACCCAGACAAAAGGGTGAAGACAGAGTTCAAGAAGGAACATTTCGTGAATGAAGAACGCTGGTGACAGTCCCCCCGCCTAAAAAGAATCAGATTTTCGGATATGGACGGGAATCGGGGATGGGGGTAGACAAAACGGATAATCGCGCGCACGTAAGGGGGTGGTATATATGGCAAAAAAACCAGATACAAGAAGTGAAGATGTAAAGAGGATCACAAGGTCAAAACTGTATAAAGAAATTGAAAAAGATCTTCGGGATCAGCTGGAAGCAAACGGAACATTCGGCAAATTTTTCGACGATATGATCAGCGACTACATGGCAATGTATGTCACAAAAACTTTGCTTGTCGAAGATATACAAAAGCGTGGAACTATCGTGCCTTACAACAACGGCGGCGGTCAATCTGGATATAAGAAAAACGAAGCCGTAGACATGTTCAACAAGACGAATGCACAAATGTTGAAACTTCTTTCGGAACTGGGATTGAAAGCCAATGCCGCGATAGGTGGTGGCGACTATGGCGACGAATTATAGAGATATACCAGAACTTGCCGACTATATAAAAATGGTCGAAAACGAAGGCAAAAAAGGGTACAAAAAAGTATCAAAATGGCAAAAAAAACTTATTAAATTTATCAAAAAAGTCTTCGAAGACGAAGATTTAATCATAAAAACAGAACAACTTGAAAAATACATGTCGCTACAGAAATATTTTGATTTTGGGTTGTTCGAATGGGAAAAATTCGTCTTCGCTTTGCATTGCTGCACGTTCCGTCAAGACGGACTTCCGCGTTTTCCAGATCTCATGGTTTTGGTAGCGCGAGGAGCGGGAAAAAACGGCTATCTTGCTTTTGAAGACTTCTGTCTGATCAGTCCATATTGTGAAATCAAGCAATATGATATTGATATATGCGCCACAGCCGAAGAGCAGGCGCGCACTTCTTTCGACGACATCTACAACATTCTTGAAAACCCAGCACAAACGAAGAAATTGAAAAGATTTTTCTACTGGAACAAAGAAGTGATCACTGGTAGAAAAAACAAATCAAAAATCAAATATAGGACAAACAATGCAAAATCAAAAGACGGACTGCGATCTGGAAAAGTTGATTTTGACGAAGTTCACGCATACGAAAACTACGATAATATCAAAGTTTTTACCACGGCACTTGGAAAAAAACCACACCCGCGGCGGACATACATCACAACAAACGGCGACGTATGTGACGGCGTTCTGGACGATTTAATTGAAAAAGCGAAGCGTATTCTTGACGGAGAAACAAAGGACAATGGATTTTTGCCGTTTATCTGTATGATTGACGACGAAAAAGAAGTTCACGACGAAGAATGCTGGTACAAGGCGAATCCGTCATTGCAATATTTGCCGAATTTACTTGAAGAAACGCGCAAAGAATATGTTGAGTGGTGCGAAAACAGATCTTCTTCAAGTGATTTTATGACAAAGCGAATGAACTGGCGGCAAGGAAACAGCGAAGTTGAATTGACAAGCTGGGAAAACATACTTGCGACAAAGCAGGAAGTGTCAGAACCGATTCAAGGAGAAATGGCAGTCGTGGGAATTGATTATACAAAAATAAACGACTTTGCTTCCGCAGGAATATTGACAAAGCGCGGTGCAAAATACGTCTGGAAGCAGAAAACGTGGGTGTGCAAGAACAGTGCAGATCTTTCAAGAATAAAATACCCGCTGGAAGAGCCAGAAGAAACGGGAGAACTTGAAATGGTGGACGCGCCAGAAATAGATCCGAATTTGATTGTTGACTGGATAGAAGAGCAAATGGGAACATATTCGATACAAATGACAGCACTTGACGATTACAGATACGCACTACTTAAAAACGCATTATTGCGACTAGGAATAAGCTATGAAAATAAAAATATAAAGCTTGTTAGACCTTCCGACAAAATAAAGGTCGAACCAATAATTGACAGTGCTTTCAGAAATCACAATATAGTGTACGGAGATTCGTCGCTAATGCGTTGGTATACGAATAACACAAAAAAAGTGAAGTCAAAGAAGTACGGAAATTATGAGTATCAAAAAATAGAAGCAAAAAGCAGGAAAACAGACGGTTTTTTTGCTTTTGTGGCGGCTATGACAGAACAAGAATTGATCCCAGAAGAGCAAGCAAGCAACGACATTCTTCCAGTATTCACAATGTAAGGGGGCGAGAATTTGAACGCAGGCGATTTTTTTCAAAGAGCATTCGGGAAAAACCAAAAAATAACATTAAAAATGCAAATCGAAGAAGAAATCACAGAAGTTTTCTTCAAAGAGTTGGCGACAGCGTGCGCGGTCAATATGATCGCAAGCACAATCGCAAAGTGCGAAATCAGAACATTCATAAAAAACGAACAGCAGAAAAAGGAAGAATATTTTCTGTGGAATTATGAACCGAATCAAAATGAAAACAGCAGCGACATGATTCAGAAATTCATTACAAATCTGTGCTATGACAATGAAGCACTGATTGTTGAAGTGAATGGACGACTATATGTTGCAGATTATTTTTCACGTAGACAATATGCTTTGTATGACGACGTGTTTTCAAACATTGTGATCGGAGATATGACACTACAGAAGACATTTACTTCAAGTGAAGTGATATACATGCAGCTGAATAATATTGACGTAAAGCAGCGACTTGAAGGATCATACACAAGTTACGGACAAACGATTGCAAAGTCAATCAGAAATTTAATCAGATCACATGGGCAAAAAGGGATTCTGGATATTGACGCACAAACATCAGCACAGAAAGACTTCACAGAGAAACTTCAAACGCTTATGGACGATAGATTCAAGCCGTTCTTCGAAGCTTCGCAAGCCGTTCTTCCGTTGACTTCTGGCTATAAATACACAGACGTTACAAAAGACAGCGGTTCAGCACCGACGCCAGCAGATCTGAATGAAAGAATCAACTATGAATTTGAACTTGCGGGGCGGGCGTTTAGGATCCCGAAATCTTTGATACTTGGCGACGTGTCGGACGTAGAGAAAATCACGAAAAACTTTTTGACATTCGCCATTGATCCAATATCCGAAAAGCTGGGCGAAGAGATCACGCGAAAAAGATATGGCGTGAAGCAGTTTGCAAAAGGAAACTATGTTGACGTAAATACAAACTGCATTCAGCACATTGATGTATTTGAACAATCATCAAACGCAGAAGGACTTCTTCGAAGTGGTTTATATTGCATAGACGAACTTCGAACAAAACTGGGTGACACAGCTTTGAAGACTGACTGGTCACAAAAGCACTACATAACAAAAAATTACACAGAAGCAGAACAAATGGATCATCTTGGACAAGAAAGGAGTGAATAAAGTTGAAGAAACAGCAGGCACAAGCGCAAGCACATTATTGTTTCAAGCAGGAAGCGGGAAACAATATTGTAAAATTGTACATTTATGACGACGTTTCAGAATACGGCGAATTTGACTGGTGGACTTGGGAATACAAAGAAAGCGAGACTTCCGCAAAGTATTTCAAAAAAGCACTTGAAAATGTGTCGGAATCCGACACGATCGAACTTCACATCAATTCATATGGCGGATCCGTCAAAGAAGGCGTTGCAATATACAACCTTTTGAAGCAGAAAAAATGCAAAGAGATCGTCGCATATGTTGACGGGTTCGCATATTCGATCGCTTCTGTTATTTTGCAGGCAGCAGACAGACGAATCATGGGACTGGGAACAAGCCTTTTGATTCACAACATGTGGTTGAGCATTGCGGGAAATGCAGACGATCTGCGAAAGGCGGCAGACGATCTGGACGTTCTCATGGAATCAAACAGACAGATCTATCTTGAACGCGCAAACGTGACAGAAGAAGAGTTGATCGACATGATGAACAAAGAAACGTATTTGACACCAGAAAAAGCAGTGGAAATGGGATTCGCCGACGAAGTTGATAGCAGCAAAGACGCGGATCCAGAAGATGCAATGCAGGCAATGCAGCAACAGTTGCAGCAAATGCGAAGGACTATGGCAGAACAGAAGGAATTCAGAACAGAACTTCGCGAATTATACAGAACTGCAATGAAAAAGGACGACGAGGACGACACAGACGACGAAGACGACACAGACGACGAGGACAACAACAGCGACGAGGACAACAACGGCGACACAGACGACACAGACGACACAGACGACAACAGCGACGAAGACGACACGGACGACGACAAAAAGAAGAAGCAGAAGAAAAAAACAAATCCGAAGGAAAACGGAAGAAGCCTTGCAGCTTTGCTGGCAAAGGCAGCAGCAAAAAATCTTGAAAAGAGGTAGAAAAAATGAAGAGCAAAGACGTAAAAGCATTAACAAGAGAAGAACTTGCACAGAAGTTCAATGAAGCATTAAAGTCAGAGGATCCAGAGAAGGTAGCGCAGGCAATGGCAGACATGGCAGACGGCATTCAGAGCGAGATCCTTGAACGCGCGCAGAGCATGGCAAATATTGAGCAGCTTGACGCACAGGCATTGGCGGCAAGAGGGCTTCGCCAGCTGACTTCCTCTGAAAAGAAGTTCTATGAAAAAGTAATCGACGCAATGAAGTCAGAAGATCCGAAGCAGGCACTGGCACACCTTGACGTGACTATGCCAGAAACAATCATTGAAGACGTGTTCGAAGACTTACAGAGAGAACATGAACTTCTGGCAGCAATCAACTTCCAGAATACAACATATGTAACAGAATGGATCCTGAACAAGAATGGAAAGCAGAAGGCAGTCTGGGGAGCAATCACAGCAGAGATCACAAAGGAACTTGAAGGCGAGTTCGAAAAGCTGAATATGACAATGTTTTCTTTGACAGCGTTCCTTCCAGTTGCAAAATCTATGTTGGATCTTGGCGCAACATGGCTGGACAGCTACGTGCGCGAAGTACTGAAAGACGCTTTATATTGCGGACTTGAAGAAGCTATTGTGTGTGGTACGGGCGTAAACATGCCGATCGGAATGATGAAGGACATTTCAGCAGCAAAGAGAGACGGCGAAGTATACCCAGACAAAGAAGCAGTCAAGATCACGAAGTTCGACGCACAGCAGTACGGCGGAGTGATCGCGAAACTTGCAGTTTCCAGAAATGGTCGTCCGCGCAAGGTCGGTGCTGTGATCATGGTTGCGAATCCAGTTGACTATTTCAATAAAGTTATGCCAGCAACAACAGTGCAGCGTCCAGACGGAACATTTGCAAATGACGTTCTTCCATACCCGACAACAATCATTCAGTCAGAAGAAGTTCCGCAGGGGAAAGCAGTTGTCGGAATTGCTGAAAAGTATTTCATGGGCGTCGGAACAAGCAAAGACGGCGTGATCGAGTACGACGACAGCTACAAGTTTTTACAGCGCGAAAGAGTATACGCAGCGTTCCTTTACGGAAACGGAAAGCCAGTTGACAACAACTGCTTCGTTGTGCTTGATATTTCCGCACTTGAAGCAGCAACATACACTGTCACAGCATATTCAGAGAAACAGACAGTTGAAGTTGAGGTTGAAAAGAAAAGCTGGACTTCGGAAGAACTGAATGAAATGACAGTTGATCAGATCGACGGGCTTGCAAAATACATGAAGTATGAAATCACTGGAAGCAATAAGAGTGAAAAGATCGCTTCGTTCATTGAGAAACAGACAGCGGCGCAGGCGTAAAGAATAAGGACGGCAGCAGGGCTTGAAACCTTGCTGCCATTCATGAAGGTGGTGCAATATGGCGGAAACAGAAAAAGACGGACTTCTGGAAGACGTTCTGAATGAGTTGGATATAACGTTCAAAGACGACAGACTGGAAAAGAAAATAGCTGGGATATTAAAGCGCGGGAAAGCCTATCTGAACGACAAATTCGGATCAGAAATTGAATTTGACAAAGACGGACAAGCAATGGAACTGCTTGTTTCGTATTGCAGATACGGGCGTTCAAACGCAATCGAACAGTTCAAACACGATTTTTCGTCAGAATTGACAGCACTTGCGCTTCGTGGAGCAATTCAGTCTCAAAAATCGCCAGAGAGTGCAGAAAGCGAGGAAGAGCAGTGAAAAGCAAATTTGAAGAATTCAACGACGGGATCATGAAGCTGTATTCAGAGAACGAAAACGGAAAACTGGTTCGAAAATTTGAAGACGATCTGCGATTCGGCGAAGAGAATGTGAGCATTCAAAGGCACTATGCAGCACAAGCGGCAGATCAACAAGTGGACAAAGTGATTCATGTACCACTTTTAGAAATTTTCGAAGCACACGACGTTGTTGTTATAGGCGAAGAACAATTTGACGTTGACAAAGTAGATAATTTGAAGAGCAACCAGCCGCCGATCACAAAGCTGACATTAATCAGATTTTCGAAGCATAGAAAGAAGGAATTTGCATGAATGTAAACGCAGGGGCAGCAGTCAAGCCAGAACAACTGGAAACAACGTTGTCGGATATGCTGATTCAGTGGTATGAAACAGAAGAAAAGAAATTCTTTGAAGCAATCGACGATTCGGCGGAGAAATGCAACGAAGCAGCGAAGTCATATCTTTCAAAGGGACACGGCGTTCTGACTGGTGAATACAAGGCACATTTTGCAGTTGAAAGCGAAATGCTGGACAAACACCACAAGCGGGCGACGTGGTATGTAGAAGAACCAGAATACAGACTGACGCACTTGCTTGAAAATGGACATGCAAAAAGAAACGGCGGAAGGACAAAGCCAGTAAAACATATTAAACACGGACGCGAGATTGCGGAAAAGAATCTGGAAGAAAAATTGAAGAACATATGGCAGGGGTGACGAAATGGAAGATCTTGTTGAAACGCTGGAAAAAGAAACACAAATTCCAACTGCGGACACGGCTTTCACGCAACCGCAGAAATTGCCGTTCACAGTCATACTTGACAAGCCAGCAGGGGACGGCGACGACTTCAACACACGCTTTTTTAATCACGATCTTGCAGTCGAATTCTATGCAGAGAGGATTGACAAAGCAAATGAAAAAAAGCTGGAAGACTTTTTCGAACACAGGAACTGGAAATGGACACGCGAAAGAACGTGGCTTCCAGACGAAAAGTGCTTCGAAACAATTTATCAAATATCATTCATAGAAAGGGTGTAAAAAATGAAAGGATCGAAAGAAAAGGTCACAATGGGAAGCGGAGAAGTATTCGTTGATGAATTCAACGGCACGCTTCCAGAGTTTGAAGAACTTATCAAAACAATGATGATAGACGAAAAGCGCGCAGGCTGGATCAAGGGCGGGGCGTCTATTGAGTACAAGCCGACAATGACAACGGAAAAAGACGATCTGGGGCATATCGTAAAAGAGGTATTAACAGACGAGGAAGCAACATTCAAGACGGGGCTTTTCACTTGGAATGGCGAAACACTTTCAAAACTTTGTTCTACAGCAAGGGTAGAAACAAAAGGGAAGTACAGAATCTTGAAGATCGGCGGAACAAATAACGACGACGGCAAGCAGTACGTTATTCTTTTCGTACATAAAGATCCAGTTGAAGGGAATTGCTATCTTGTTATCGTCGGAAGAAATTCTGCTGGATTCACGATCACATGGGCGACTGATTCAGCAACAGTGATTGACGCTGAATTCGGCTGCAAGCCGCAGGACGACGAAGGAACACTGATTCAGTTTGTGGAAGAAATCGAAGAACAGTACAAAGCGGAATACACAAGCGAAGAATTGAACGTGCTGACCATTGATAATATCAAGACCATTGCAGCAGCAAAGGGCTACAACATCACAAAAACAACGAAGTCAGAAATTATTGCTGAATTTATTGCGGCGCAGGAAGCAGCAAAAACGCAGTAATTGTTGAAAAAATGGGCTGGCGGAATCCAGCCCTATACACACGAAAGGAAGGAAAGTGTATATGAATTATAAAGTAAATTTTCAGAAAGCAAAAAGAAATTATATGGTTCTGACGTTTGAAGTGGAAGAAGGAAAGGAAAAAACAATTCTTGTGGGTATGCCGAAGAAAAGAATATTTGACATGCTCATGAACATGAACGACTTCATAAAAGACGAAGAGCCAGACAATGAGAAAGAAAAAGCTGAACGCAACAGAAAGATCATTGACGAAATGTATGAACTTGTAGCAATGATTCTTTCAAACAATATGGCTGGCGAGAAAATCAGCGTTGAGTGGGTTGAAGACATGCTGGAATTCGGCGAATTAGAAGAACTTCTGGAAATATATGTGAAGTTCTGCAAAGGCGAAGCAGTAAACCCAAACTAGCACTCCCGTTCTATCCGATTGACGAAGAAAACTTCTTTGACATGCCGACGTACTGGGAACACCTTGTTCATGAGTATACGGGATTGAATGTAAATGAAATAGAAGAACTGGAATATATTGACTATTTGCAATATAGGCGGGACGCATTCGTGCATGAAATGAACAAAACGGAAGAAGGACGGGAATATCTGGAAAACGCACACAGATTAACACAGACAGAGCCAGACAGAATGAAGGCGCGTTCACTTTTCGGAAAGAAAGGGTGAAAGCATGTCGAAAGGCTTGAAAGGCATAACAGTCACAATCGACGGGAATGCGACGCCGCTGAACAAAGCGTTGTCTTCGGTAAACGCAAACGCCAAAAGCCTACAGTCTGAATTGAAGGGCGTGAATTCGCTTCTGAAACTGGATCCAAAAAATACAGAACTGGCAGCACAAAAGCAAGTGATCTTGAAGCAAGCCGTTTCCGAAACAGAAGAAAAGCTGAAATTGCTGACGCAAGCTGAAAAGGAAATGGCGGAAGCAGGGAAGGACGTAAACGACGAAGGATACAGAGACTTACAAAGAGAAATCGCACTGACAAAATCAAAGCTTTCAGACTACAAAACAGAATTGAAAGCAGTAGAAGACCAGCAAAAGAAAGCGGCAAAAGAAGCTGAAACGCTGGGAACAAAAATATACAATATAGCAAGCAAAATCCCAGTGGTGAATAAACTTGCAGACGGCTTCGTGAAAGTGAAAGGGAAAATCACTGAAACAGTAAAAGAAAGCGAAGCTGTCAAAAAGATCGGAACTGCTGTGGAAGGCGCAAAACAGAAGGTTGAAGCATTCAAAGACGCGCACCCAGCCGTCCAGAAGGTAGCAGACGCATTCGGAAAAGTGAAGACGGCAGCGAATGAAGTCAAAGAAAAGATTCCGCCGCTATCAACGCAGTTGAAAGCAGTCGGAGACGTTGCAGCGTCGGCGGCAAAAGGCGGATTCGCAGTGCTGACGAATGTTGTCGGCGGAACAATGAAAGCTTTTGCAGGATTCGCAACAGCTGTCGTGGGGGCTGGCGTAGCGGTAACAAAGTCAGCTGTCGAACAGTATGCAGAGTATGAACAGCTTGTCGGCGGTGTGGAAACGCTTTTCAAGGATTCCGCAGGACAAGTTGAAGGATATGCAAACAATGCATATAAAACGGCGGGAATGTCCGCAAATCAATACATGGACACTGTGACGGGATTTTCGGCGTCACTTCTTCAAAGTCTGGACGGAGACACAAAAGCAGCCGCAGAAAAAGCGGATATGGCTATAACGGATATGTCGGACAATGCAAATAAAATGGGAACAAGCATTGACAGCATTCAAACGGCATATCAAGGATTCGCGAAGCAAAATTATACAATGCTGGACAACTTAAAGCTGGGATATGGCGGAACGAAAGAAGAAATGCAAAGGCTTCTTGACGACGCGACAAAGCTTTCTGGTGTCAAGTATGACATATCTTCATACGAAGATATTGTTGACGCGATTCACGTTGTTCAAACAGAAATGGGAATCACGGGAACGACGGCAAAAGAAGCAAGCACGACAATCGAAGGTTCGATCAATTCGACAAAGGCGGCGTGGTCGAATCTCTTGACTGGATTTGCAAATGACGAAGCAGACGTCGGCGCACTGATCACAGATCTGTGTGATTCGGTGGCAACAGCAGCAAACAACTTGATTCCGCGAGTGATTCAAGCAGTCACGTCAATCGTTGAAAATGTACCGATAATTATTCAAGGGCTTGCAGGAACACTGACGACAGTTTTTCAAGAAGGACAAGGGCTGGTAACGTCGCTAATGCAACCACTTGTTGACACGTTCTTCGGGCTGATCAATGCGGCAATAGCGTTGCTTCCGACACTTCTCCCAGAAGTGCTGAATGCGGCGATTTCATTGTTTCAAGGGATTCTGGACGGATTGAATCAGACGATCCCGAACTTGCTGGCTATGCTGCCAGTAATGATTCAAAATATAACAGATACACTCACAGCAAATCTTCCGCAGATCGTAGCGTCTGGAATTGAAATTCTGGTCAATTTGATCAACGGAATCACAAACGCAATTCCTTCACTGATTCAAGCCGTGATCGACTTGTTCCCAGTGATTGTGAATTCTATCATGGAAAATCTCCCGCAAATTATTCAAGCTGGACTTGATCTGCTGATCGCACTGATTAACGGAATTGTAAGCGCGATCCCACAGCTGATCGCCATGCTTCCAACAATTATAACGACGATTGTTTCCACGCTGACTGGTATGCTCCCGCAAATTATTCAAGCAGGAATCACACTTCTGCAATCTTTGATCAATGGAATCATAAGCGCGATCCCACAGCTGATCGCGGCAGTTCCACAGATTATCACATCAGCCGTCAATACACTCACGACAAATCTTCCGAAAATTTTACAAATGGGAATCGAATTGATCGGATCGCTGATCAGCGGATTGATTAAAGCCATTCCAACACTGATTGCAGCAGTTCCGCAGATTATTTCTGCAATCTGGGACACGATCACGAATACGGACTGGTTATCACTTGGAAAAAACATCATAGACGGAGTTATTCAAGGCGTAAAGAATGTAGCAAGCAGTTTGATTCAAGTATTCAAAGATCTGGCTTCGTCTGCATTGGACGCAGTAAAAGACTTCTTCGGAATTCATTCGCCGTCACGCGTCATGCGTGATCAAGTTGGAAAAATGATTCCAGCTGGTATGGCAGAAGGCGTTGAAGACGGAATGGACGAAGAGGAAGACAGAATCAAAGAAGCAATGCGAAAAGGCGTACCGACAACGATCGACAGTTATATCAATACAAAGTCTGGATCTGCAAGTTATGCAACGCAGACGGCAGCAGGCGGATTCACGCAGAATATAACAATCAACAGTCCGAAAGAACTTTCGCCGTCAGAAGTAGCACGACAGACACGAAACCAAACACGACAAATGGTTTTGAAACTGAAAGCGGGGTGATCTAACAAATGAAGACAATAACATGCAGAAATGACGCGGGACTGGAAGCAGTCTTCACATACGATCACGACAGTTGTGAATATTTCCTTGTAAGTTGCGACGGGATCTACAGCGTGAAAAACGCTGTGTCCACGTCGCAGAACGCAACAACAGACGGCACGACATACAACGGCGAAGGATTGGAACAACGCAATATTGTGATCACAGCAAACATCAGAAGAAATCACAGACAGAATCGCGAATTTCTTTCAAGGGTTTTCAAAGTTCATTCAGAAGGGACGTTCATTCATGAAGAAGACGGCGACAGACGTGAAATCAAATACAGAGTTGAAAACATAGAAGTCGCCGAAACTGGCGTGATCCGTCCCGCAACAATATCACTGATCTGTACTGATCCGTATTTTACGGACGCAGCGGGAACTATAAAAATCGAAATGTCACAGTGGTATGACGACTGGGAATTTGAATGTGAAATCCCAGAAGAAGGAATGGAATTCGGACACAGAGAAACAGACACGATCAAACAAGTGGATAACGAAAGCACAAAAGACGTCGGAATCACTATAACACTGGAAGCGGACGACAAAGTGGTAAACCCGATCATATACAATCAGACGACAAATGAAACATTGAAACTTCTCTGCACAATGCTTCCAAACGACAAGATCACAATAAAAACCACAGAAGGCGAAATCACAGTTGAACTTCTTCGGAATGGTAAGATAATTGACTATAACTACACTGTAGACGAAGACAACGACGGATATATTCAGCTGGTAATGGGAATGAATGTGATCAAGTATGACGCGGACGAAGGCGTGGAGTATTTGAACGTCAAGTTCGAATACAAGAATCAGTACATGTTCGCATAGAAGGGGGAAAGGGAATGTCAAAAGAAAACAAAGTCATTGTTGTTTCGTATGATCAGAACTTGAACAGACTAGGAGTGATTGACGTGTTCAGATCTTTGATCTGGACACGGAAATATTATGAATGCGGAACATTCGAACTTCATGCACCACTGAACACAAGAAATTTGCAACTTCTGGCAGAAAATAACATTCTATCAAAGCGGGAGTTCAAAGACAAAAACGGGCATATCGTAAAAACGACAAGCAAAGAAAGCGGAATAGTTGAGTATATAGCGATTGACGACACAGTGAATGAAATCACGGCAAAAGGTCGATTCTTATCTTCAATCATGGACAGAAGAGCAATAAAAACAGTCGTAAACTTCAACGGAAAGACAGAAGCAGGAATGCGAAAACTGGTGCAGTCGGTGACCGCAATGCCGTTCGTAGAGCTGGGAGAATTAAAAGGATTCACAGAAACAGTCCGCTTTCAAGTTTCGTACAAAGAACTGTACACATATATGTGCAAGCTGTCGAAATATAGCAATCTTGGCTTCACTATTCGCGCCGACTTCAAGGCAAAGAAGTTCTTCTTTGAAGTATATAAGGGAGTTGACAGAACAGAATCACAGAGAGAAAGAAGCCGTGTTGTTTTCTCTGAAATTTATAAGAATTTGAACGGCGTTGCATATGTATTCAGCAATCAAAACACGAAGACATGCGCAATCGTGGCGGGTGAGGGAGAAGGAGCAGCAAGAACACTGGTGACAGTGGGCGGCGGCACTGGCTGGGATCTTCGCGAAGTCATTGTTGACGCAAGGGACGTCCAGAAAGACGACGACATGACAACGGCGGAATACACAGAAATTTTGAAGCAGAAGGGAAACGAAAAGCTGGCTGAATATGGAATTGTGGAAGCTATGGACGCACAGACAAAGCCATTTGTCAATTTTGTATATCGTGAAGATTACGATCTGGGCGACGTTGTGACAGTGAAAAAGAAAATGTGGGGAATAGAAATGGACAAGCGAATCACGGAAATTCAAGAAATCTTCGAAAACGGCGGATTCGATATAGTTCCGACGTTTGGTGATCCACTGCCAGAAACAGTGAATCTTGATGATAATTAGAAAGAAGGTGAAACAATGGAAATAGCAACATTCTTCAATTCGAAGGGCGGGGACAGAAAATATAATGCTACACACTGGGCGAATTATTTCAAGCCGTTGTTCAAAAGCGGAGTATTCAACGGAGATCTTCAAGTTGTTGCGAATGGCGCAATGTCAGTGACTGTGAAAGCGGGGTATGCGTGGCTTATTGGCTACGGCTACCAGAACACAGAACCACTGGTCATTGATCTGGAAGTCGCAAGCGGAAATCTGAACAGATATGACGCTATCAAGATCAAGCTGGATCTATCGGCAAGAACGATCACGGCATACGCAGACAAAGGCGGGAATGCAGCTTCACCAGCAAAGCCAGCAAACACAAGAAGCGACACTGTATTTGAAATCACAATCGCAGAAGTATACATTGCAGCAGGAACAACAGTGATCACACAGTCAATGATTACAGATACAAGAATGGACAACGCAAAATGTGGCTGGGTATCTGGGGCGGTCGATCAGATTGATTTTTCACAGATATATGCACAGTTCAATAAATATTTTGAAGAACAGAAGACAAGAATTGCATTCGACGTCGAGGACTTTGAAGAAGGAATTGACCAGAAACAGACGGCAGCGGGCGAATACTTGCAGGACTATAAGGACAGTGTTGACGACGACAAAACGGCAGCGGACGCGTTTCTGGAGAACTTCAAACAGTATTTGCAGAATTACACAAGCCAGCAACAGTCTGAATTTGAAGCATGGGTTGAAACGATCAAAGGAATTCTGGACGACGAGACAGCGGGAAAACTGCTTTTATATATTCAAGAATTGCAGGAACGCGCAGACGTAATGGAAAAAATCGCGGCAACAAACGAAGTAATTCAGAACATGGCAACAAGCGACGACGAACTGATTGTGACAGACGACGGCGAAAGAATATGCGCAAGAAAAATATTTTCGACATTGTAAGAAAGGAATGGAAAAAGAATGAGTTTACCAGAAAAAACAATCAACCAGATTGAACAGACGACAGATATTGCAGCAGACGACATTTTGATTGTTGAAAAGTCAAGCGGAACGAAGACAATCAAATATTCAGACCTTATGAATGCGGTCAAAGTGTCGCTGGGGATTGTCGACACGCTTGAAATCACAGAAAAAGGATATATCCCAGAAGGCTATCTTGTAACAAATGCACTGAATGATAAACAAGCGCAGATCCGCGCTGCATATGGCTACAATGGAAAAGAAATCAAGTTGTCATGGAACGAAATTGCAGCGAAAGCGGCAGCAGGCGACTTCACGGGGCTGAATATTGGCGATTATAAAGACATTACACTGACGACTGGTGAATCAGTCAGAATGGAACTTGCGGGAATTGATACATATTTCGGCTATCAGTCGAACAATAATCACAGATTGTACTTTATTTCGCGCGATTGCCTTGCAACAGCATACGCAATGAACAGTACAAACACGAACACTGGCGGATTCCCAGCAAGTGCATTGAAGACAACACTGAACACGACAATCTTCAACACGCTTCCAGCAGATCTTCGCGCGGTAATAAAAGCGGACAAGCGGCTTTGCAGCACAAAGGGAAGCTGGGCGTGGCAGGAAGATCAGAAGTTGTGGCTTCCTTCCGAAGTGGAAGTCTGGGGACATAACACATGGTCGGAAGTTGGATATGGCAACGGCTGCGGCGTACAGTTTCCGATCTTCGCTGGATCACTTCGGCATATATGCAAAGGGCAGGGAAAAGGAAAGGCGGAGCAGGGATCCCGTTCTAATTGGTGGTGCGATTCCCCGAACGCGTCGAACACGACGCACTTCTGTGTTGTCTACAACAGTGGTAATGCCAGCGGCAGCAACGCTTCGACTGCGCTTGCCGTCCCGCTCTGCTTTACAGTATAATCTTGAATCAAAAAATCACGCCGCCGTATGCGGCGTGAATACTGGCGAAAGGAGAGTTGCAACATGAGCGTTTTGAAAAGCAGACGCGAACAATCCGAAATGCAGTTCTTTCAAACAGCCGTGGACGTTCAGAATGAATTGATAAAATTCTGCATGGAAGAAAAGAATGTCCCGAAGAAATACAGATTCGTGTATGCAATACCGATTATAGCGGAAGGACAAGCACTGGTTGATAATGTCGTGAACGCAAACACAATCTTCGTGAAGACAAATGAAGAAGTGATCGACAGAAGACACTATCAGAACGAAGCAAATGCGAACTGTGAAAAGATACTGCAAAAACTGCAAAGCCTTCGCACAGTGCTTGGGATAGATAGCAGACAGCTGAAAAATATTGTCGGAATGGTAATTTCGGAAAAGGGATATATAACGGCATGGAAGAAATCTGACAATCAAAGATACAAAGAAATGAAAAATAAGACTGAATCAGTCAAATAATTTTATAGGTTAAGTGTTAAAAGCAGGGATCCCGTTCTAATTGGTGGTGCGATTCCCCGAAC
>ULUD01067198.1_pt1 | contig 31992 bp, 23 predicted proteins | sample 1958191 | NCBI WGS metagenome assembly ULUD01 (sample SAMEA4835751, study PRJEB28245) | human gut metagenome | biome: gut microbiome; material: fecal sample | place: Denmark | collected 2008 | reverse complement strand
AGCAAGAAAAACCTTTAGTGAGGGATCAAACTTGGGTTAAATCTGGGGACGATAGAAGCAAAGCTTCCTTGGCTATCGGTCCTTGGATAGAACACCAATTTGTGGTTTCCAGACTCCGTCATTTTTCGAACATAAGTAGTTGGAAATGTTTTCAATGTATCAACATTCACACCATCCCACTCTACCACCAAGTAAAAACCTTCGCAACGTTCCCTTGTCAGCTTCACTCTTAACGTATCACCACGATTCGGCTTTACATTATTTACATCGTAATAAAATGAGCCATGTTCGCCTACACTTATATTTCCTTTAAGAGACACACGAACAGTTGTCGTTTCTTCGCCTTCAATTACATCCGGTCCATCACTACTGCATGCAAACAAGGAAGTCATTGCTATCATGAAAAGCAACGAACGAAAACATTTTTTCTTCATTTGAACTTTATTTTCACGTTTTACACTTTTTTCAATAATGGAATAGTCCTCACTTTTACATGTGTAGCCAAGGGCGGCATTCATCGCGACAGCAAAAGACTTTTCAACCTTACTGGTCAAAAAGTCTTTTACGAGCACCCCCTCAGTTTTCAAACATCGTGAGGGAAAGAGGTCATGTATAGCTCTCCACATTACCCACCATTGGCAAGACTGGAAAGGAGACTTTTAGGGATAAAGCGTCGCTAGCTTTTAGTTGGGCGGCCAAATCTGTTTTTTCCCGATTCACCCACCTTGCAAAGGTCAATGATGATGATGACAGGACCAATGATTGGCACTAATAGTAAAAAGATATTCTGACCACCCTTTCCAATGTCATGCAGTCGTCGAGTCAGTGCCGCAAGAGATGGGAGGAAAGTGATGAAGCTATAAAGCAGCAATAATATCAAGAAAAAAACACTTGCGCTTTCTTCATCAACAATTACTGCAGCTACGTTAAGCACATTGGCTATAATGAAGTTGAACAGATAGAAGTACCAATACTCACTTCTGGAGGCTCTTCCATTGAAGGTAGCATAGTTCTTAAAACATTTTTTGATAGCCCACAGCATACCTCTCGAACTGCTTGTCTGAGATTTTGACGCTGTGTACTCCCTATACTGTGGCTCATCATTTGGAGTAAGCCTATTGTAAGGCTTAGGCTTATGGAAATGCACGTTGTGTTCCTCCTCATCCTTCTCCACACCTGCATTTCCAGAAGACGACATCCCAGTCAAGGGAATACCGCCCCTTGAGTGCCCTACCACCGCCACATCGTCGTCATCATGAGGATCAACACCGTTGTTGGGTGAAAAGACATGAGTATTCTCTTCATCGTTGGAAAGACTTACCTCAGGAGCTAACCTCGCACCACATTTCTTGCAAAACTTAGCTCTCTCGTTTTCTATTACAGCGTTGCAAGCTGGACATTTTCTCATAATCTTATATATTTATAGTTACTACTTTCTTTAAATCCCCCTTTTGGTTCATTTCTACCCGATAAGTTTGCGGGTCCCTGCCCTTGAGGAAGACCACCACCGTGCATACACCCGAGCTTGGTATGTTTTGGCTTCTATTTTGAAAATAGTGCAAATACACTTGATACTTCCCCTTGGGGGGATTGGGCCAAAAAATGTTTTCCGCAGATCCTTCACCTCCGTCTCGGTTGTCAACATCCAAGGCTCCCCCCGTGACAGCATCTTGCGGATATGAATAGTAAATCTCTAAGCCAGTGGGTTGCATGACGTGGAGATCAATATCGCCATAAAAGTCCCAAAGCAATGTGACTTTTAGATCACCCGTTTGGCCAGTGTTTCGCGCCTCTCGTACCGCTTGCGCCGTATCTACTTGCGCCGTATCCGTGTCCACTTGCTCTTCCTTCACAGTTGTCGAATCCTCCGTAATATTCTCTTGATCTTCTCCAGCTTTGTGTCTATTACAGTTGGAAAGCAAGAGCAATATTATCAAAATAGGATAGATTATTCCAAGAATTATTTTCAAGCCTTTCATCTCACTTGTATTATACCTCCAAACGGGTCATTAGACAGTTATTACAAACTTCAATCATGTAGCGTTCACCGGCAGCAAGGGATAGCTCTTGTAATATTGCCGCGATTTTATTCAAGCCGTACAGTTGAAAATAAAAGTTACCGCACCCTGAGTGCGTCCACAATGATTCTCAACCGTACTGCTCGATTTACCAAATTCTGCCTTTGTTTTTAAAGTTCTGATGGTTCAAACGTTATAACGCAAGCACTACCGGAGATATCTCCCACATATCTGTATTTAAGACCCGTATTGGCATTTTTGCAAACCTTGATCATGTGCTTCATCATTGGATCTGGACTTGCTATAGCTTCTTGCAAAGTTGCTTTAACAGCCGCTTCGTTTTGCTCTATACTCTCGATAGGAACCATATTTTCATCTATGCTATAATTGAAAACAAAATAATTACCTTCGAGAGCAGCAGATGACAGCGTCGTGTATTCGTCAACTTGCATTGGGCATTGTGCATTGGTAGATGTTACATTGATTTCCAATACTTCACGAGGAGAGACAGGGTCGATTTTCCCTTCTGCCAAATCCTTTATTTCGTCTTTGGTCAGTCTAATCTTAAGGTTCTCGTTGCCTTCCTCCAGCTGCATGATAAATGTCAGTTTGGAGTCTGCCTTTGCGATTTCTTTCATCAATTGGCGGCCCGACGGTGAATTGGCCCAGTTCCCAAGCATTGCTCTTTTAAGCGTGTTTTTTAGCTTGTTCAAGACATTTATTTTGATGGGCAATTCTTTACTGATTGTCATCGTGATGATGACTTCATCAGCATCCTCATCGAATTGGTAGCTTGAAATACTTCCAACCAGGCCTAAATCTATAGGACATTCCTTATTGGCAGCCTCAATTTTCGCTTTCAGTTCTTCCTTTGACGAATCACATGAATAAAAGCCAAAGGACGTCAACAACAACAATGTAGCTAAAAGGTAATGTTTCATACTCTTCAACCCTAATCCGTGTCGGGCACAACCTCTAAGTGATTTTATATTTACGAACGTAAAAACATCTTGACTTTTATAGGCCCCTCCTCATTTTACTATTACTTCTCATGCTTTCAAGTTCTTGGCAACTAAGCCTGATAAAAACTGTCTTTCCAGTTCTATCACCTATGAACTTATATCCCAAACCCTTATTCGCTTTTAGACACAGCTGCTTGAACATGACAGCATCTGCATCTGCACTTTTAAGATTCTTCTTGATATTTTGCTTTACTTCATATTTATTCTGTTCCATAAGATCCATATCAAGAACATCTTCATCACACTCATAGTTATACATGACGTAATCTCCATCCAAATAACATTTTTTGACGACAATCCCTTCTTCGGCGGTCATGGGAAACTCACTATTCGCTTCCGCTATCCCCTCTTTTAAAAGGGTTAAATTCTCTTCTTCAGGACTAATTTCTTCTACTTCATCAACGAAGGCGACCGCACACGTATCAATATCCGTCGTATCAACCACACACGTATCAACATCCGTCGTATCAACGTACGCAGTATCAGTATCACCCTCAAGAGATTCTTCATGACCTGCTGTTTTAATTAATAGCAATCCTCCTACAAATAATACTAAGAAAAAGATGGCGACCAATACTTCGAGTATGGGATATGACTCAGACTTCTCACCCGTAGGAACCACTGGCTCTGGGTTAGGAGCAGTTGGAGGATTAACTTCCATTCCTCCACCAGTATTGCTACCGGGTGCCTCTTGTTTTCCTGTTAGCGGTATGCCCTCATGGACCAGCCTAGTAACATCCTCATTTTCTTCATTCGTCTGAGGTTCGAAAGGAGGCAACTTCGTTCCACACCTTTTACAGTACTTTGCCTTATCATTGGTTATTTCCGCATTACATTTAGGACATCTTCTCATATCATCACATTTTTACGGTTTATATCAAAAAGTCAACAACCTAATATTTTTACAAAAATTCAAGTTCTGACCATCAGGATTCTCCTGCTGTCAAATATCACAAATAGACACGACAGACGATAATGATAGCCAGTTGCAAAAACAAGAAAACGGGCACACAAATCGTAAACTTCTTATGAAGCGTTTTATGCCTAAAGAATATCATGGCACACAAAGCCCCGAACGCGCCTCCCAATAGTGAGAAGAGAAGCAGCAATAGCTCTGGAACCCTGGTTTTTTGGACACACGCCAAATGCTTGTCCCATGCGAACAAGACAAACGTCATGATGCTCATGACATATAATATAAACAGATCGGGATAACTCATAGTTTACTCTAACGCTAATAAATCACATGAAACATACGACTACAAAAGTCCTCAAAAAACGGCCATAGTACGATAAGCAGCCAAAGCGTAGCAAGAGCCACCAAGACCTCAACGACAACTATCCACCAACCATAACCTGCCTTTTCTGTTTTCTCCTGCAGGAGATATTCATACTCGTCTTGTTCCAAGGTAAAGGAGATGGGGGCATACTGTGTCTGATTCGACCCATTGTTGATCGTCGCCACCACAGGAGTGTCCAGTTTGAACAATCCCTCTTCGAAAAAAGTGTCTCCGTTTTCGTCCAACTGGACCGTTTTCGCCTGCTGACCTTGTTGTTCAAACTTGACGCTTTGACAGACCAATGGTTCTCCCTTTGTATTTCGAACCATCACCTTGATCTGTTTGACTTCTTCTTCAGGAATGAAAAAGACATATTCTTGCTGGTCGTTGTCAAGAACATACTCGGCCTTGTTGTCGTGATGCACACCATCTTCCACCATCATCGTCTCTCCAGCTTTCATTTCGGGAAGCGCAGCCACACCCTTGTCGTCGGTCTGGTAATGATTCTTAGCGTCATGACAGGTGACTTCTATAGGGTAGCTGCCAACGACCTCTCCACTTTTCGTTTTGACAACGACGTACGGGGCGAGATGTTGATTGCCGGTGGCGGTAGTCTTCTCAAAGACATACTGGTTGATGGCATTGTTGACGAGCCGCTTCATTTGGGGCGCATACCCTTCCACGCTGACCGTACACGGCCCTTGAGGCACTTCCTCCATTTTCATAGAGAGCACTCCGTCAAGCCCCGTCGTCCTCTCCAAACGCTTGTCGCCATAGTTGATGACTACTGGCTGCGAGGGAAGCATCGCACCATCTTTCATCACAGAGACTTGTATTTCGACCTGTGGTTTCTCCTCAGGCTTTTCGCTCTCGAAGGAGAAGACTATCTGCCCCCCGTCATCAGTGAGCTGAGTGGTCTCCGTTTGATCAAGCATGGTAGCGGCGACAGAGGCCTCGTCATATAAAGGCAATGAGATTTCGACACATCCTTGGGCGTTCGTCGTCGCTTGATACTGCTTCCCATGGAAGTCCACCACTACTGGCTCATTGGCGAGAGGAGCCCCGTCCCTGGTAGCACTGATGGTGAGCGGTGCAAACTTGGTCAGGTCGAAGTCGTAGGAAGACCTACCCGCTACAACAAGAAGTGGGAAATCTCTACCGTCTGCGAGATCCGTGACGACATAGTGTTCGCCCACCTTCATGTTGTCGAAGAAGTAATATCCGTTATCTCCTGTTTTCAAGACCTTCATTTGCCTTGGCAGACGGAGACCAAACTCGTAGTTTCTCATCGGATTGCCATCAAAAGAGAAGGAAACACGAATGGGATTCTTCTGTTTGATCGGTTCCTTTGAGAAGGTACCTTCTTTGCGCACGGGCTTTTTGAAACCCCAGCCCGTCAGGAGTATTTTGACATCACCTTCGTCATCATTGTAGTATATATAGCTATCGTCTGGCGTCGTACAGAGCATTTGGGCTGTCTTGGCGCCAATGACTTCAGCCATATCGGTCTCGGTCTGATATAGAGCCTCCCGAATGACTTTCTGCTTCAGTTCGCTGGCATCCACCATGCGATGCCACTGACACCGATGGTCCGACCAGACATAGACGCCCGGACCAATGCTAAACTTGGCAAAAGGATGTTTCTCCCCGAGTTTCGCACATAGCGCTTTGTACAATCCTGAATAATCCTGCTTGTTTAGCTTATGAACTTCTTTTACTGACGACTGTCTTTCCATTCCTATCTTTTGTTAGTTTCCACCGATACGCTGCAATATACTATTGATTCAAGATTTCATTTTCTATTGCACGATATTTGGCAAAGGTATAGTTGACAAACATTTTTTTCAAATACGGTACCTGTTCCACCGTTTCCGTGATGCGTCCCTGTCGTTTTTTCAAAAGACCTTTTTTATCGTGGTCGAAGTAATCTTTAGAATAACAGTTGACGTTCTTACGACACTCCTGCATTTGGCCTATAAACTCTTTGAACACACCAAGTCCGTCCTCAAACAAACGCAACTGCCTCAGTACCTCTGCCACTTCCTTTTGCTGCACCTCATTGAGTCCCTTCAAGGGATCGGCTCGCAACAAGCGGTTTATATTGTCCTTGTCGAAGCGCGAGTTGGCAGCCAGAGCCATTTCGTCGTACGCCCTTTTGTTTCTTTCCACCACCTTCGCCTGAGCGAGCAACTTGGCAACAGAACGGTCGTCCTGGTACTTCGCGTTCTCATCAATGATCTTGTTCAGCTTGTCCAGACTCATCTGAGAGAAAGGACGCTGCAGATAGTCTTCGTTCTTGGCTATGACCTGCCTCGCAATACTTCCTCTGACACTGTCAAGCCTTGCACACTGCTGCTGCATTGTACGAAGATTTCCGTTGATGGTCTGGAGTTGCGTTTGCAAGGAGTGTATCTTCTTGTTTTGCTTCTCCAGCGCTGCAAGCAGTTCTTCCTTGCATTTCAGCAGTCTGCGCATTTCCAGATAGTCGGCATCATCTTTGAATCGGGCCAATTGCTCTTGCAGCTGTTTGATGGTTCTTGCATTCTCCTCTTCCTGCTGCTTCAAGGCTTTCAATTCCTTGCCCCATTTTTTTATGGAGTCGCCAAGGACCTCTTTCTGCATGGTAAGTTCTTTGTTCTGCCAAGCCGTATTCAGATGGGCAATAGTCTCCGTTTCGCTTTGGGCGACCACCATCAATGGCATCGACAATAGCGCCGCGGACAATATGTGTTTCATTCGTATCATTATGCTACCACTAATTGATCGATTTTTTCTTCCGCCTCGGTTCGCGTTTTCAACGGATTCTCTTCCAATTCTTTCCAATAATCGTCCCAAAGTTTCTTGAGGAAAGGTATCTCCTCGAAATATCTCTGATATTCCACAGATCTTTCAACATTTGTTTTATAATCTATTGCCTTATCCCAATCGCTCTGATTTCGATAACTATTGACGTTTTTTACTATCTCTTTTAGCTTATTGATGCCGCCAAAAAACCTGGACAACTTAATATCCATGCTGTCCATTTCTTGAAACTGCTCCCTCGTCATTTTATCTTTAAGGGGAGAAGACAACAATTTCTCAAAAAAGATATAACGCAGCCATCCGATGCTATCAAGCTTTTCTCCATCATCTACGCAGGCCCACGCCATGTCATACGCTGGTTTGTATTTAATGGCGAAAGCGAGATGCTCTTTATACTGGGCAAAGCCTTTCTGTTCATCAAACTCATGCAAAGAGTCCTTCATCAACATCAGACGCTCCATCGACATCTTCGAAAACCGGAGGTTTAGATAATCATTGTTTTGAGCCAACAGCTCCTGCATCTGTCGTTGTTTTTGCTCTTTATTTAATGTGTCAGAATACACTTTCATTCCTTCCTGTTTCCCTTCGAGTGCTTGGACGTCTCCTTGGGCTTTTCTAATCTGCGCATCAAGTGCTTTGATGGAATCTTCCATCGCCAAATGCTTTTGCTCCAAAGAGTCCACCGTCTCGTGCTGCATTCTGACGTCTCTCATCGTTATGGAGCGGGTCAGCACCTCCAGCTGCTTCGCACTGGCAGAGACCTTGGTGGTCCACTCCACAAGTTGAGCTTGGAGGCTGGCAGCATCTTCCCTCAATGCCGCTATCTCCGTTTGCAATTTCTGGTTCAACTTTTCTGGTTCCTGCCCTCTTGCAGGAATAGCAAACGAAGAGAGCAACAACAGAAAGAGCAAATGATATACCTTAATTCTCATACTACTCATATTCCTCAAATTCCCTATCCGTATATTCATCTACAAAACGATCGAGTTTGCCGACCTTGAGAAATTCTTGGTCAAACTTTGATTTCACATTTCGCAAGTTGTCCAACTGTCCCCTTGTTCTTGAGTAGTAACTGATGATCCTGTCAGCAAGTGCATTGTAAAAATGCGTTTTTCCTGCCGACAATTTGTCGGGAATACTATTCAAGCCGTTCTTGAGTTCGAGGATACCGGATAGATGCTCTTTGTAGATACTATTAGCAAGCATGTGGTCTCTTTTTCCCTTCACACTTGCCGCGTAGTTGTTGTACGAGTTCCAACTATGTCCATTGAACGAAGGAGACAAGCCGATGCTTTGGTGCGCAAGGCTGTAAGCTTCGCAGTAGGTGGCATAGACGCGGTGGATCTTTTTGACCCTTTCGTCTGTTTCTGCATTCCTGTCCTCGCGTTCTATCACCTGGATTGCCTGGATGTATTTTTCTATCGTGCTCTTTTGGCAAGAAGCAGAGCCCCATGCGTCAAAGATCTTACGATTGACTATCTCAATGGCAGTCGTCGTATTGAGATCCTTCAAAGTGCCTGTTTCGTACTTGACGCCAAGTTGCCTGACAGATTCGCAATGCGACAAGAAGAGCTTTTCATCCCAGTCTCCTTTTTGCTTCCAATCATCTTTGATTTCATCACTAAACGATTGGTATATCGTGTTGGGAGGAGAGGGGAGAACGCCTTGCTCCCCACCAGGCAGCAGAAAGAACGCTCCTGCTACGCCACCCAATAGTACGATAAATATGATAATTAACTTAATTGCCTTCATCACTTTTATGTTTTTGATTGATATGACTATCTAAGAGTAATTGAGTTCAAACTTGTCTTTTTACACACCATGTAAGTGTTTGGTCATCAACGTGCGTTGTGCGTAGACACCATGTGGCTTCTAAGCATGTTTTCCGACTCAAAGCAATCACCACATTCATAACAAACAAACTTGGTTGTTTTACCTGCTAAGTTTTTGTGATAAGCTCTTATGTGGTGTTGAAGTTCCTTGTTCGTACGAAACCATCCGAAGGGTCCACACCTTTTACAAGTATACCTATGCTTTGTACTATCTTTTGATGAATTCGCCTTTCTTTCTCTGGTAGGACCACCTTTATTCTCATCTTGAGCATTAGGAAACCGGGCATTTCCGCTTGCTGTTTCCATTTTTGTTTCTTCCGCCTGCTCTGTTTCCCTGTTAGGGTCAACTTTATCCTCACCTTGGGCACCAGGAAGCGGGGCACTACTGTTTGCTGTATCTTCTGTGGTAGTTGTGTCAGGGAGCACGTTTGTGTCAGGAGAGGGGTCAGGAACGTCCCCCCCACTAGTCACCAGAAAGATCGCCCCTAATACGCCACCCAATACCACGATAAACATGATAATTAACTTAATTGCCTTCATCACTTTTATGTTTTTGATTTATATGACTATCTAAGAGTAATTGAGCTCAAACTTGTCTTTTTACACACCATGTAAGACTTTGGTCACTAACGACCCTTGTGTGCACAACTCTCGTGTTGTTTAAAAGCATCATTCGTTCGAAACCATGCCTTGGGCTTACACTTTATACATACATACCTGAACCCTTCCAGTGCTTTTTTATGTCTTTCACTCTTTTCATGTTTTTTTAAATCTGCTTCAGAGCTAAACCACATGTCGGGTCCACACGTTGTACAAGAAAACCTGTTACCTACATCCGTAGTTCCTAGTTTCTCCGATCCCGTTTTCTTTTTTGGGTTTGCCGTCGGTTCCATACTGGCAGAGCCACCTTGAATCACATCAACATTTTCAGTTGTATCACAATAACATTGGCCAGTGTGTCTTTCATATAGCTCACTTATAGCCGCAAAGCTGTGTAACGATTCACAGTTACCCTCAAACAAATTTGGATTCGCCACAATCTCCTGCAAAACCTTCATATGAATATCGTTCAACTTGTAAAAGTTACGATTATTTACTGCCTCTTCTATAGAATTGACATTTCTGTCTCGAATAAATCCTCTTACTTTGTTATAATCTTCAAGGCGCTGGCAAATTTCACGAAAATTCGTCATACTTCCGTCATACGCATCAATCGTATCTTTATTGGTGCAGTATTCTTTATACAAGGTATCGACCGTTGAGAACTCTAAATCATTAGTCTTAAGTAAGCTGTTCACTTTGGACAGGAAAGGCTCAACATCTTTTTCCGTGAAAGTCTCCTTTTCAGTAGTAGGGCTCGTTCCCTTATCCAATTTATTATATAGAACAAAACTAAGCCCGCCTAATACTAACGCCATCATAGTGACCAAGACGCACACAAGAGGCTTCCTGTAGCGATCCGTAAACGGCCTGTCTATCTTGTCGAAAGTTACTGTAACCGATTTCTGATTTGGTTTTATCTCACCCGTTTTCCAGACCTCGTTCTTAATGGAACACGTAAGGTAGAAGCCGTATAGCGGAATATCCTTAGCCATAATTGTGAAGGAACCCTTATGCGATTTTGGGTGCGCCACCCTCTCAAGACGTACGCATTTTTGAGAAAGGACAACTTTGTGGTCTGTACAGTTTTTTGCTTGAAGATCGACAGAACGAATTCCTCTCAAATCTTTGTCTTCACGAAATGTCACATGCACTGTCAGTTTACCTGCAGGTGGGGGACTGGGCAACTTCCTTGGCTCCACATCCACATGTAGTTCATCTTCTTTAACCAATTGACAGTTTGTGACCTTGTATTTGCTTTGTTCAGTCGTAGCAACATTAATGCCATCATTCTTCTTCAAAGCCGCGATCTCATTTCCTTCCAGTGTAATCACCAGCAATCTCTGCTGAGAAACTTTTACTTCTTTCCGAGTATAAGAAGAGACAAGTGTCACCCGCAATTTCTGTGGATTTCTGATGAAATAATCTGCGTCTTCCTCTGGGAAAATAGCCAAAAAGACCTTCTTTTTCTTGGGGGTTCCCCATGATTCCGTTTCCACGATCACTCTTTCCTGCACCGTGTCGAGGTCTACCCCCTCGTGACTCACAGAGCCATCTAACAGGTCTTGGATGGAGAACTCCCTGGAGAGATTATCATAGTAATCCGACGATTTTCTAGGACATTTTACTGGGATCTTTTCTTCCAAGTTGTTGTAAAACCCCTTCCTTTCTCCATCTACTATCACCTCGTATTTCTTGGGCCTAGGTATTTGGATATTGTTGATAGGGACATAGCTTGTCGTATGGACAGTTGTCGCTACGACCACCTCTTTGAACTTGTCAAACTCTGGGTAGTTGATATCCTGAAAGAGATCTTTGATTTTCTCTTCAGTTTCCACTATGTATCCCACCGGACCATTGGGTGTCATAACCCTATCGGGTGTACGGAAACAGGTAAGCGTAAACTTGCCCACCACCTCGTCCAGCACATGTCCATCAATTTTACCTGCGTTGTATTCGTAGGTTTCACGCACAGGGTCCTTGCAGGTCATGCATTTTTTCAAGAACTCGTCTTTGAGTGCACACAGGACGTCATAGGGAGTGTACCCACCCTCCAATTTGTAATTTTTGGGGATGGAAATGGCTATGACCAGCGAGCCGACTCTAAAAGCACCCGAGCTTCTGACATTGTTCTTGACCAGTTTATATACCGTTTGCGTCTGATAGGTCGTGATGGTAAAAAAGAAAGAATTCTTGTCAAAGCCGACATAAAACTGGTCTTCGACGACAAAGCTAGGGTTGTTCAACAAGAGTATGGGACCGAATCCACCGCTGGACTCGGGATTGCCACACACCTTGACAGAAATATTGTGATTATATGCCATACTATCTATTGCTATTGATTCACCACTTTTTTGAACTTATCCCAAAATGTATTTCTTTTGGTCGGGTGAATCGAGTTTTCTATTGCTCGTATTAACTTATCCGAATCAGCCTGCTCGTACTCGTACAAGCCGCCCACATAGAAGGAACCAAGGCTGAACGTATATAGATTGGGACAGAACTTGTTGTTGCTATTGATATTGTACTCTTTGCACAACTGGAGCAAGGGACTCAAGATGAGATTGCCAAATCTGTTTTGAAAAATCTCATACGCCTTTTCCTCGCGTTCTATCGGATCGCCCAACGTGTCCGCCTTAGTCATGATGATATGGATCGAGTCCACCTTCTTCATGATCTCGCTATTGTTGGGGTCTTGAAACAAGTTGACCATCTTCTGAATGAGGACTCTTTGGTTGACCGCGCAAGTCTCCATTGAGACCATTCGTTCCCCTGTCTCCTCGTCGAATCCTACTAATACCTCACGAGAGAATCTCACAACATTGACAGTAGGGTCGATAATGAGAAAGAAAGCTTTGCGATTGGCGTTTTTCAAGAGTTCGGTAGCACCGCTACCCATTTCCTCGAAGGTGAAGATATGGTCTGGATTGTTTGCTATACCAAAAGCAAACTCCTCGCCCGACATTTCGACCAAATTCACCTTGTAGTCTATATTCTGCTGACCCGAGGGGCAAATCGTGGCTTCCAGCGTCGTGACAAAAGAGCCTGGCGTTCGGGGCACCGTTATTCCCACGTCGGTGTACTGCTGGAGCGCCGAGGCATAATCGCCACCACCCGAAGCCAAGTTGATATGAAGAGAGTCGGAACGAGACAAACCCATCAGCACACAGGTCTTGCCCGTAGAGGGGATGCCAAAGAAGAAGACATCCGTGAAGCCCTCTTTACACTCCGCCCGCGACTCCGCTATCGCCCGGTTGATATCGGGAAGGTCGTAGGTGATATCATTGCTCCGAAGTGTTTCCAAAACATTTTCGGTCATGACGTTCGCCATGATCAGCTCGTTGTCTGTCACCACATGCTCGATCAAAAGGCGCTTCAGCCTTTCTGCATCGTAGCTATTGGGACGGTCTCTCATCTGTCCGATTTCCTCCTGCTTCAGACGCATCAACATCAGTTTGGCCTGATGGGAGAAGGGCGATGTGCGATTGTTGCGCAAATAGGTAGATACCTCAAAAATATCATTAGTACCCTTCACATTGTCCCACTCCACGATCGCATTCAGCAGTTCTCTCGCTTCGCTCACATGCCCTCCCTGGGGAAACGCATCCAGATAGGTTTGGATCTCCTGCACATTTTCCATATCGACAAGAGGCCAGAAACAATCGTCTATCTCATTTGTGTGGATGGTGTTCGGATACTTTCTGAGATAGGCTATGAGCGAGTCCTTCGAGAGCACATCCACGTTGACCCATTCATTTTGCTCCTTATCGGCTTGCTCCCTCTGCAATGCATCCCTCACGCTGGAGACCATCTGTCTAGCTTCGTCCAGATGGTTGCCGCAAGGAGGCGTGCTCTCCCAATGCTGTATGTAGCTTTCAAGCGCATGGAGAAGTTCTTGCGACGGAGTGTTGAGCATGGATGCCAGGCGTCCCCATTCTTCCTGCTCATTAGGATTGGGCATACTGTTGAGCCTCTCCTGGATATGAGCCCTTTTAGCGGGTTGCATATTGGGAAAATCATCCAAAGAAAGATTATCATACTTTTGGATGCACACCAGCATATAGTCTGCCGACTTGGTCGGCTCTAGTTTTATAACTTGTCTTTTTTGTAATTCGTTTAGTGTAGGCATGGTTCTGTTTTATTTAAGGATTCGACCATTATCATTGCGGCCTCGCTTGTTGATACTAAGCGTACTGGTGCGATAAGCCACTACATAATTGAACAAGATGAGGATGTGGATCAGCAAAACAAAAAGAAGGGCTTTCACACTGAAGCCACCAGTCCCCTGCATGGCTTCTTTCAGTTCGAGAGGCGCCGTCTCAAACCGCTTCACTTGATACTCCTTGATCTTGTAGAGACCAGACTCATTGTTGATCACTGGGAGCTTTGCACCGTTGGACAGCGTGTTCAGCTCCTGCTGGGCAGACTCGGCGAGCGCAGGTATCTGCTTCGCCTTCGTTGGTATCAGCATCATGCTCCAACTGTCTATCGACTGCTCTATTTTCACCCGCTGCTCTTTGAAGGAAGTATATAAGCGTTCGTAGCCTGAGCCAACCAACAACCTCATCTGTAAGTCCTTAAAGGCGGAGACGCCCTCTTCGCTTGCACTAATATGGTTGGTCTTCATAAACTCCTTCAAGTCATCATTGCGTCGTCCTTCTTTGATAGCATTGCTGAGACCATCGCTCGTACGGCCAATGGCCTGCTCCTCAAACTCCTTGTAGTCAAGAAACATCTGGTCTATTCGGTCCAAGTCATCCTTCGCGCACTCCTTCACCCGTTCCTTGTTGTCATTGACGATGAAGAATTGCATGATTCCACCATAAAGTGAGAGCGGAATGGCTACAACGACATAGACGACCAGCGTGGCAATTTCCAGTTTCTTCCATTTGGCCAATTCGTTTTCTGCACCCTTGGCCTTGATCATGAACCATACGAGAAACGCTATAAACGCCGTGATTGCCACCGATACGACAATGTCCATACCCAACTCTCCGCCACTCATAAAAGAATGGCCTATAAAGGTGAACACCATGAGTAGCACCACACCGACTATCGCAATGATATTAGCAATAGTCACTTTTCCATTTTTTGCTTTTTTTTCCATATCATTTTTATTTTTCCTTCAATGACTATGCCCTTCTGTCGTTTCTTTTTCGACCAGCGGGGGTTCGTTTTCCTCTCTCCAGAGCATCTTTGATTTGAACCAACTTGCCAATCTCCGGCGACGCGGCAATGGGTTTTCCTGTCTCCTGCAGGATTTGTATGATTTGCCGGGTCGTCAGGTTTTTGTTCTGGCTCTTCAGCAGCGCCACCACACCCGTAATGATGGGGGCGGAGAAGCTGGTTCCCGGCCATGCGGCATACTGATTGTTGGGCAAAGCTCCCCAGATATCCACACCCGGCGCGGAGATGGTGGAAGCATAAATCCTTTTCATGGCAAAATTGCCATAATTGCTGAAGTTGGCCCTCTTCAAACTGCGGTCAACGGCTGAGACACGAATCGTGTTGGCATTGCGCTTGGAGACATCCATGGCCGCGAAGCAGTTTGAATTGCCCGCAGCCCACACGATAGTGACATTGTGTTTCTCGGCCAGTTGATAGACATAGTCCCACATCTTCTCCTGGGGCTTGCCATAGTGCTCAGAGAAAGCTATCTGCTGATCCAGTGGCATTTGGGTGATTGTATTGGGAAAGTTGGCACCACAGGAGAGATTGATCACAGTAGCTCCATGATACATACAATAGAGCAAACCCTCCACCTCGGTAATGGTGTTGATCTGTTCGCCCATACTGACTGGGATAAACTTGCACAGAGGGGCGATGCCCGACGAGCCTGCACCATTATTGGCATTGCCCACGGCTACGGACGTGACCAACGTGCCGTGGCCCGCATAGTCTTGCGGAGCACCAGGACGAGGCGAAACATCAGAGTTGCCTTTGACGACGGAGTAAGGATAGATACAGCGGTCGCCCTTCAGCTCGGGATGGTTGAGGTCCATATAGCTATCCACGATTCCCACTATCACATCCGACGAGCCACGGGTGATCCTCCAAGCCTCTTGTGCTTGAATGGGCTTGAAATACCACGACTTATTGACATCCCTAAACGCAGGGTCGTTGGGGGTAACAAGGGGGGAAGCGTATTGCGTCATCACCTCCACAGGAACGACCAAAAACTTCACATCAGGAATCTGATTGGGGAGTTCTTGACAAATCTTGGTACGCTTTTCTTCCGGTACAACCAGAACTGCCGTCTTGGAGCCCGTATTGTAATATTGTATCTTGTGGTGCGGAGCGGGATATAAAGACGAGAATTTCTGAGCAAACTGCTTGAAAGTCTCATCATCTGTCTCTGAGTCCAAGATCACATATAGCAAATTGGGATAGATCTCCGTGGCCCCGTCGTTATCGGGGTTGGGTACTGTCTCCTCGAAAGGTGGCAGCACATTGTCCTCTGGCGCAGGCAAGCCGACCTCCTCGCCGTTCTCTATCGGCTGGTTCCAGCTGACCCAAGTCGTGTCAGGCCTGTTGCCACCACCTCTGCCGCCGCCTCTGGTGCCCCTGCTTCCATCGCGATCACAACGTCTGAACAAACTGAGCAGGAAGAGCAAGAGCAAGAGCAGCAGCAAGAAGAGCAGCAACCTTCCCAAGCATCCCATGAAGCCCCAAGGATGCCAAAAAGGAAGTCGTCCGTTCTTGATCTGCGTCCCAAAAAATATTTTTTTCATCTAATTTTTGCTTTAGGATTTCACAAGTAAAAACAGCCCTAGCAACATCGTCAAAGGCTTCTCCTATACGGCAACCTTGATGTTGTCCAACAACGTCTTCACCTTGTTGTTCTCGACAGGATCCACCTCGGGAACATCGACATGGGCCACAAACGAGATAAACATATACTCAAGCCACTTGTTGTAGTTGTCGTCAAACGAGGGCAACAATGCCTTGGGATTGGAGGACATCTCGTTGAACATGGCTGCAAGGGTGGCCTCGTCGGAAACAACGGGAGGTTCCTTCAAGATATAATTGAAAGTGGGCAGATTGTACATGTCGCACACATTCTTTGCTTTCTCCTTCTCTTCGTCGGAGAGCCAGGAGAATCCGAAATCCAATACAAACTCGTTGACAATGCTGGCGAGCATATCCGCCAAAAGGTTTTCGTTGGCCGTATGCACGTCGATTACGTTGACGTAGTCGGCGATGGCCTCAGCCATCTTGTCCTTTAGGTCAATGGACACCGACGCGGTGACCAGATTCTCCACCAAATTGCTCATCACCATATTGTCGAAGCTGTTTTCGTCGGAGAACTCGTTGAGGAAATCCACCGATTTGATGAGCGAGCACCATTTCTCATAGAGCGTATCGGCAATGATGCAGGAATTGAGCTTCCTACGGTAAGATCCGGAGAACAATCTTTGCACCTCCACATGTTTGTGCTTGAGGAATGCGTCCGCTTCCTCCATGTTCTCAAACATGTATGTCTTGATGAGGCAGTTCCATTTGTCCTCTTCGCTTTGTGCCTTTTCCAGCGAAAAACCCTTCTTGGCACAGGAATTGGTGATAATCTCGTAGTCCTTAAACTCATTGACGCTCTTGTTCAACTCGGGACTCTGCATGATTTTATGGACGATGCGGTAGCTGGAAGATTCCTTCAACTGCAGCGCCTGGATCAAATGGCCGAAATAGTAGTTGTCGGAATTACAGGTAAAATCCATCTCCCTGAATACGGCATTGGCCTTGCGGACGTGTTCTTCGAGAATGCCGTTAGTATCTGTGGAGACGAAATACCCCTTCATGATGTTGTAAACCTGCGTTCTCACCTTGTGGAGTATTTTCTTAAAGTCGCTCTCTCTTGCCTCATTCATCGTAGAAGCCACTTCCGTTAGGCTTTCGATGATATAGAGCGCTCCATCATTTCCCTGCGTAGAGGCAACGTCCCACGCCACACTGGGATTGGCAAAGAGTTTTTTGACATATTCGTTTTCAACAAACGTCTTGCGCATCATTTGATAGTAGGCGTCAGACATCTTGGAGCCCGTCTCGCAACCACACTCCTCAAATCCGTCAAAGAGTTTGGTAGAGAACTTGTAGTCGCGCAGCACATAGCTATTGTTGAAATCTTCCCCTTCTCGAGTCCAATTTTTCACCCAGTCCGCCGTGATGCGATGAAAGCACTGATCGTTGACGACTGTGTTGAAACGCCCTATCCAGCGCTGGTCGATGGACTTTTCGGTCATTTCAGTACCTTTGCTCATTTCCATGTCCAAATTGAACATCGTGCCGATATAGAACAAGGGAGACTTCTTCGTGATGGCTATCTTCTCCTGACGCTCATGGCAGTCACGGCCTACATAGTTGCAGACCCAATCCTCAAGCAGCTTGTACAAGCCGGTAACATCGTTGTCCTTGTTGTGATGGCAATACAACAAGATGTTGATGCTCATCTCCTCGTTGTACTTATTGAACAGGTATGCGACCTTTCCTCTTAAGAAAAAGTTCAGGATATTGGCATCCGACAGCTTTTCCAACTTCTCGTCCTCTCTCGCACGGGCTCCAGGGAAGTCGAGCAGATCATTGCCTGCCAGCATTTCCATCTTGACAGGGTCGTGGGTGACCATAGGTTGCACTTCGGCGTCCATATTCTCCCATTTGTATGGGCGGGAGCTGGACAAAAACTCTTGATCGATCTTGTAAACAACCTCCGAGCAAATGGCGCACACCTCGCTTTTGGGAATGGCTGACGCACACTGTGTAAATTGTCCGTTCTCGTGCAAATACACATCGCAAGTATATTGTGGAGTGGTCTGGAAAAGCTGTCTTAGGCACTGCACACTCATGATCGTGTTTTCCCTTATTCCCTCATGGAGAACAGACTGGATGGGCAAATAGAGCGTTTCGGAGAAATTGAACCTCTGTAATATACTGACCAACTTTGTAAACAGTCTTGTGAAAACAGGCTCTTTGTTCCAAAGATTGGAGAACACCTCGGCATAATCAGAAGCGGGAATCTTGTCGATAACAAGCGCTAATTTGTCAAAGATGGCCGATTTGTTGTATGTCTGTGCGTTGTTGATATGTTTCTCGAAATAGAACTTGATGTTCAGAATATCGTCAGCGCTAACCATCCCCGGCACAAGACTAAGAGGAGTCTTGTACTTATCTTCCCATGAATCACACAAGTCCTTTATTTCTGTTTCGCCAGGAGTCGTATAGTCGCTAAAATCATTGAAATAGCTATCGGACAAAATCAGGATTATGTCCGTAACGGAAAACGTCTTGACCAGAATGGGGAGGTCAACATTGTAAAGCGTCTCGTCACGGCTGAACGACGAAAAGCGACTGACCACACCCGTTGACTCTTTACCTCCTCCCTCTTCACTTGGAGGATTGATCTTGTAGATGAAATTGTAGGACTCATTGCCAGCACGGACCATAAACGGCACGTCCTTGCCGTCTCTATCACGTCCTTGCAGCAAACAGCTGATCAGATAGGACTTTCCCACCTGGCTTTTGCCAAAGGCCGCTATGCCAGGATTGTTGGCTATGGCCGATTCGATCTTCTTCAAAGTTCTTCTGTTGTCAACCAACTGAAGAAATCTTTGGTAATAATCTTCTTCTTTATTTTTCCTAATCCACGCAAGGGATTGGTTGATATTGTCGATTTGGTTTCTTATTTCTTGTAACATGGCAGTAGCGTTATTTAATTGTCAATTCAAATTCACCCTTGTCAAGCCAGTATTTTCCATCATCTACCAGCGACTGGGCTACCAACTCCAAATCCTTTTTCCTATTACGGAATTCCTTGTCTGTAGCTTCTTCGATGACAAGGGTTTCTTTGTCTTCATGGAAGTTGCGCGCTATCCGAATTTGCAAGGTATCGGAAGCCCCGTGATTGTAGATGGCATACAAAGGACGGGCTTGGTAGATGGGAGAGTCGAGCTGGCGACAACCTAAGAACGCAGGGAAGACGGAGACCGTAAACGTCATGTTGGCCGACGTCGGAGTCAGCAATGCTGTCGATACCTGACTACGGCGAGAATTGTATTCTCCTATATAATTGGCCGTCGAGGTCATTTTTTGTATCATCATACCAAAATCAAGCACCAATCCTTTCAGCCCAGAGGTGGAAGCTCTGTATCCCACCATGGCACCGACCGCCACAATGGCCTTCTGATCATAGAAATAGCCCTGACCATCAGCCGTCGGGAACCATGAACCTACTCGGTAGTCGTTCAGCCGTATCAAACGATCGGGAGAGGTGGGGATATACTTGATAAACAATTCTGTTATAGCGTCGAGGGAAGTGGGACGGCCGGCAAGTACTATGATGTCGCACTGCTGGGTATAGAACACCAGCGCAAGCTGCTTCATTAGAGGCTCCATCGTAGCTTTGACAATGTCTGAAATTTCTTCAGGATTGAATCGCCAAGACAATTCTTCGAACCTAAACCCGAAGTGATGCTCAAAGTAATCGAGCAGATAATCGGCAGGTTTGACGTCAGGGAACAACTCGTCAAACGAGTACAACTTCGACGGACGATGTGAGCGTAGGAGCTCCATCATTTTCTGTGCTATTGGCACCGAAATCTGCGTGTTAAAATCATTGCGGCAGCGGCGGTCACGGCAACCCATCATCGAACTGTCAGTGCCAAAAAAGTCGTGAATGAGATTTGAAGCGAAGGCCACCTTCTTTTCCTTCTTCTCATCTTTGTCGGCAGTCAGACAGATGTCATTGACTTTGGCTGCATATACGATATTGTCCAAACAAGGCATCTGTCTCAGTTCGTCATCCGTCATGCTGGTGATACGGGAGGTTAAGGCCGAACTGATATTGCCCAAGTCGGGAGACTCAATATCTTTGCCCTCAATGACCACATTCTGTACTAGATTGCGAAGGATGTCGTCACCAGCCAAATAGAAACTATCCCAGAACAAGGGATTGGGAGTGATCCTGGAGGCTCCCGTTCCTTCGTACTGATAGGAACAGATCATGATGTCAGTAGTGCCCGCTCCGATATCAATCGTGCCGATCGTGAGCGACTTGCCCGTATAACCTTGTGCTGCCATCTCCGGACGGACATGGCCCTTCAGTTCAAAGAACTTGTGAACCTCTCCGCCATATCGCTGGGTGATTTCTGCACACAGATACACCAATTGACAGCAAGAAGCCTCATCATATTTCCACACTTTGCGTTCGATAGGCGCATAGGGGTCTGTCACCTGCAATGCTTCGGGGGAAGGAATGATCGATGCCATCTTCAGAGAAGTGTTGCATTGGGTCAAAGCGTCATACGCATCTCTGGCGCTCTTTCTCAAAAAGACCTGTTCGGAGAGTGGCATTGCGGTGGGACAGGTAATAATCACATTTCGGATGACGCGCTTCACATCGACATTGCCCCATTTCTCCCTGTACTTGGCAGAGTTGATTTGAGCCAATGCGTGCTGAAATATCTCGATGAAAGCAAAGGTCATCAATGAGGAGCGAGAATAATGATGCTCCTTTTGCTCGAAATCGACCAGTTCCAATTGGTTTTCCTCCCCTTCTGCCGGGTCATAGGTGCCGTCGTTCTTGAACAATTTCGAGAGGACTGGGACAGCCACATCGGGTGACAAGAGCACTCCGTAGGGGTCGTCCATGGTGATCAGATTCTCCCACTGTCCTTCATACTCCTTCAGGTCCCATAGGTATCTTTTGGGGCTGGAGTAGTTGGTCGTCTTTTCAGAAAGTCCTTCTTCCTCAAGCGAACGATACACCAAACGGCGGGCCTCCTCGCCAATGCGGACAAAACTTTGCCACTGGAATAAATCCTCATCCAAGACGATGTCATTGCCAAAATCGGCCTTACGGAACACAACGCGCATGTCGAACGTCTTGTTTTCATAACAGGCCCATGGGGTTGAAAGGTCACGAAGCTCCAACATCTTGCCCTGTGTAAACTGTCCTTCCTCGAAAAGGATTCCACACGTTCTGGAATTGCCAATATCAAGCACTAAATCTACATCTATTTGCTTTTTGACATTATGATGCAGCGCTACCTCGGGAGAAGCGCCAAACAAGCGAATGAAGTTGATAAAATAGATATAAAACGCCTTGTATTTCTTGCTGTCGTTCGCCATATCAATTCCCAGCAAGAACGCTATGTAATCTGAGAACGCATGGAATTTCTCGTCAGACGACAAGAAGTCGAGCAACAGGTCCACCTTGTTGCAAAGCGTATAGTTGCAAACGCCATTGTCTTCTTCCGACACGAAGGGCCTCAGCATTGACCACTCATCTTCGCCCATTTTGGTGTCAAAAGCCCATATCAAGCGAAACTTTTCCATTCCCTTCTTTTTCCCCTCGCCAATCCGCTGCATTTTCATTCGGCACCAGGCAAGTGGGGCATTAGTCGTCACCCCATCAACCTCTTTTCGAAACATAGGCATGGGAAGCCATTTGTCCAAAAGCATTTCAAAGGCTGACACCTGCGAGTGACCGTCCTGGGGATTGACAACGCGAAAAGACTGGAGGGAATTGATGCTGTATATGTCCTCGTCCCCATCACTGTAGGTTGTAAAGAGCGAAATGCTGGTTTCGGGCGCCATCTGGACCATTCCTGAGGCATCCAGTTCTTCCCGACCATTGGGACGACGCATCACGGCATCTTCGGATGCCTGCAACTCGTCTATCGGTATATATTTGTTTTCTACTGGATGATAATATAGTAGGTTGAAAACCTTAAAACCTTCCAGAAAATCTATGGCCTCGACAAAAGAATACTTCAACGTTCCTCCGTTGCCCAGCACCAAAGGCTCCGAAGGATTAAACTCCATCTCACGAGTGATAAAATGGATTCCCGAGTCTGCTATTAAATGATCCATGCCAATGCTTCTTTACTTGTTTAACAATTCTCTTAAGTATTTCACACGTACTCCATAGTTGAAGTTTTGTGTGCCGTTGATGCCTGCATAATTGATTGCAACTAACTGTCCTCGCAGGTTTACCACTGGCGACCCACTACTTCCGGGGAGGGTCGGTATCGAATACATCAACTTTTCATGGGTCTTTTGACTTATACTGCCATGATTGAATTGAGACTTAATACCTTCTTTGGTGATAGCCAGTTTAGGACCAAGATTGAAGCTGGTCATAAACAATTCGCTATTCTTGTCCTTGCTGATTCGCTTCTCCAGTTGTTCCCTCCAGCCGTACGTTTCCAATGGATCGGTTTCATCCACCTGGAATACATACTTGCCCAATGGCGTGGACTTATCCTTCAGCTGTATGATTGCTAAGTCGTGCTCCATATCCGTCTTAGTCACCACACAAGGTACAAAGTCTTTCGTATTGGTCACATAGGTGTTGTTGTAAGCTATACTGACCTCGTTGTGATACTTAATTTCAGAGTCGCTCGCACGAATTTGGTCCAAATTGTTGTATATTTGCGCATACTCTTTCATTTCTTTCTTAATCGCGTCACGTATATCTCTTATCTGGAAAAATTCCTCGTATGTAACTTCTGGGTTCACATTGGCATAGTCGTAGGCTTCCTGTGCCGTTTCCAGCTTCTCTTCATAATCACGATACTTCATCTCTATCATCGCCTTGAGGGCTTCAATGACCTTGCCAACCTGTTTGTTCACCTCCTTGTCGGCTACAACATTTGACACCACATGAGAGTTGGTGACAATTTCGCCAGTTCCAGAAATAAAGAATCCTGTTCCGTAGCTCGTGGAAACCTCTACAGAGTCTTTGTCCAGGGCGAGCCCGTCCAAGTCTCCTTCTTCGTCAAATGAAGAAAAAAAGATCGATTCTCCATTTGACAACACCACCTCGTAGTAACTTTGGTTCTGTACCAAAACGACACCACTGCTAATAGTGTCTTCAAGCTCTTTTTCTGTCATATTCTCACATGAAGAAAGCAGAAAGCAAAGCGACAATAAACTAACGATAAACTTGCTCATATTGTTTTTTTGTTTTTTACTATATATACTGTAACTCGTATTGGCTTTGACTGCGAAATGCTGAATGAATTAGTCTCGACCTGTAAAGTGAATGACCACTATAATGTAAGACCTATGGGGTTATTATTTCTAAGAAAGCGCTGGGCACATAGGCTGTCGCTACTGCCACCACATCCCCAACAACTACTGCCACGCGTTGTTGTCCATGCCATCTTGTTACCCTGCCTGTGACACCCGTAAATGCACCTGTCGTGACTCGTACCAGTTGGCCTTTCCTAAATTTAGGCACAACTCCAGACGGAACCACTATATTGCCCGCTTCGGACTCACAAATGATTCGTAGGCTCTCCATCTGCGAGTTCGGGACAATCATGGGTGTCTTCTCTATCCTGCGATCAACATGACTGTGGCGGTAATAAAAGCGAACGTAGGGAAGGTTTACATTGTCGTAAACAAAAAACTTGATCTGGTCTTCCGTGCCGTAAGCGAAAAGGATGTTGGGCAGGCGCGACTCGGTGACAACCTTGCGCTTACCTTGGACAAGTTTAACCACTTTTATCGTGGGACAAAAAACAGAAACTCCTTTTTTCTCCAAATATTCACACGCATTCTTCTCCCGTCCATAGGTGCAGCGCAAAGCGTACCAATGAGAGGCTGCTGTTTGTTTGCGATCGAGCGACATGGATGAGGAAGGCGCATATCGGGTGGACACCCCTGTATGTGAACTCTCGGCTGATACTATGCTTTGAGCTTCGGGGAGGGCGCAGGAGGTAAGTCCTGCGCTCGAGGGATTTTCACCGCCTCGTCGGGTGTTCACATTAGGCAATGTGTCCATTTAGGTCGTGTCTTAGATCCAGGTCTGGATGACACTAACAAAAAAAGCGTGAACCGTCCGTTGTCCGATCCACACTCTGAGGCCGTGAGAAAGTGCCCTATACTGCTGAACGAACAACAGTATAGCCCACGCCGATATGATATATAGCAATTATCGCACACTTACACAAGCCGAGGATATTGTATGCCATAGTGGCAGAGCACAATATCTGCTCATGCAAAATGTGACAACTTGGTATAATCACACCCGGGACATCTACCGTTGTCATGTTCAAGGCAGTACATTGTTTCTCGAAATTTCTCACGTTTCAGAGTGTACGTTGAACTTGACGCTTGTAAACGCCTTTTATGTCTGGACTGCTTAGACAAAGCTGGCTGAGGCACGGTTCGACATGCTCCTGCTATTGGGGCTTCCCTACTCTCGGGCATCACAGCTTTTCCCACCCTAGGCCCACTTCGTATAGTGTTCACCCTCGGGGTGACTCGCTACACTTTGTACGGCGTAGGCTGCCGACTCTATCATAATGGAAAGAACTCGTCTCACGGCATGATCGTGGTCTGGCTTTTACAGTCCGACACAAATTTACAACTATTTTATGAATCAAAGAAAAGTTTCTTAAAATATTTTCATTTTCAACCCCCTAAATTTGCGTTTTTCAACCCCTAAATTAACATTTAGAGCGTGGGGAGCGTCCCAAAAACGGAGAAACAAGGGCAGTTTACGCAGCTTCACTACAAGCTGCCGAAAAGGGAAAACAAGAGCAACAACAAGTACTAAAAAAACAACGCTTTCGATAAGCCATGCGCAGAACCGAGCTTGATCAAATTATGCCATGGCGAGAAAGGGTGCCATGAAATGGAGCGCTTCGCGGGGACACAATCCTGCTGAAATGAAACAACAAGAAACAACGCTCCGCGAGGGTCCATGTGGCACAATAAAACAAAATCAAGTCTTGTGAGAGACCAAAATCAATCTTTGAAGCGGATCAGTACTGTACTCGTCAGATGAGTTGACCCTGTGTATTTAGACCGAAACAGTAAAAATATTCCCAAGCAATTTTGTCACGTTTACTTACCAGCAAAGCTCATCTTAGACCATGTTTCATAGCTGCAGGCTGCGGATGGAAGCAAGAGCTTTTCTGTAGTCCAAACTGCGGGGAAATCGCGGAAAAGGCAATAATGGACGCTTTTTCGCTGACACAGGCTTTGTTAAATGAATACGGAGAAAAAGTTAATGGGTCGTTAATTCATGCTAATCGACTTGCATTCAGCAGGACGCGGGGTTATCTTTGTATAGCTGCTGCGCCTTGGCGATTGATGCATCAGCCATCATTGTATGAAAGCCAGAGCGCAACAAGCAGACAGATTGTAAAATATAATTCAAATACATAACAATGGAAAAGTTAAAATTCTTACATAGAACACCTGTTAGGAGTCGCATCCTGTCGTTCTCGTATCGTTCTCGTATTGATCCCGTATTTTGATCCCGTATTGATCCCGTATTGATTCCGTATCAATCCCGTATTGTTCTCGTATTGTCCTCCTATCGTTCTCCTATCGTTCTCGCTTACAGAAGCGGAAACAATACGGAAACGATACGTAAACGATATTTGTTCGATGGGAAGATGATACGAGGTTGACACATGGTTGATACGTAGCTGATACGTGGAGGAAGGCTGCCACCACGAGTCTGCCACTTTGTCACCCTGTCAGTTTGACGAGACAGTTTTGGCGCATTGGCACGCTTTTCGCAAAGAGAAGGGTGAGGCCCGCAAGGCAAGTACCGAGGGGTCTCGCAGAAAAGTCAAAAACAAAAACGATTAAAAATATTACGATCATGACAATTAAACCGTTAGCAGACAGAGTGCTGGTTCTTCCGGCACCGGCAGAGGAAAAAGTGGGTGGAATCATTATTCCCGACACCGCCAAAGAGAAACCGCAGCGCGGCAAAGTGATTGCCGTCGGCGAGGGTACGAAGGACGAGAAAATGATCCTGAAGGCCGACGACGTGGTGCTTTATGGCAAGTATGCTGGCACGGAGATTGAGAACGAGGGCACGAAGTACCTCATGATGCGCCAGAGCGATGTGCTCGCCATCGTCACCGAGTAAAGAGGTGGTGAGGGACGCAACGAGTTGTAAAATTGTATTTATCAAATAAAAACAGAAGAAACGATCATGGCAAAAGATATTAAATTCAATACAGAAGCACGCAATCTGCTCAAGAGCGGTGTGGACCAGTTGGCCAACGCCGTCAAGGTGACACTCGGCCCGAAAGGTCGCAACGTGGTGATTGGCAGAAAGTTTGGCGCACCGCAGATCACCAAGGACGGTGTGAGCGTGGCCAAGGAGGTAGAGCTGGAGGACAGTCTGGAGAACGCAGGCGCACAGCTTGCCAAGAGCGTGGCCAGCAAGACGGGCGACGACGCAGGTGATGGTACGACCACGGCTACGATTCTCGCCCAGGCCATCGTCAACGAGGGTCTGAAGAACGTCGCTGCTGGTGCCAACCCGATGGACTTGAAGCGTGGTATCGACAAGGCCGTCAACGCGGTGGTGGACTACATCAAGGAGAACGCCGAGGTAGTAGGTGACAACTACGACAAGATCGAGCAGGTCGCTACGGTGAGTGCCAACAACGACCCGGAGATCGGTAAGCTGCTGGCCGACGCCATGCGCCAGGTGAGCAAGGACGGCGTGATCACCATCGAGGAGAGCAAGACGCGCGACACCAACATCGGCGTGGTAGAGGGTATGCAGTTTGACCGTGGCTACCTGTCTGGCTACTTCGTGACAGATACGGACAAGATGGAGTGTGTGATGGAGAATCCGTACATCCTCATCTACGACAAGAAGATCAGCAACATCAAGGACTTCCTGCCCATCCTGCAGCCTGCTGCCGAGAGTGGTCGTCCGCTGCTGGTGATCGCCGAGGATGTCGATTCTGAGGCTCTCACCACGCTGGTTGTCAACCGTCTGCGTGCGGGCTTGAAGATCTGCGCCGTCAAGGCTCCGGGCTTCGGCGACCGCCGCAAGGCCATGCTGGAGGACATCGCCGTGCTGACTGGTGGTGTGGTGATCAGCGAGGACAAGGGTCTGACGCTCGACAAGGCTACGCTCGAGGAACTGGGTACGGCCAAGAAGGTGACGGTCTCCAAGGACAACACCACCATCGTCGATGGTGCTGGCACGAAGGAGAATATCAAGGAGCGTGTGGCTCAGCTCAAGAACGAGATTGCCAACACGAAGAGCTCTTACGACAAGGAGAAGCTGCAGGAGCGCCTGGCTAAGTTGGCTGGCGGTGTGGCCGTGCTCTATGTCGGTGCCAACTCCGAGGTGGAGATGAAGGAGAAGAAGGACCGCGTCGATGACGCACTCTGCGCAACGCGTGCCGCTGCCGAGGAGGGTGTCGTCGTGGGTGGTGGTACTACCTACATCCGCGCTCAGAAGGTGCTCGCCGACCTCAAGGGTGAGAATGCCGACGAGCAGACGGGTATCAACATCGTCTGCCGTGCGATCGAGGAGCCGTTGCGCCAGATTGTCGCCAACGCTGGTGGCGAGGGTGCCGTGGTAGTCGATAAGGTCCGCGAGGGCGAGGGCGACTACGGTTACAATGCCCGCAAGGACATCTACGAGGATCTCCGCACAGCTGGTGTCATCGACCCGGCCAAGGTGGCTCGCGTAGCCCTGGAGAACGCAGCATCCATCGCTGGTATGTTCCTCACCACAGAGTGCCTCATCGTCGATAAGCCCGAGAAGGAGCCGATGATGCCCGCAGCACAGCCGGGTATGGGTGGCATGATGTAATTCTGCGACACAAAACCCCAAATATATTTTAAAAGTGGAGGTAGTCCCCTTGGTGGGATTGCCTCCACTTTTTGTTTTCCCATGGCTTGACGGCGGGAAAAATCGACAAAGGCAAGGAAAAACCGCAAGAAAACAAAAGATTCTTTCCGTTTACACCCTTTATTAGAAAAAATATGATTACTTTTGCAGCAGAGGAGCGGACGGATCGTACTCGACAACACCCATCCGCCTACCCCACTAATGAACCTTCCAAGACAGAAACCTATAAAAGACAGAATAATGATGAAACAAACGATGCACAAATCCACGACTTCCGCAATATGGCTTGCGGCTGTGGCGGTCATAGCCCTCGTGGCAAAGCCGACAAGCGCCTGGGCACAAAATCCCAAGACCTTCACGGAGTATGTCAACGCCATCATCGAGACGCAGCAGGAGCAGGATGAGCCGGAGGGAGAACGCGTATTCTTCACGCCCTACCTCACGAATGACACCCACTACATGGTGATCTCCGACATCAGTATCAACACGCTGTACAACGTCTGCGAGGGCGCGTTCTGCGTCATGGACAACAACCTCCTCACAGTGTGGTCGGTAGATGGAGCGTATCTGTTTGGTCCGAACTGGAAGCCCCTCGGACTGTACGACACCCACCCGATGTGCTTTGACAACGGAGCCTTGCTGGTGAAGTCGGCAAAGAAAAACAGTCTCGGCAAGGAGTACTACTCCATCCTCTACAAGAACGGAGCGGTGCGCAACCTCGACCCGTCATGGGAGCCCCAGTCAAGGTTTGTCGATGGACTGGCTGCCGTGACCAAGAAGCAGGGCTACACCGAGATGGGCAATTTCTTCATCAACACGCGGGGCGAGAAGATGCCTTCGCCCAGCAACCTCTATTTCGGCTATGACGGCGAAAAGACGCGAGCCCTGAGATGTGGTCTGCGCGCCTTTGAGACGAAGGACCACAAGTGGGGCTACATGGACGAGAAGTGTCAGGTGGTGCTGCAGCCGCAATGGGACAAGGTGCGCGACTTCAGCGAGGGCTATGCCTGGACGTTCAAGAGAAACACCAGCGACGGCACCCACACCGCCACCCTCATCGACAAGACGGGCAAGGTGGTGCAGACGGTACCGAGCTTCTCTGCTATGACGTCGCTCAGCAGGACGTATATGATCGGTGATGTTTGCGACGGCAAGTACTACCTCTACTCCAACGACTCGGAACCGACGACAACCTACTACGACCTCAAGGGCAACGCACTGGCGATCTCCCACGGTGGAACCTCCTTCTACGAAGGCCATGCCCTGGTGCGCGGCGTCAAAGACACCTGGGACCGCATCTTGCTCGTCGATAACAACTTCACGGTGATGGACAGCTACCCCACCTACGCCAGTGACGGACACGATATCTATGCCGACGAACTGTGGGTGACGAAACCCTTCGAACCTTTCGGCCTCCATACCATCCATTCGGGATCGGTCGTGATAGACAGCAGGGGACGACTGGTACTCAAAGAGATGAGTTCCCCATGGTCTTCCGACTACATCAGAGGATTCAGCCAGCCGAGCAAGGATGGCTATATCGTGGCAAACAACATCTATGTCGGCGACAAGCGATACCTGGCGCTGATCAAATATACAGGCGAGATCGCCTGGCTTTTTTCAGCAGAAACTTTCTCCGCCAAGGACTTGACAGGATTCACCAAGGCTCCCAACTTCAACGACACGACGATAATAGTAAAAGATCCGCCTATCACCGATAAGCCCAAGGGACCCACGCAGGTGACAGACGCGACCTACAAGGTGAACATCGTCTGCAGTCCGAAGGAAGGAGGCACGGCCAGCGTTGTGGGCAAGTCGCCTATCAAGTATGGTGACAAGGTCTCCATCAAACCGGCTGCCAACGAGGGCTGGGTGGCATCGAGCATCAACGTGGAAAAACAGGAGGTGGGCGAAGAGCCGTTTATGGTCACGGACGACGTGACGGCCACCGTGTATTTCCTCCAGCGTCCCGTCTTTGAACCGATCGACCGGACCAACACCTACGAGGGCAAAGTGAAGATCATGGAACTGGACGACGCGCCGGTCTATGTGACGCTCTATGCTACGATGAGCAAGGACAAGGATATCAGTTGCCCGTTTGGCGACAAGACCTACGGCTACCTCACCTTGATGCTGGACCCGAAAATGAGATACAACGGCAAGGGAGTGTCGGTGAACGGCTTCTTCCCGCCGATGAAGATCATCGGTTTCCAGCACGAGGGCGGCAAGCAATATCTCGTGGCCGATGGCGGATCCGTCATGTACCACGACCTGCGCGTCACGACAAACGACCTGCTGGCCAACCTGTGGTTCAACCTGCTGGTGAGAATGGACGGCTTTGAGTCGGGAAGCATCGTCCCGCGCCGCTACCGCATCGAGATGACCAACGTCAATGAGAAGACGGGCGAATGTACGCTGGGCAACCTGGAGGTATTCTCCCGCAGCAAGGGATGGGTGCCGGGACAGGATCCGTCGATTGCCAGACACACCGCCAGCAAATTCCCCTCGCTCAGCGGTGGCGCCCACGACCTGGGCATTGCTGCTGACTACTTCAAGGGATGCACCCTGAAACTGGCCAAGAAGCGCGACGACGTGCTCTGGTATCCGCCGCTCGAATGGGCAAAGAGCCAGACCGAATATGACAAGAAGATAGAGAAGATGAAGGATACCTACCTTCACTTCATCACCGATTGCGAAGCGCTGTTCGGCCTATAACATCATACTCATCTTTTACGCAAGAACAAGAAAAGAATGAAACTCATCACCACCAGCGACTGGCACATCGGCAACCTCTTTCATGGCAGCGACCGATTGCCCGAGCATCGCCACTTTCTGCAATGGCTGCTCTCGCAACTGCGAGCGCAGCAGCCCGACGCCCTCCTTGTGGCGGGCGACGTCTTTGACAATGGCAACCCATCGGCAGCGGCACAGTCGGCCTACTACGAGTTTCTGGACGAGGCCACGCAGGCTTGTCCAGACCTTCACATCATCATCACTGCCGGCAACCACGATTCGGCCAGCAGGCTGGAGGCTCCCCGTGCGTTGCTGACCCGACAGAGGGTGGAGGTGAGGGGCCATGTGCACCGCACCTGGCAGCAGCAGGAGGAGGGAGGACGATGGGTGATCGACTATGAGGACCTGATGATACCGCTCACGGGGCGGACGGGCGAGCGGGTGGTGGTGCTCGCCGTGCCCTTCCTCCGGAGCGACGTCGTGCAGAACAGTTGTTATTCGCAGGGCGTCACGGACCTCTTGCGCCAACTGACGGACCGTGCGAGGGAGTTGTATCCTGACACGCCGATCGTCATGATGGCCCACATGTATGCCAAGGGGGCCGACATCGCCGAGCGGGATGCCAGCGAGCGCATCATCATCGGCGGACAGGAGGAGGTGGAGATGGGGGACTGGGAGAACCACCCCGACTACCTGACCTGCGGTCACATCCACAAGCGGCAGCATATCTGGAACACCCGCTGGGCACGCTACACAGGGAGCGTTCTGCCCATGTCCTTTGCCGAGAAGGACTACCGCCACGGGGTCGATCTGGTCACGACAGAGGCGAACGGCAGGTGGCGAGTAGACTTCCTGGAGTATGAGCCCCAACACCCGCTGCGCATCCTGCCAGAGACAGACGAGGCGATGTCGCCGAAGAAACTGCAGAAGATCATCAAGACAACACTGCCCGACAGGGTGGATGGGCTGCTGGGCGACGACTTTGTCTATCTCGTGCTCAAGGTGAAGACGGAGAAGGCAAGCAACGACGAGATCAAGGCGCTCCACGCACTCATAGAGACGAAGAACGCCGTGCTCTGCAAG
>ULUD01044768.1_pt1 | contig 32337 bp, 35 predicted proteins | sample 1958191 | NCBI WGS metagenome assembly ULUD01 (sample SAMEA4835751, study PRJEB28245) | human gut metagenome | biome: gut microbiome; material: fecal sample | place: Denmark | collected 2008 | reverse complement strand
TTCACGGCATGAAAACTAAAGGAAGAGAAGTCAGCGATCGATCCCACCTTCTTTCCCTTGCGCGTAGCACCGAAGGCATGGGCTGCATCACAACAGATCGCTATGCGCCCCAGCATTTTTTGCAGGTCCGTCTTCGGTACAAAGAGGTCCCTCTTGCGCTCCACGATCGCAAACAGTCGGTCGTAGTCACACGGGATACCCGCCAGATCCACCGGGATGATTGCCTTGGTCCGCGGCGTGATAGCCCGCTCCACGGCCTCATAGTCCATCTCCAGGCAGTCCTTCTGCACATCCACGAAGACCAAGGTAGCCCCCACATGCGTCACCACCGACGCACTCGCCGTATAGGTATAGGCCGGGACAATCACCTCGTCACCCTCGCCAATCCCCAGCAGCCGCAGGGCCATTTCCCCGCACGCCGTCTGTGATCCAAGGCAGACCGCTTTATCTACCCCTACAAACGCAGCCACTTCCTTTTCCAGTTTCTTCGTACGCGGTCCGGTGGTAATCCACCCAGACAGTATGGCGTCGCGTACTTCCGCAGCCTCCGCCTCCGTCATGTCAGGCGGAGAGAAAGGCACATTACGCAGTTTCATTGTCATAAACAAAAATATTTAGTTGATGAATATTTCTCACAACGAGGGCTTCAGCACATGGCTCCACAGTTGCGTACACAGCGATACCGCCGCACGCTCCCGATACACCATGTCGTGCTTCCATCGGTTCGCATACCACCGACGAAAGCGAAAAGCCACCTCCCTCATCCTGTTCTTGTGTTCTTCCGGCTCCACTTCGGGAACCAATATATCCAGTATGCTCCGATCCACCAGTGCCTCGTCAACAGGCAAGTCAGGAAAGACCGAAGCCTCAAACCCCAGATACCGCATACAGATAGCATTCAGCACCGCCAGATACGGCCTCATCCCCACCCTGTCCAGCTGCGCCAACAGCCAAGGCCAGTCCACGGGATGCCTCCTGACGTAGAACGCCCAGTCCAAGACGATACGCAGGCTGATATCCACCGAGGCAAAATGCTCCCCACTATGGCGCAGCAGATACAGCGAGTTGAAGCGTGCGGAAGGCAAGGAGACGTTCGCTATTCCCGATGGCTCCACCTCGTCAAGCTGCCCCTGCAAGATAGCCTCTATCTCGGCCGTCGAACGATGCGCATGCACATTGAGGAAACTATAATGGTTCTCCACCATCGTCTGCCCCAGTTGAAACACCGAGTGCTTGTGGTGCGAGTTGTCTATCTCCACCCCAAACCGCGCCTGCAACCGCTCGTCCGCCTCCTGCTGTTTGCCAAAGAGAAAGATGTCGATATCCCCCGTCGGGCGATGCTTCGGCACAGGCCATGCCAGCGACAGCCCATACCCCTTCAGGAGCAGCATACGCACCCCCATCTCGGCATAGAAAGCAGCAAGACGCGCTATCACCTGCCTGTGGTGTTCATACATCCGCTCCATGCGCATCACCATTCCCATCCACTCCAGCACCACTTCCTTCGGCGGACGCTGTCCAGCGGGAAGTTTCTCGACCACGTCAAAGACGATACCTCCCACCCCTTGGCGGAAAGCCCGCTCCTTGATCTCCCGCCAGTCGATATCGGCAGGCAGGTCCACGACCTCCTCCCTCACCGCCATACGAAGCAGAAGCGGCAGTGCCCGGTCGTTATTTCCCACGACACACGCTCTTGATGACCTCCACATACTTCTGAGTACCCACCTCACGCGTCAGGTTGTCCATCACAAACTGTCGTCCGTTCCGTCCATACCTCCTGCAGAGTTCACGGTTCTCATAGAGCGCAATGATCGACTGCTTAAACGCCTCCTTGTCCCCCGCCTTGGTGAAGATGCCACATTCGTTGCCCGCCAAAATATCCTTCAACTCATTCTCGTCGAAGTTGGCCAGCACAGGCCGCGATGTCGACATGATACTCCACGTCTTGCTCGGCAGACTATTGGCACCCACCCCGGGCTTCGAGATGACAAGGCCTGCATCTCCCAGCGAGAATACATAGCTGATGTCCTCGTAGGGCTGAAACGGCAGCATCGTCACGTTCGTCAGTCCGTCGCGCGCCACGATCTCCTCCACCTGCTTCTTATAGGCACCTTCGCCCACAAGCACCAAGCCAATCTCCGGATGCGACACCTTCAGTTCCTTCATCACCTCCAGCAGCATATCCATATTCTGCGTCAGTCCGATGTTACCCGAATACTCAATGTAGAACTTTCCTCGGTCCAAATGATACTTATCAAAGAGCTTGTTCTTCTCACGCGGCACATCCACCACGGCGTTCTGATCCACCCAGTTATAGACCACCACGATCTTATCCTCGGGCACTCCCTTCGCCATGATATTCTTCTTGAAGTCCTCTGAAATAACAATAATCTTATCCGCATGCTTATAGGTAAAGTCCTCGATGACTCGACCTATCTTCCAGAGAAGCCCACCTTTCTTAGCAAGACCTGTACCCACAAGCGAATCGGGAAAGATATCCTGTAAATCATACAAGAAAGGAATATTTCTAGTTTTTTTTATAAGTGCTATTGTTGCTCCTAAAATTGGCGGAGTACTTGAAACGAGTAAAAGATCAGCTTTTTTCCCAATATCCGAAAAAGCACCTATAAAATAATATTTTGCGCATTGAACAAAATAACGGAAAGCTCTTTGTATAGGATTCTTATGCTCTTTCATCAATGGAATACGATGGATTACTACTTTATCTTCATATTTCATTTCCTCTCTTTTACCACTGTATTCCTTTCGCTGCTTTTCAGAAATACCTCTCGTAGGAACTGGAACAAATAGATCTATCTCCATACCAGCAGCCGCAATTGTTTCTCTTAATTGTTCTCCAAGATATGGACTAGCCACGGATTCAGGATAATAATAGGATGCAAAGGTTAAAATATTCATAAATCAATCAGTGTATACATTATCACGTTTTATTACCGTTACAATAGTTTTTAGAACAATTCTAAAATCCAGAGGAAAAGATACATGGTTAGCATACCATGCATCTTTTAAACGTTTATCTCGTGGCGAAGCACTATTTCTAAAATAGGCTTGACAATATCCTGTTATTCCTGGCTTTACCTTCATAAGATCTAATTCGTCGTTCTCAAACGTACCAACAGAATCATCGCCTCGACCACGAGGCCCAACAAAGGCCATATCACCTTTCAATATATTCAAAAATTGAGCGGTCTCATCAAGACTGGTTGAACGAATAAAACGTCCAACCTTTGTCACACGAGGATCATCTGCTGCACTATACGAACTACCATCTTCGCTATACATGACAGGCGCATTGACCTTCATTGATCGGAATTTATACATTTTGAACATTTTGCCATTCTTTCCTATTCGATTAGCCATATAAAATACAGGTCCACCATCATCCAACTTAATTGCGATTGCAACAATCACATAGATGATGGCAAAAAAAGGAAGCGCACAAATAGCTATAATAAAATCAATTAACGGTTTAAATAGTTTAATATACATATTAGCTTTTTGTTTTCTGTGTTAATAATTTAGCGACAGGATTTCCTTCATCTGAAGAATAAATAAAATAATTCATATTTTCAAGATCATTGTGAGTCAATTCTTCCAAAGTATCGGAAACTTTATGTTTTTTCCAACACCAGGAGTATTGTTCACATACATCAAAGATTGGTTTCAAATAACTCGTTTGCTTTGCTACATAATACAGACCACTATAACGATGCTTTAAAGATGATACATCTATAGGCTTGAACTCATCTAAAGCAATTTGCACAACTCCCTCAATATAAGGGTATCCAGTACTTAATTCTACCATCGGCCACGAAATATGATCTCCACCTGGTCGAGCGTTGAACTCTATCAAATAAATCTCGCCATCTATTATTTTAATTTCGGTGTGGCATGGTCCATTTTCAAGACCAATAGCTGTTAGACTATCACTTATAACATTCCTTACCTTTGTGGACATTTCTGAACTTAGTTCAGCAGGTTGGTGATGTCCGAGTTCCACGCAATGCAATCCATTATCAGAATCTTTTTGTGTGATTTGCACGATATAATGTCTTTTTTTGAAAGAAAGACTCTCTACACTATATTCCTGCCCACCAACAAGGAACTCCTCGGCTAAAACTTTATCATTAAAACGAGACTTAACATTGCTTGACGTAAACTTAAACGCACTTATAAGTTCTTGACGCGTTCGGACAACAATAACACCTTGTTTACCACCAGCAAAAGCCTCTGGTTTTAAAATTAAAGGAAAAGTAAATTTGAAATGTTCTACGTCTTCAGGAGTACAAATTTCTGCGAACTTAGGAGATTTTAATCCATCAACATTTGCTACAAGTTTTCTATTTGCAAACTTATTAGTTATTCGCTCCGCCACCTCTACAGGATTGCCATTGAGGCCTAGAACAGATGTCAACTTAGCAGCGACCGCAATTGTTATTTCTGTTGTAGAACATACGCCATTAATTTTTTCTCTTGTGCATATTTCAACTAATTTGTCTATATCGAAAATATCCACATTATGGAAATAATCCACCAAAGAAAAAACCTTTGGGTCACAATTGTCCAACGAAAAAAGGTGACTCTCTACTTTCAAATTACGACAAGCAATAGCTATATATTCAGCTCTTGTTCCTGCGCCAATAATAGCAAGTTTTTTCATATTTTTATTCTCTTTCAATTGAATCATCAATGATTTTTCTTACCCTAGCAGCAATATCTATACTATCATCAACATCAAAACTTCTAGCTACCACATATCCACAACCATCAAGGTTCGTGCGATAAGGAGTAATGGTATCACCAACATGTAAATGATGTTCTATCTGCACTCCATAACGAATTCTTATTTCATCAAAATCGGGAAGAGCTTTTACCTTACCAGGAGTAAGCGCCAGCAGTTTTGTAGCAATCGGTCTCGGCATCCATTCGGGTTTCCAATTAGTAGCATCTCCGACTGCAGCCCGAATCATGTTGCCCATATAGTCGATACCTGTACCCGTCGGAATAATATGTGATCCGATAAGGTTTCCGCCCATTCGAGCACCTATATCAACAATATGTACATGACCCTCTTTGGTTATAAGTAAATCCATATTAACAGAACCATGATTCACGCCCAATGCTACAATGGCCCGATACATACATGATTTCACTTTCGTTTCAAGTTCATTACTTAACCCTGACGGTATAGCATGACCCAATTCTGCATAATATGGCGGTTGAGTCATATCCTTTTGCATAACAGCAAGCACATGTACTGCGCCATTATCGACAAATGACTCCACACCATATTCTTTACCATCAATGAACGGCTCAGCTACAGCTCGATGGGTAATACTGCCACTCATAGCAAAGTCAGCAGCCTTGGCAAAGTCTTCTGCTTTCTCCACCTTTGATGCTCCTCGACTACCACTGCCATCTACAGGTTTCATCATTATTGGAAACTTTATCTTTGGCAACACCTCGTCAATAGCTTCCAAAGAGTCTATTTCATAAGAGTAGCCTGTATCATCAGCCTGGGCCTCAAACAGAAGTTTCCTAACAGAAGCCTTGTTCTTGATTATTTTAGCCGATGCATAATTAATTCCAGGCAAATGCATTTCTTGTGCAATACGACTCATTGTTAACACGCTGAAGTCGGTAGCTGCCGTCAGTACACCATCGACTTGTTTTTCGCGAGCATACGCCAAACACGCCTCTTCATCAACTATATTGATCACGGCATGCTCATCAGCGATTTGAAATCCAATAGCTTTAGGATTAGCATCAAGGCACAAAACATAATACCCCATTGCTTTTGCCTTGCGTATCACAAAGTTTTGGAGGAAGCCTCCTCCAAGCATCAATAGTTTCTTCATGTTATTTTTATAGCTTGTAATTTTAAAACCTTCAATACTTGAAAGTGACAAATCCATAAACCATACTATTAGAGCAAAATCACAAGGGGGGTTCATATTGAGATTGTTTGCAACAAAAACACAATACAAAATCACTTCGTGACGAAGACTAAAAGCTTACACCATTTAGCACCCGTTCGAATAAGGACAAAGCATCCGCTTTGACCAACGCACGCTGACCAAAAAAGTGATACCATACAATAGCGAGGGAATACGATTCCCCGATGTATGGCTAAGCAAAAATATGGTTACAAAAACGCTTCCCTTTATGGGAAACTATAGACAGTTTTAGGATTCAGAGTTCCTCATCATGGTATCGCTCCATGCCCTGCCGCCACTCGGATGAGGATAAGATTTACAACAACGACAACGTACCGCCCTATCGGTCTATGTCTATTGTGCCTATTTCGTGACTCTCGACGCTGACACAATCAGCCGCCTTAGGATCAAACAACACATAATTCACGCCCCCAGGATAGAGCGAACTCTTAAAGCAGATGCCATCAGCATGAACATACTCTTTACAGAACTCACATATCAGTTGGGTTGGCACATACTCTATCTCCGAGTCATAGCGTCGGAGAGGCTTGGAAAGGTCCTTGCTTATACTATCAATCACCTTTTTCTTGATGACGATTTCTTTCAGAGGCTCTACCGAGTCCCCATAAGCATGATACAGATTGATGACATCACAAAAATCCACCAAACTGAGAGACTCAGGAACAATAAATGTTCCCACGCTCAACCTATCCAGATAGACTGCTCGCACCTCATAGTATGTAGTTTTCGCTGAATCACTTAAATATAAATAAGGGATTCCCAAAGTGTTAGCACGCCCAGCAGTAGCTTTATCCGAAGGCGGACATCCCATTTCTTTAGTCGTCAAGCAATCCACTCCTTGGGGAGTAATGCGAGAGCGATAAAGCGTAGTTCCAGCCCCAAGGTTATACTTCCCTTTGGCAAGATAGTTATATTGAGCAAATTCATCCATATTCGTAAAGAATCTAGTTTTTTGCATCACACTACACTTCAATCGATCCCAAATTCCGATCCGCTCTACAATATCAGCGGCAAAAGCCACATTTTCTTTGATAGAAAAGCCTAACGACGATGACTGCAGAGCCTCATCCAGCAAAACCTCAGCCACATGATTATCTGCAAACAGATGCCATTCGTCCTGCACCATTTCCGCAACAGGCTTACCTGCGTCTGAACGTTCGAACAAAGACAATAAAGCCTCAAAAAAATCAGCAAACTCCGACGAATCAATCACCTTGCCCTGTTTGTGACAAACATCACAAGCACCCTCGGAGGTAGCATTAGCCTCAACCTCCGATTGCATTTCCGCATCTAAAAAGCAATGCTTACAAATCAACATAATCTGTAATATTAGATGATGGAAGCAATCAGTTCCAAATGGTTCTTGACCGATAATTTCTTCAGATAACCCAACCCAGGATACCCATCTGGATCTTCAGCCTTTGCTATAAGTTCCTTCACTGACGAGGTTTGCTTCTTGCCATCAAAGAACGGTCCTATCTTGCAGGCCGCCTCTTGAAATTTACCTCTGACATTGGTATTGCTCTCATTACTGTCAGAAACAAAATGATGAACATTCAACCGGTCATCGTCTTTCTTGTACGACAGATGGATTGCTACAGCATAAGGCATCATCCCTCCCTCTACGTAGTCCGAAGGCAAAGTGGTATAGTCCGAAAAACCATCGTAGCCGTCGTCCATATAATAGAACGGCTCCTCGCTAAACAGCTCATCATCTTCAAGCGCATAGTCAGCATTGCGCGTTCTGGTTTTAAAACAATCATCCAAACGGATTATCTTTTTGCCCGTTCTTTTCAAGATTGTATTAAGACGCCGTGAGCCAACCGCACCAAAGGCATTGACGACGAATTCGACCCTTGGGTGATTCACTATACTGCTAACCTTTGGATCTTCCATATCCATACACGACTTGAAAACAAGCATGACATTGCTCAATTGGTATTTTTCTATCAAAGAAGGAATATCATCCAGAAGTTTTCTTGTACAAATGAAAGCAGGAATCCATTCTATACCTTGACTACCATTGAGAAGCAGCTTCGACTCCTCCAACCACGCCCCAAAAGATACCGTATCATGCTTAAAGTCGCCATCTGTAGGGTTCAGAACCAAGGCAAATCGCATCTTGTTCTCCATCATATCCCCAACAGCACGTTCCAAGGCGACAGACTGTTTCTTCACAGGCTCCAATATAGGCACGATGTTGCTTCCAGAGTGCTCCTCAGAGAACTCCCGCAAAGCTTTCAACTCAAACTGTTTAGCACGAAGATAAGGATAATACATAGCTATGATTGAATAGTTGTTTTTAATTTGTCCAAAAGCAATAGCGCCTTCTTTTCAGGAAGATTCAAACTCAGAAGCATTTGTCTCAAAGCCACAGGATATTTTCTCAAGAATCGCGTGTTGTTTTGGCGCTTTTTCACCTCCTGCAGAAACAACCTCTTCAAGTCCTGCGCTGCAGTCTTGGCAAAGAGATCCTTACAGTAATCAAACCGTTTATACCCTGGTACAGACATGAGATCATGCCCTAAGTTTTCAGCCATGCGCTCATACTCACAAGCCCTCAGACAAGAAAGCATGGCATAGGAATTGAGAGCCTCATTCAGCCTTGCCTCCCTCCATTCTCGGAGTTCCACCCCGTCACTGCCATAAGCCATGACAATGATCCCAGTCTCCTCCTCCACCACTTGCAAATAGTCGCCGACTCTACTTTCCGGCACTACAAGGTAGCACTTGTCAAAGACCCCTTTATAATCCCCCATTTGCTTGTCCAACCTTCGTGGGGAATCATATTCCGTCTTGATTTCAAAGACTTTGCTTTCACCATTAAACATCACCATGTCAGCAATCGAACTGCCCACCCGAAACTCACTAAAATAAACCGTACTTCTCGTTCCATAACGACGAAGCAGAAGATTCACCAGCTCATTCTTGTAAACATATTCACAGCGATAGTCCTTGGAAATGGCAGCATAGGCCCCTCTTATCAAGCCCGCATACGTCTTGCTCCTAAGACGATACTGAGCACGAAGCCAATCAAAACGGGAGAAATCATCAAACAGGAGAACATCGGTAAAGGCAGAGCGAGAGAAGGCCGTAGAGAAATCCCTCAGCCTTACCATGCGCTTATTATGTGCCACAGTCCTCATCATCTGATTCCTTCAATAGTATCTTTGTCAATCTACTCGCCTGCAAATGTACCACTTTTTATCGAAATTGCGCTTGCACTTTGGTATATTCTTCTTCCAAAGACGCACTTTCCCCTGTATCTTGCTGCTGCTCGAACATATCGTTCACCTTATTGTTGTCCATACTTACAAAGCAACATCACCCTAACACCACGGGGCGCTTTGGTTTCTCTATTCCCCGTTGACTCAATCTTCTTGCATACATTGACTGAGGGCTAACATGCACACCGGCTTCTGTAGCAGCCCATTGATACTTGGGGCTACCAACTTTCAAAGCACTCATAGAAGGAGCTTTCTCTTTTAGCCACTTGTCCAACCACAACTTCTTCTTTATGACCTCCTCTACGTTTGAAGTGTTTGCAGGATGCACCTCTACATAATAGACCTTTCCATCATAGCCGACCGCATAATCCCACCGCGATTCATTGGGATAGAGCATCTTAGTTTCTTCGTCAATATTCAGGCTACCATCAAGCCTTCTGGCATCCTTCACCATCACTGCCCGCTTGTCAGCCTTTACTATTGCCTGCAATCCTTCACGATAACCATGCTGCACATCCGGCGTATTCTCTATGGCCTTCCGAAAAGAGCAATTGGCTTTATCCGCCTCTGCTGTCTTTTGCTTCTTAACCTTACTCATCACAATACTTCGTTACAAGTTCAGAAGCCCGAGTGGCAAAAGAAGAAAGGCCACCCCATTCGCTCACGACGGGTTGATCGTCCAAAGCATCAAGGGAGGAAATATCAACACTCTCCACCTTCTCGCCCTTTCTTTCAAAAGCGTAGGTTCTGATAGACTTGTCAAAGATGCCAGCAAAGATGCCAGCCCCTTTCCCCGATACATCAAAGAGTTTTGCCAATCCTGCCTCTTTGTTTTTATTAGCCGATCTTTTTAGGATGTTGAAAGCCCACACAAACTCGAGAGGGACGGTAGAGTGCGTAGAAACGATAACCTTTTTGCCCATCTGTACCAACTCCAGTATTTCCAACAGCACCGACATGATCGCTTTGGGATGAAGTCCCATCTCTGGCTCCTCGATCACAATATAATCATACTGATCTTTGTTGAGCAGCTGCATAGGAGGACCCGACACACAGTAGAAGCCCATCAGCAAGGGCATAAACTCCTTCTGTCCAGCACTCCACGTCATAAACGGCATATCCATCCCGTCCACCTTCATACGCATTTTGCGCTGTCCATTCTCATTTTCAAGTTCCACCCTTCCCCCATGAAAGATAGAAGTGTCAAAAGACTTTTTCTGCGCACTCTTCAGTCGAGTCTTGACGGGAAACAAGGTAGTATTCCCTCCCAAGCCTATCGACATAAAAACACGCAGAATCTCACTAAATTGGCGCAACACATAAGGAGCCGTCGGGTCAAACTCTGAAAACGCCTTAGGCCGCCCATCCGAAATGCTAAACACCCTTTGAGCAGGTATGTAGAAAACCTTCTCCTCCGCCTCCTTCACCTTATTCTTCATCAACGAAATGACAGCAGAAGCCTCTCGCCCGTCATAAACTATTTTGGTGTTCTCTCCCCAAACGCCAGCCATACCATTGCCGAAGTACGCCTCCAACAAATAGGAAACGTTACTCTTGCTGATGATATAATTATACTTCCTCAGCGTCTCGACAATGGCTTCCTTGTCTTCCAACAGTTTCAGCAGTTCAAGAAACAGGCTTTTACCCGAAGCTTGCGCGCCGACAAGAATGGTAAGATCACCAAACTCCACATGAGCCTTGCCTATCGGTCCAAAGTTTTCTACTTTCAGTTCATTCATATCTCAAATGTCAAATGAAGTCTGCAAATATACACTTTCCTTTGCTTCCCTGCAAATTTTCCCCAAAATTTCTTGCCGGACCGCAGTTGTAGTTCTAGTTGTTTCCCTCACCAGCATGTATTTGAGCATAGAATAGGTCAGCAATTCGGGGTGAAGATGCTAAAACATATCAAACAATTCTCAATACCGCTTCCCCAAACCTTACATTGCAAACTTTTTCAATTGCCGCAAAGCAATCGTGACGAAAGACACATTAAACAATTTCTCCTTACGCTTGCTCCACTTCTGTATTTCTTGCACTAGAAAATCGATAACAGTCTTTTCATCAGCATCCTGCCACCCCTTCATTTCGGGCCTGTTCTCCAACAGATAATCCACCGTAGAGAGCAGTTCTAACGAATAGTTGGAATAATTGCCACGCAAGAACAGCATCGCCTTATTACAAATATCTCGCAAACTACTATCCTTATAATTATCAACGTATTTCTGAGCCTCCGACGCAGCGTCATCAGTCAGCCAGATATAGTCAAATGGGCGCACGTTCATACCACCCATCCCTTTCACATAGCTACCATTCATATAGTAAAGAACATGAGCCACCTTACCACCTGAATAAGGACCATAATAATAAGGTTTAAAGTCTATGCGAAAGTATCTTTTCGCTCCGAATCGCTGCATAAAGTATATCAGTTTCTCGGCAGCAAAGACAGAAGCAAACTCACCCTCACTATTCATATCGGCGAACATCAACAAAAGCATGGCTCTGGCCGGTGTGAGTTTTACACGCTCCGTTTTCATCCTTTCCACGATGGCATCAGAAGGCTCGTACAAATACACATCACAGTCCACTGTAGATAGTTCCTGCTCCACCATTTGCTTAACCCGTAGCCAGTCAAGCCCCCCATTGTGTGAACCAAGAGGCGGAATGGCAATGGAACGGATCTGACGGGACACTATTTCCCTGCGTAGCGATTGTAGTCCCTGTTCTATATATGAATATTCAGAAGGCAATCTCCAATGAGTCTTGGTAGGGAAATTCACAATGAGCCTAGGACCACTTGTCAAGTTGGAGTCCTTTACTATCAGCATATCTCCTATTTTCAGTTCTTTTTTCCGACAGACATTATGATATACACGGAAATTCTCAGGGAAAGCCTCCTTAAACTGCAAAGCTATCCCCTTACCCATTACGCCGACTATATTAACCGTGTTGACCAAGGCTTCCGCCTTGCTCTCCAACAAGTTTCCTTTCACATAGTGTATCATGCTCTATCTTCTAAAAATAATACCCTGGCTTTACTGCTATTTGCCCAGCAGCCACACCTTTGCCAACAAGACGGTCTTTTGCCATTTCATTATAAACTACATATCCACAGACATATTGTATAGGGAGGTCGCCTTTTATCAACAATTCAGCTTCCTTACGTCTTTTTAAGTCCGGGTCATCCTCTACATTCCAAAATGTAGAATATACGTCTTTATAGCTAACTATACTGTCAAGATCCGAAAGCCGCTCCTTTCCATAATAGCGAGTGAACGAACTGATGGCATGACCGTCAGTAAAAATACAGTCCACATTATTGGCAACAAGATCATTTATTCGAACAACACAGTATACAATATTCTCCGGTTTTTCTTTGCGCACACCATTATATCCATGTTGTATCACATATAGCATAGGCGAACGAGGACCAAAATAAAATGGCACATATTCACTTAGTCGGTAGCCATCGACCTCTCTGTTCCCTCTGATCTTGATAACTTGACTATCGCCAATTGGCAAATAGTTGTCACTTCGCAATGGTGAGGATGCGCGCACCAAACCATTACTCAAAACATGCTGTATATTGTCTATATGCGTCAGCCGGAAAACATATTTCAGTTGATTAGCCATAACTACACATTTTAAAGCTTCATTACTTCTTCTTTCAAGATGGACGCTTTCCTGCGATTTTTTCCTCAACAGTTATTGGGAAGTTGCTCTGTCATGAAGAGCCCCTTCCACAGTCCCATCAAGCCAGCAGCATTGAGCACCCGTTCTATGAAGTCTGCAAATATACACTTTCCTTTGCTTCCCTGCAAATTTTCCCCCAAGTTTCTTGCCGTATCGCAGCTGTAGTTCTAGTTGTTTCCCTCACCAGCATGTATTTGACCATAGAATAGATCAGCAATTCAGGGTGAAGATGGCTAAGACATATCAAACATTTCTCTATACGGCCTTCCCCGAATACTCACGTCACATCTTTCTTTCGTATTAAGACATTACTAAAACCGCTATCAACTATACCATTCAACACAGTAATAAATATCAAGCAAATACCTATCAACCCATATTCATCTGGCGAAAGGAGACGAGCCAATACAAAACCGACCATGAAAGTAACTCCCTGTCCCAGAACGGCATCAAGAGCACTCCAACCAACTCCTTTTATTGTTTTATTCTTTAATGATTCTTGTTGCATTATTCTTTCCTTTTTTCTTCTTTTTATCCTTATTAGGGTCTTCATAAGTATAAGGAACCCCGCAAATAGAATATTTATACCCAATCAATTGTAACCTTGAAGCGACATTATGTAAAGCCACTTTGCTAAAAAACGGCAAGTCAGGACGTTTCGGCGTGTTGTTTTTAGCAATAACAAAAACGACTTCATAGTTTTCAGCCTTGAAGCTATCTGATTCATCAAGCCTAAAATCTCCGTCTATTTGCTTATTTGCTTGTTTTCTAATATTTTTATCTTTCAAGCATTCTGCTGAAACTAAACCTTGATTAAAAAGGTGGCTCAAAACTGCCGAACTCGTAAAATGCTTGATGTGTAATAGCTTCTTGTCACAAGTCAGTATATCACACATTTCAAATGTACTCTTATCTGCTTTTACAAGCCTTTTATCCATGTGAAAATATCTTTCCTTATCTGTATTTACCAGATTGGTATTATAAGTATCTTCTAAATTTGTATCATAATCAGGCAGCTTCTCTGTGCACAAAGGTACTTGCATATAAAACTCGTTGATTTCATTTACGAAATCTACATCAATGCAATACCATGTGCCTTCATTCAAGAAATATTGCTTGTTGCCGAGGGGTAAATCAACATAGAGACACTTGTAAACAGGCCATGAGCCTAAAAGGTAGTCAGCTTCATTATATGCGTAAATTTTCCTACTCTTGATCTCCTCAAGTGTTACATCAACGCCTTTCCTGATTAATTGATTACGGACAATTTGTATATCTACATCTTCCAAGAAAGATTGCCTACCAAATTTAAAATGGTCCAAATCTCTCCAGTTTACTATATCCGGTATTGCTATCCATATATTATTTAGTTCACCTTTATTTATGGAAACGAGTATTTCGTTATTTAACTTTTCGACAAATGATGAATCTTTGATTACTTGAATTTTGTCTATCCATTTAAAATGGTCTTTATATTTTCCACTTTTGTACTCTTCATAATACCAATCAATCTCGTCAACGATTGTTTTGTAATTGGCAGAGGAAGAAAATGACAAGGAATCGCGCCCTGACAACGTACCATCCTCGTCGCCCTTTTCATATCTTCCTGTAACAGATTTCAAGAGGTCGCGATTAAAATCCACATAGAAATTCGCAATTCCAGACAATGCACTTGTTTGCATGCGACTGTTCAATAATACTGACTCCAAACTGCTTGTGTCTATACTTCTTAGTTTATCCTTATCGATGGCACTCAAAGCTGTGACCAAGCCAAAACGCTCTTCTATAACACCTTTGTTAATAAGATTTCTTCCGAATCCGAAAGGTATTGCAAATATCCTCGTTTCATCTTCATAATTACGAGTAAATAGCATTATAGCAGACACACTCCTGACCTTGAAAATTTCCTTTGATTTTTCGTTTCCTAAAAGAAATGTATCTATCCATTTTGGAGCCTTAGCAGACATCGGCTTATAGTGCAAATAGAAATCATCATCCAGAGCTATTTTATCAAGGCCTGATTTAAGTACTTGATCTTTTGGAATTCCCTTTTTTATCAAGAGCAAGGTAAATCGATTCTTTGCCATATTTTCAATGATATTGTATAATCCCTAATTTCCGCAGCACTATGAGTTAGCATTTTTTATAAGTACCTGAGCAACAAAAAGTTGCTCAGGACTTTGCCATGTCAGATTTTTCACCTACCTTAGTGCTGCACAAACAAGTATAGCAAAATCTCCGAATGACATGGCAAATGTACAAATAAAATCCGAAAAACTCACTCCTTTTGGGAGAATCTTTCCGATCACAGAACAATTTGATGCTCTTTTGGTTCAAACCATAGATTCCACTATTTCCACCATTCATGCGAACATGACCCACAATAGCCTTACTCTCTATTATCTTTTATTATTCTTGCTGGATTCCCCGCAATAATCACATTATCGGGGAACGTGCCACTCACAACACTTCCAGCACCTACCACGACGTTCTTTCCCAATGTCGTACCTTTTAATATAATGGAGTTGGCACCAAGAAAGCAGCCCTCCCCTATCACAACGGGGCGCTTTTTCAGAAGATCAAGCCGTTCCACAGTGTAACGCTCGCTATAGGGTAAGGGGTGGAAATCGTTGTCAATGATTTTACATCCCGAACCAATATCAGTATTGCGCCCGATGGTAATGCTTTCCATTGAGTAGATGGTACACCCACTCATTCCAACCCCTTCGTTGATGACTATCTTTCCACCGTTTTTTGCCACAATAATGCATCGTTGCGACAATCCAAACATATTGCTGAAAGGATGGGAGAGAATGTTGATTTTACCCCCCCAGCGTTGTTAAAAAAGATATTAGACCCTTTCATAGCACACCACGCTGAAGCCCCTAAAATATACCTACTTGCGATATATAATGCGGCATTTCAAATACAGCAAAAAAAATACACAGTACGAATCATCATTTCCATAGTTATCTTCAAACAGAGCCAACGATCAATAATAACATCTCGATCGAAAAGACTTCACTATAACTCCATTACTTAGCAAAAATTATCAATCACCAGTATCACCTCACGCTTGATTTAGTAACAACATTTGAAACGAATGCGTTTACTTCGTCCAAACTAATGTTATCCCTCTGGAAGAAACAGATATTTTCTTTCAACTTCTTCTCATCCCAATTCCACCATTCCAATTCCAAGAGCCGTTGAATAATCTCGGGCGAGAAACGGTAGCGAATCACCTTGGCTGGCACACCACCAACTATAGCGTACGGGGGAACATCCTTGACAACCACTGCTCCTGCAGCAACGCAAGCTCCACTTCCTATATGTACTCCTCCTTTGACAAGTGCATGAGAACCGACCCACACATCGTTGCCAATAAAAACACGCTCATCCTCGGACTTGTGTGTAAACACCTCGTTCTCTACCCAACATTCCTGAAGCGCATTGATCTTCTGCGTGAAAATCGGAGACGTAGAAACACACTGCAACGAATGACTACTCATTCCAATGCGACAATGATCAGCAATCGAACAAAACTTGCCTATCTCCGCATTCTCTATGTCTGTATTGGCAGCTATATAAGTATATGCCCCGATTTTTGCTATCTTAGCCTTTACCCCACGATAGATATAGGCCGATTTATCGACCTCCGCATTAGCAGAGACAAAGGAAAAATTCGAGATTCGGGGGTTAAAGAGGTTTTTCACCATCCCCTTTATATAATGTGCTATTGGAAACATATCACTTCAAATTCTTCTTTAAAACTTCAATTTGGAAATATGGATTCCATTCATCGTCTATTTCCTTCATACACGCACGACGAACCTCATCGCGTTTTAGCCCGTTGTCATCAAACCATCTGTCAATTTGTCCTGCAAGGTCATTCACGTTGTTCCGTTCGAAATACGAACCCGTAACACCCTCTTTAATCGCCTCAAATTCTGGCATCTGGTACGGAAAGTCATTATGGGTGATACATGGAGTACCAAACACCATAGCGTGCATGGCAGTAAGTCCAATATTACCAGGTGCCACGCAGAGATCAGCATTGTATATGAGCGAGCTCAACTCAGTTTCATCATAACAAGGTCCATAAAACCAAACTTGCTTTTCAAGGCCAAGACTCCGTGTCAACCATTTCAGCTCTTCAGCCTTCTCGCCACCACCTATAAACGTCAAATTATAGTTCCGTCCCTTATCGCGACACACAACCATAGCCTTCAATATCTGATCCAACTTTTTCACAGAGGTAAGTCGCCCCACAAAGAAAAGATTCTTATTATCATTACCAAAATGCTCTTGATAAACAGACGTTTCCTGCAATTGTTTCCTTACTTCTATTTGCTTGTCATAAGCCAACGAGTTATGAATCGTATATAGCTTGTCCGGATCAAACCCTTCCTTTATCATTAACTCCCTCGCATAGTTGCCATAGCAGAACACCCCACCATTTGGCAAATGAAACAAGACCTTTTTTATCAGCTCCTCAATTCTGGTTTCCTTTCCATACCAGGCATGAGACCATAAATATACTTTCTTTTTTGGTTTGAAAAGCCGCGCAAGTACACAAAACACCCATGTGCTCAAAGCACGGGTCTCGCCAAGAAGGACATAGTGGTCATAATCCTTGAACAACTGTGCAACGATCTTGGGTTGCCAATACCAACCACCAAAGAGACGCTTGGTATGTGATTCCGTCACGCATCCTTTGAGGAGCGCATAATCCATTTTCTTCACATCACTCATCGCATCGCCAAACACCCATCCACAATTAAATGTTTTATCAATCAGTGTAAAGATATTTGTGCGGTAGTGCTGTGCAAAATTATATATTATACAAAGTTTCATTGTTTTTTAGGTAACAAGGAGACATCTACAAAACCTCCCAAATAGTTATAATATTTTTCTGTGAAATAACCATATCCAGAAGACATGGTAAGTTCTCCTATAACAGGCTTGTCGTCAACAAGATACATATCAACTCTCATTTCAGGCTGTCCTTTTGACAGAGTTGATGCTATTTCTAGCATTTTATCGAGACATTTGGGCTGAGGGACTGTCACGTTAGGATTAATCTTTTCTACTCCATAGTCTTTTATATTGGAAATAATCCTCTGCCATTTTGAATCATATAAATCTATAAACAAAGATCCTTTTTCTCTACCATAGGTGACTAAACAACATTCAACATGACCATTAAAGCACCAGAATTTAAAATCCACCATTGAATTCGGTGACAATTCTGCCAACTCTGTGTTTTGAACCAACAACTCTTCTGCTATAATACAGGGAGGTATATGTAAATAATGAGGTTCGTAACCAGAATATCCAAAAGGATACTTGAACCAATTGTTCATTTCCAGTTTGACACTATCCCAATTACAAACAGCCTTGTTTTTAATGACGATAACAGTTGCACACCCATTGTTAGCTTTCAGAACAAAACTATTAGGCAATAAAGTCATATCTATCTCATTTGGGTTCTTCCAAACTCCATAAAGCTTTGGCAAATATGCCGCAAATCCCATAGATTCTATATACTCACGAACACGATATTTATCTGCGAATAAAGTCCACTGCCGTGTATCGCTGTGCAATTGCATCCAATAGATTTTTTCTATTAGCGACTGAGGATCTTTTAGATTAGCCTTATGACCGAATATTTTTTTAAAATATCGATTGATCTCTAGTTTTGGACTGATTCCTACAGTAATTCTGTGTACCAAATACTTTAAATAATCAACACTTGCGTTATGAAACAGACTCATTGTTATTTATCAATTTATATTTAAGAAAATATTTCCAAAAATGGATGGCAGACGGCAAATACTCACATATTAAGAGTTTACGCACATTATATCTGCTCCTTGCATCCAGCTTGCCTTTGCTTGTCATGTACAATTCGGAATTGAAGGCATTCATTCTCTCCTTGTGAACGATGCCACCATGCTTGATTATAGTATCCATTTTCGTCTTCCACACATCAAAAGACAATTCAGATTTAAACGTCTCATAGGATTTGTTATATAATGCAGCATATTGGTCATGATTCAAAATGATATCTTTTATGCGCTCAACAAAACCATTTAAGTCTTTATGAGGTATAACATATCCATTATACCCGTCTTTTATTATTTCCTTGCAGCCATTGTCAAAATCAGATGTTATTGCTATTGTCCCAACTCGCATGGCTTCTAACAAGGCCATCGGACACCCTTCTGTACGCGAGGGGGTTAGAAAAATATTAGCTTCATTCGATATTTGTATCGCATTGTCCCGTGGTATTCGTCCCGTTATAATCAACCGAGGATCATTAGGCAATATATCTCTGATATCCTTAAAGGGCTGTATTTTTTTAAATGGTGGCGTTGTTGTACCCATCCAATAAAACTTGAAATTCAACTCTGTCTTCAGCAATTTGGATACTATGCCAAATATTATTTCTGGAGACTTTGCAGCTGTACCTCCTCCCGTAAATACAATTACCAGGGTCTTTGCCTTTAATTTGTTTTGTAGTAATTGAGGCTGATTTGGTAGTTCTCGAACAAAGTTATAAACAACTTCAACTTTGCCCCTACAATCAAATGTCTGCTCTAAGTACTCCTTGTTATAACCAGACAATGCTACTACTTTATCAGCATACTCACTATTAAAACCTGCATAATCAGCCTCATCATAACGCAGGGAGTGACTCACGTTTATAACCTTAATTTCATTATTAAGAAAAGGTGTGAGCAAAGCCATTAATCGAGAGCAACTATTAATGACCACATCTGGCTTTATCTCGTTGTTCACGAGCGTTAATACCTCCCGTGCATTCTTTTCTGAGGTATCCGCCATATCATAATGGTAAACCCTTACACCATATTTATCAAGTGGATACAATGAATCATCGCCAATAAGGACGCTCATCTCAAAATGCTCAGCATAAGAGTTGATAAGTTCCACTGCGTATGACGCAATTCCTCCACCTTTGAACGAAGAAGAAGTTAGTAACAGTTTCATATAAATCATATAACATTACGGGTAATATCGCATTTCAACAAACGTCATATAAAGTGCGGCCTTTACAAATGCTTCCGACTTTTAATTAGCCGTGCTGGATTACCCCCAACTACAGAAAAAGGAGGATAGTCTTTTGTCAACACGGAACACATGGCAATGATACTACCATCAGCTATTGTACGGCCCGAAGTAATATGCACATCTCTACCTATCCAAACATCATTACCTATACGAGTAGTTTTCTTTTCGGTCATTCCCTGCATACACATTGGGACTGTTGTGTCAGAGGTACTATGATTTACATCTAGTATAAAGCAATTAGGTCCCATCATAACATAATCTCCTATAATTGTTCCATTTGGAATATGGGCATTAATCCCTATTCCAGAATAGTCACCTATCTCGATATCTAGTCCTGAAGCAAAAAAGGCTTTTCGTTCCACATTTACACCCTTACCACATTTTCTAAAGATTTGTTCACACAAGAGTCTTCTAATTACTCCCCCCACATTGCCATAAGATCCCGACTTAGGGAGATACTGAGCGAGTCCATAATATAATACCAAACAAAACAACTGCTTTAGCTTCACTTTTTTTCCTGTTATTTTCATATTCAAGATAATTACATATTCATATTTTCAATCAGTTATCTACACCATATAAAAGTAATAAAAATAATACAGCAATTCTATTATTGAATAGGCTAACACAAACCTAAAGTAGAATATTCGTATAGACGGAGTCACTGAACGTTCCAATGAAACTCCAGCTATTACAATATATAAATGACGGTATCGTTAAAGCAACACTATCAGTTTCCCTCATACAGTATTGAACAATACAACATATATACAATTTGGTACAAGGAGCCTATCCATGCTATATTAAAAGTCCATTTATGCCATTTAGGATAAATACGATTAGTCCAAAAATAGGTTAACAAAACACATGAGGGTATAAATGAAAATCGCATAAATCGCTCATAAATTAGCTGTGTGTTTATCGAAATGTCAAATGCAAACACGGAGGCCACGGTTACTAATAGAACCAATACTTTCATAAAAACTACGACACTTTTATTGGGTATCGAATAAGTTTTATAAATAAGTATTTTTAACGAGCTCAAGCATAACATATAATAAGGAACACGCTCCAATAATTGTCCTAGGAAATAACCAAATCCTTCTATATAAGAGTCATCATTCATGTAATCCTGACCTCTTTCTATATATGAGTTTATTTCATCATTACTAGAGGATAAATCACCAATGAGAAATGAACTTAAATATGTACTTGCCAAATACACCAACAATGGAAAGCATAATAAAAGCAGGATCCATTTTTTATTCCACTTATTGGGAACTAACAAGGCCAAAAATGCAATGCAAACTATAAAACCTGCGCTTTTATGGAAAAACAAAGAAGAGAGAATAAAAGACAAACCAAACAAAAGAGAGAAAAATGAACTAGGTGCCTTCGACACAAGGGCCAAGCCAAAAAACACCATAGCCATAGCCAATGAAGCACGTGCATAAGAGAACCATAATAACCATATCATAAGGAAAAGACAGACAGCCAAATCTTGGTTTATATCAACACGCTTAAATACTTTTATAATTAAGATCGTTGCCAATCCCCAAACGACAAGTCGCCATAGAAAGTAATTATTAGGTGCGATTTCTTGAGCGATTATTTGATAAACAGATTCCAAGGTCCACCCTGTTGAGAGCAATTCTTTGTAGTTATCATACACATGAAAAAAGTCACTTCCCCAAAAAGCAAAAACACAAAAAACAACAATTGTGCAATATGCTTCACGCCGTCTAGTTTTGCTCAAACGATGCGGATATTTTAATGCAGGGAAGACTATTAAATAGCCAACAAGGATCATTATTAAGTTGCACCCTACCAGCCAAGGGTTAAATTTCGTAAGCTCAAACATCATTATCGTTTTAAAAATTTGCGAATAGTATCCTTCTCTGAAAAAAACAAGAATAAAACAATTAACAAAATATAGGCAAAAAATATCATAACATTCGTAATATCGGAGTTCAGTCTAACCATTGAAGTTCGAATAACGAATAGAGAAAGCACAACAGATACCATTACAACGAACGATTTTTCAAAAATTCGTATGTATTCCATAAGTGATAACGAAATACATTTTCGAACGTACATAAACCAACTCACAAAAAACATTACAATATACACAACCGTGACAGTAATCGCAGATGCTAATAACGAAAACCTTCCAAAAAGGGTGAGAAAAATATACATTACAACTAATCTAACAATTGTATACCAAAAAGATAGATTTGTTTTTTTTGTTGCTATAGCTAGTAAGCCATTAGGTTGTCCAATTACAACAAATAACGACCAGATTGCTAATATTTGAACTATCGGAATAGCTTCGGCAAAAGTCTTTCCATAAAAAACCAGAACAATATAGTTACAAAACAATACTACAAGCCCAACTATAGGAGCATTAAACAAGAATGTGCCCTTCAAACATAAGACGAAAACTCTCTTTAATTCATTAACATCATCTTGAAAATTAGTGAAAACTGGTAACATTACCTTGTTGGTAATCGTATTAACAACTATGACAAATTTCAACACCAGTTCTTTTGACAAATTATAGATACCTAAAGCACCTACTCCAAGAGTACTACTTATAATTATTATATCAAGTTTCGAAGCAAAATAATCAACAATTTGACTACCCATTTGATAATAACCAACCTTCATTAGGTTCTTTGCTTCCTTGAATTTAATTTTTTGAAATGCAAGTTTATAATGCTTCTGTCCTGTCTTTAGATTCCACACATTTACCATCGCTGTTTGCAACACAGTTGATATAACTAGACTATACACTCCGTATCCTTGCATTGCGAGTATTACTGCAATAATTAACGAAAGAGAAGCTGTTACTATATTACGTATAGCAATAGTTCGAAACTCCATGTTTTTTTGTAAAACTGTATCGTACAATTTACCCAAACTGACAAAGAACAATTCAGACATCATGATTGGGACAAGTATTAATAAAACTGGACTATCATAATAATTTGCAATAATTGGCGAGCACAAGGATATTGCCAACATCATCAGCACAAACACTCCAAACTGCAACCAATATAGACTCAAGAAATTACTTTTCTCGATTTTTTTCTGCGACATTATAGCGGCAGAAAAACCCATATCAGAAAAGACCTGGGTAAGTCCTAAAATTAAAGTCAAAATTGCAACAAGACCAAAATCCTCTTTTGTCAAGTATCTCGAAAGAATTGAAAGACGAAGAATTTGGACAAGACCATTTGTTATAGTGGATATAGTAGTCCATCCTAGACCGCTTATTATCAGCTTTTTATTAAATCTATCTGACATAACACATCACAAAACTGTTGAAGAGTAAGTATTCGGTGAACACCATATTGCATGGTCTCAAACAAAGCAGTAACTTTGCACGGCGGCATTGTCATTGCCTTTTTTGAGACAAGCATAGGAGGTTTTGCCCTCCACCAACTCCTGCCAATGGGGAGTACACCTTGATTTGACTAAAATTTTAATTCATGTTTATCATCCCTCATCTTCCCAAAACTCAGGAAGAAGAGTATAAAGTTTATCCTTGGGCGTCGTCTTTACGTTTTTCAGCACATAAGAGAGCCAACGCTCCGGATTTTTACCCAGTACCTTGCAGGCACCAAACAACGAGTACATCATCGCCGCCCGCCTGCAGGCATCCAAGTATCGGCAGAACAAATAAGACTTCTTGCCCATCACCATGTCACGGATCAACCTTTCAGTATCCGTGTTGTCTATCGGCATCTCTATAAGCACGAAGCTGCTCGACGCTGATGTCGGCAGGAAGGATGAGCGTCACGCCATTGGGATAGACCAGTTTTAGATAAGGACTGCGGGAGGGGCGACTATTCGCCGCAACACGCATCTCTTTCGCCTCACCTCACTGTCACCGATCACAACCGCGGCGAACTTTGGCTTGCTATTGTTGAATGTTTTCTTGCCTTGTACCATTATTTGAACATTTTAGTATCACGGTGCAAAAGTGCGAAACTTTTTCTAGGCGCACAATACGGCTTTCACCGAACACTTACCCTTCAACGGGAACACGCCTCTGCATTTTTAATAGTTCTGTTTTCACGCCCAGCACTTCCATATTAGAAGGAATGTTCTTTATCAGTTGATATCTTTCAATCAGAGACATAGGATTTCTTTCCCAAGCACTTTTCCTGTATGGTTTATACCATTCAGCACCAATCTCAGACATAGCATTATAATGCAGCAACAACTGCTCATCGTCATTTAATTGCGCCCTAAGTTGTTTTGCATAATTATACCTATCAATGTCTTTAAGAGAGACCTCATTCTCCAACATTTTTACCATTTGAAAAAGATGCCTAAAATAATGACCAAGGAGAACATTGTGAGATGATATGGTAAAATTATTATAATTCAACAACCGCTTAAGCTCTTTTTGAATACGAACTTCATCATTGCTTGCTTGATCTAATGTATAATCCTCTGAGCCATAAAAGAAGTACCCATAAGTTAGCCTCATTTCTAACAACGACCTCTTTTCTTTTGCATTTAGATAATCCTTTACACTTTCACACTTAGAACAAGACAATATATTTTCACAATATGAATCTATTAGTTTATATACTTGTGTGTATTCTTTTATCAATTCAGAAAAGACCATTCTGCCCTTGAGTGTTATCCCCTTACCTTTTGATAAACTCATCTCAGAGTCATTTTCCCTATGCAGATGAAGCATTTCGTAGAAGCTTTGAGCAAATCTATCTCGAGCATTCTGTTTTTCTTGCTCATGCAATGTAACAATAACCAACAATGCACTAGCCAACGTAAATATTGTACCTATAGTGCCGCCAACAAAATCTCCAATATTTCCCGTCAACGGCATGTCGGGAGTCTCGCCCTCAGGAGTTAGGATGATATTATGCGTAGATAAAAAAAAACAAAAAAATACAAAGACACAGATTCCAACAACAATAATAAGTATTGATGAATATCTTAAGAATGAAGTCATTTACTTAGTGAAAAACATCTATATTGTCAACTAACAACGGGCTTATATAAAGCGACTCCATATCTGTATCAAAATGCGTAAGCAACATCTCTGCAAAACGCCCAAGGAAAACACCATAAATCGCTTTTGTCATTCTTTGTTGCTTAGATTCTATAATCCCAAAATAAAGACTATTTGGAGCGTCTTCTCTTATTAAGGGCGTAATCCAAGCTTTCCCTATCCATTGTTCTTGAGTTGGTAAGAAGTCACCATCATTGTCTAAATGCCAAGTAACAACGACATTATTCTCAATAGCTTCCCTTATTTTATCCAACAAGCCTTTTGGATCATTTGTTTGTACCTGTATCATTGTTCTTTTGTTCTTTGGGATTACCACCATTTGTCTTACATGCTTCCTTCGGGTCTATATCCGTCAAAGCCTCTATTTCATCCTTGAGCGGAAGAAATTGATTAAAAAGGCTAATATATGCTCGACCTATTGCACCATGAAACAAAATCATTTTCGGAGAGTTCGTACCACACTCTATAATATGATTTCGTGTTATGCCTGGGTAATCATCTATGTAATAGATTTCTTTAATGCCCAACTGATATGCTTTTTTTCCACACAATTCACAACAACTTGAAGTTGTAAAAAGGCGGCCTCCTTCTATTCCTGTCGAGCCATATTTGGACAGCTGAAGTATTGCATTCTCTTCTGCGTGTAGGCTTCTTGTATGCACCTGGTTTTTATGGTCATCTTCAACTACATTATGAATGTCTTTAAAACAATAACATAAGGGTAAACCTATCACACCCTCTTGGTATTTACGACATTTATATGCCGAATATAGCTTATCAACGCCTGCAGCAAATTTTAAGTCTAAGCGTTCATAATTACTATAAGCGTCATCATCTTCTTGATTATGCAAGTCTGTCAATGAACGTAAATTACACGGAGTCTGTCCCTGAGGAACTGTATTCCATCCTATTGATCTTACAGAAAAATCACTGTTTGTGACCACTGCTCCAACCTGTCTTGATAAACATCCAGAATTTAGTTTTGCGGTATATGCTATTTGCATGGTCCGTTCTATGGGCGACGGAGGGACCAAACCCGGATGCCGTATTAGTGAAAGATATGTCAGAATCTGATTAACAAGCTCGCGATTTCGTGTCACTTCTATGCCATTATGGGTAATATGGATATCTGACAATTCGATGCATTTGTTTATATCAATTTTGGAATATGAATCTCTAAAATCCCGCTTTGCAGACTCTTCTTTATCCAGTTCTTCTATTTCTTTAATATCAAAGCCACGCTCTACCAACTTCTGTTTTCTAATCTGCTCATCTGTATTGATAGACATAAGATAAAAAGAAGCATACCTCTCTCGAAAGTATAGAACTTCATAAGGATTACGAAGAGCATCTATTACAATGTGTGTAAAAGCCTCTGTTTTTCCAGGGTTTGTACTTGTATTGTTTTGCTTTATTTCTTTTTCAGTATGCCGACGAATAAGCTTGATAAAACAATTTATTTTTCTTGCCAGACACGCAGGTGCTTTATCACTTTCCAAATTATCTGAATTTTCAATAACTGAGTCATAACGTCTTATATTATTTCCCCATCGTTGTAGTATGTCTGACAGAATAGCTCTTGAGTCTTTTTGAAGAGTTTCCGTTACCTCCTTCCTAAAAAGAGAAATATCTTCTGTTATAAGTTTGATGAAGTTTTGTTCTTCCTCAAATTTCGTTGTATTATTTGGTTCGTTGAAATAACGTTCACAGTCTTCCACCATTTTATGGAGACTTTCATATTGCTCTTGATGCTTCTTTACCGCTTCTTTAATCTTAGTATCCTGGATGGGTTTATTGCTTGCCTTGATTTTTTCAGCACTCCCATGAGTGCTAATCTCCTTCAAAAAGGCCTCAAACTCAAGCATCAAAGCATAGTAATATATCACATTACTCGCCTTTATACAAACAAACGGATGCCAATGCTCACGCATATACCTATATACAATACGGCTCTTCCGACTATCGTTATCCCAAACGGAGTCATTGATATCTTTGTGTTTAGACTTTAAGGTATTAAAATCTTTTGTTCGTAAGATATCTGCTACCGTGGTACAACCACTACCAGTTCTCCCTGTTAATCCAATCAACAGAAAATCTCGTCTAAGCTTATATATTTGCTTTACTACTGACATAAACGTTTTTTTATTAGTACACCATTTAGGTTCGAGTTTCAAAATGTTTTTTAAGAAACGCCAAAGATATCAAGACTACGTGCAATGCTCATAATTAATCGAAAATGTTCCAAACACTCACTGCTGTACAAAAATCAATGTTTAATATTTGGCAGGAAGGTTACACCCTTCAAAATTGAGGCCTAATTTGAGTGCTTATTTTGTGATTCTCAACTATTATTAGTAGAAATTTGATTTTCTGTATAAGCAAAAGAACTCAACGGTTCCAAGATACAATCTGCCAAATCATTTTGAGAAGTTTCACCTGATCCAAAATCTTGTGAAGTTAGCGATTTACCCTTATCACTTAAATTTTCTTTTACTTTTACGAAGTATGAATTAAAGAAGTCTTCTGTTAAATATCTAGATTCTATACCTTTTCTTATTATTAAAGGTAAAGATTTTATTACACCTCTAAAACCAGTTGTTTTGCACAATATATATTTTGAAGGAGTTTCCCATTCGTCGCGAAAAACCCTACTCAATGCTGTAAAACAATTCAATAAAACTTTCAATATAACTTCATCACGTCCTTTATAAAAATACATTCGTAAGACTGTACCATCATTGCGATCTATTGGCTCATCATTATACAATCTCTCTTTATCTTTATTTGGATGTTTAGAAAACAACAACATGATGCTTTGTGCAAATGTTCCTTGTGATAAAGTCGCTAAGTCTTGTCCTACATCTTTCGTTCCAAGCATTTTTAGCCTATTGAAAAATGGAGACTCTTGCATACTATTCATTGAACGAGCAATCTCATGAGCCGTTTTTTGCGGACTTCTTTTACTAGTTAATTCGAACAAGTCATAAAGTAGACTTTGATTGACTTTTGTCTGTTTGCTGTTGATAATAGAGAAAATATATGCTTTCTCCTCTGGTGTCAACCCAAACATAAATACAACAGGCATATTGAAGAGGTTTGAATTATCTGAATCCTCTAATCCCAACAATCTATGTTGTCCATCTAAAACTTCCCCAATAATAGAATTGTCATCAAATGATAGTTTATTTTCATCCTCATCCAACTTTACAATATTATTATATACACTTACAATTATAGGAGTTGGGAACACAGAATCTTTATTCGAACAAAAAGAAGCTATTTCCTTTATTCTTGATTTACTCGCATCTCTCTGCACTCCATCTCCACCCATAGAACGATGAACATTTTTAAGAGTTTTAAGCAAAATATCAGCAGGAATAGATGCAATATAGAATACTCCAATTGGTTGTTCTACTGGTAGTACAGGAAACTCTTGATTCATAATGCTACCTCCTCTTTGTCTTTTTGTTCAGACGTTATGCTACTGGCCTTTTCTTCTAACTTTTCGACATCTTTGTTTTCTTTATCAGAATAATCATCTAATTGCGGATGGTTTTCGTCCTCTTTTAAAAGCCCCAAACCATACGAATAAGCAGCCAATAAAATGGCTGAAAAGAAAAAAAACTTCTGCCACACATCATTACGAACTGAAATATTCTGCATATCTATGTGAGTCGTTCCTATCGTGGAAAAAGAATAAAACACACCTCCCAAAGCGACTAACAAAATACCGATGATTATTGTAATAACACGAAGATGTGTATAATGCCACTCATGTTTAACAAAACTCTCAAACAATGGATACAAAATGGAAGCTACCAATACAATTGAGAACGTGTAAAATGTACCACTACGACTATCAAGATATATCGCAGCCTCTACTCTTTCCCAAAAACAATTAGCAACAAAAGATGTTGCTGGGATATTGAACACCGCAAATTTAATGATGTTAATGATAGTTCCTATCAACGAAAAGCATATAGAAAAGACTAACCACAATATGGTTCTTACTATAAATTTTCGTTTTAATAGAGTTTTATATGGAATGAAAATTGCTATAAACAATCTTGTGAATATCCATAACAACCAACAGGCTGCACCCTTGAAAAGATCATAAATTTTCATACACACCTGATAATCAGATTCTTATTTTCACGAATTGTGACTAGCGTTCAATTTAGGGCATAGTCCTTTGTATAGGCTCTTTTACAAATAATTACATGTTGAGTTGTTAAAATCTCACTTGTTTTAAACATTACGTACATTTTCTTCGCTCGGCAATTTGAGAGTGGGCTTTCATTAATCTCACTTATCAAAAAAGTTGGCATACATCTCAACTTTTCTATCCTTACCCTCAGCTTTCAGGGTCTCATTTGCTGCCTTTATTGCAGATTCCGCACCTACATACAAACCATAAAGGTTTTTATCTTGTGATGATTGGTACTCCTGCTTAGCAAGCTCAATCGTTGACAACAGGTAGTTTTCAGTGTCAACAAACGGCTTGACATGCTCGGGACGAATTGCGGAATAAGGCAAAGCATCAAGAATTCTGAATGCTCCGATATAATCCTGGAGATTATAAAGGAGCGCGGTATTTTGTGACTTTTCCATCATGTCTATTTTATTAAGTTTTTAATGAGATTTTCAAACATTTTGTATTGAATCTGCGATTACACTAGAGTTTTTACTCTCAACTCTACAAGCGTTTTGGTGATTAGCCATTTATGGCTTTGCTCATCAGATTGCCTTTCAAACGATCTAGCTCGTCCTGACAGACTGCTAAACGAGCATTGAAGTCAGAAGTAAGCTTCTCCCGTTCGTGGGCGTATACATCCTTCAACTTTTGTTCTCGGGCTTCAAATTCTGCGCGAATCTCTGCGACTACTGATTGGCGAAAAGACTCCAAAAGGGTTGCGTCCCCATTGGTTGTCATAAAGGAGATCATCTTCTGCATCAGGTCGTTTATTTGGTCTATCTTTTCGGATAGCTGGTTGTTCAGGGTTGAAACCATAGCTTCCAGTTCCTCTATTCGCTTTTCGCGAGATAGAAGTTCTTTGCGAAGCTGCTGGTTTTCGGTTGCCCAGTCATGCGATTGCACATGAATCGCTTGTGTGAGTTTGTTTTCAGGTTTCATAATGGCGAGACACAAATAGCGTCGTTTACGTCTAATGGTTTGAGATCTTACTGTGTAAGGATGGTAGTCAGGCTAGCTGGCAAAGATATGTCTTTTTATCGAAGCATAAAATACGGCCTAAAGTGACTGCTTACCTTTATTCTTAGCGATAACTTTGCCCAAGGTATTAGCAAGCTCAAAGAAGACCATAGGATCGTCATTGTCTATCTCTGAAATGGCGTTATCCATATCATTGACAGTATAACGAATCCACTCGATGGTGGCATCCGGGTTTCTCATATTGATATGAGAGTAGGTTTCCTCGAAACGACGTGTGAAGAAAGTGATAACAAGTGGATTCTTTGCCAAGTACTGATGGAATGCCTTGCAAACCTTGGCTTGCTCTTTGTAGTCGAGACTACGTATATCGTCGAGCATTGGCATGGCGCAGGAATAAGATGGTGCAGAAGACGTTTTCTTCCCCATCTTCTTGCGAACCTCCTTTGCTTCGGGAATCGTATCATCGTAAATGTCTTGAAACTCTTCTGGGAGTATTGAGAGCATTCGCTCTAAAAACTCTTTATCTGACATAATAGTATTTTTTCTAAAAACAACCCAACAGCCTGTAATTTTAGCCCATTGTTCTATAACTGCTGCTTGCGCCTCTGCTCGTTGACAATCTCTTTTGAAGCTGCCTTCTGGCGCAGTGAGTTGATTTGTTGGAGTTTCTGCTCCCGCGAGTATGGATGCAACAACATGGAAGCTACCTCCCGTTGCGCAGCCATGCTGTTCGCTTGGTGAGTAGCGTTTAAATAATAATTGCTTGTTGAAAAACTGTTCTGCATAATCTTCGAGTTTATTATTCCATCTACCAAAGGGTTTTCACATTAATCGCCGTTAATCGGACATTAATCGGTCGTTAATACTTTTAGGGACTGACGTCTCTAATAGTTGAACGATTTTTGCTCATCCACCACCAGTTTGTTTAGCAATGGCAGTATACGTTCTATCTTGCGGCACTTGACCTTGTTGTAATAGAAATCTATATCGTCGAGCAATTCATAGCTAAGGTCTTCCGGCATGTCTCCACCATAACCGCAGGCGACAACGGATATTGCAGCGAGTCTTCGGGCGTCTTTGTCGCCACGAAATTCGCTTAAACCTAAGAGAATATTGGGTAGGCAGTCGTACATGATATTGCAATAGTGAAGTAGGTCGGAGAAATCTGGCGATTCTATGAGGTAGGCTTCAAGCATCTCTTCCTGGTATTGACGAAGCAACAAGAGGAACTTCTGCTTTGCCATCCGCCCCCTTATGTTTTGGGTCATTACCCAGAACAGGGCATGGGATAACACAATGCGGTCTTCAGAAGAGTGGCAATAGAAGCAACTGACTTCGGGCTTGCGGACCTTTAGCTGTTCTTCGAATAGACGGAACATCTTCTTACGCATTTCGTTTAATTGGGTAGTTGCCATTTCTTTTTTTTACATTAATCGCCGTTAATCGGACATTAATCTGTCGTTAATCGGACATTAATCTGTCGTTAATATTTTGGGGTATCGTCATTCGGACGGTAATACGACATTGTTCCCCATCGCAGTATCGCTCTGCGCTATGCCGCCACTCAGATGGGGATAGTTTGTTATTGTATTTGTCTAACCTTGGTTACTTTTATATTCCTGAATGTCAGACCTATATGGCGATTGCTTCATACGAAAACATCTGTATTCCTCCTTTTTAGTATTTGATATAGCACAAATGTACGAAAGGCATATCGAGTCGAGCGAACGCAATCGTTTACAGATTTCCACGATCTGGTCCTTGCCATAGTAGCTCAGCAGAAGTTTCCAATCATTCCAATTGCCATACTCCAGAACCCGCTGAACAAAGAAGGACGGATACTTGTCCATGTCAGCCTGTGATTTGTCTATGTCCCAAAATAGAACAGGAGACAACTTTTTAATACATTCAGCACCGTTCATCGTTATTGCCATTTCTGTTGCCCAGCAAAGGTAAGGCTAATATTTAACACCACAAAGGATTTTAGCGATTTTTGTGATTAGTGTTCATGCGGTACGTTACTCTTTATAAAAGGGAACGTCCTACATGGATTGGATTTTGGTGGCGGGCAAGCCGCCGGGGCTTTTCACATTAATCGCCGTTAATCGGACGTTAATCTGTCGTTAA
>ULUD01023074.1_pt1 | contig 32877 bp, 31 predicted proteins | sample 1958191 | NCBI WGS metagenome assembly ULUD01 (sample SAMEA4835751, study PRJEB28245) | human gut metagenome | biome: gut microbiome; material: fecal sample | place: Denmark | collected 2008 | reverse complement strand
AGTTGTCTTCTATGTGTCCACGTCGAATCACTCCATTTTCCAGAAGAACCTTATTTCTTTGGAAAATTGCGATTTCCAGCCAATTATTTCTTTGGAAAATTGCGATTTTCAGCGAATTATTTCTTTGGAAAATTTCTTTTTTGCACTCTTTGCACCTGAAATACAAGCAATTACGCTATACTATTGGGTGCGCCTGTCCAAAAACTCATTAGCAGAGATCGACTATCTGCTACCATCCCACCTTCAGATCCTACCCATCGAAGTCAAGGCAGGAAGCCAAGGCGGCATGAAAAGCCTATGGTCGTTCATGCGCGAAAAGCACCTCACGGAAGCCATTCGCTGCTCATTAGAAAATTTCGGATCATTCAGCCACACCGACAAAGAAGACGGAGATACCGCCCGCAATGTCAGCGTCATCCCCCTCTATGCCGTTTCGCAAATAATAAAAATCACGACCTCAGATCGAGTGTAAACCACGCCCATGGATTTTATGCTGTACAATTATCCTTCAGCATAAAATCCATGTACTCATGCCATTCCACTCTCAGAGCAAGGGTCTATCCATACACTGCTACGGTCACGCGCAGTCACATGTGGACATCAGCTTCTCTACCCATTCGTTGAAATGCGGACATTGGGAACGAAGCGTTTCCATACCGACTTTTTGAGCTACAAACTTTCCAGCTTTTGGTTTGTCATAGTTATAGCGCTTTTTCTTTTCGCCCTCGATGGCCTTGATGATTCGCTTGCTCGGAGCCGTTGCCGGATTGTCATTGATCAACTCTGGATTATCTACTTTTGTCAAATCCAACTTAAGTTTTTCAATACTTTTCTCACACCCCTTGTACATCTGCAGCAAATAATCCAAACCACAAAAGACAAGAGCCTCGTACTCATGCAACTGTATGTACGGGATAAACCTTTCAGACGCAACAGCCTTGGAAAACGCCTTCTCAAATGACAAGACCCTTTCGTATCTATCGCCTATGGAATTCGCCTCCGAATATCCTGGAAAATCATTTGGCAACGCATACAAGTCGAACATGGTCGTAAAGACATGCTTCTCATACTCACCATCACGATTAGACTTCATCAAGATAGACAAGTCATCGAATGCATGCTGGTAGGCCACCAATCCTCCACGGGCATTTTTCTTCTTATTAGTAGTCACAAGGACGCTCTTCACGGAGCTAACACCTTGCTCTATCAAATACGGCTTGAGCACTTCCTCCACAAACCCTTGCTCCGTTTGTCCCTCACAAAGCACATGAATTATTACAGCCCTCATACTGGTCGTCCTCCAATGATGTTCTTGTCCCACAACTCGCTGATGGCATAACGTTCGAGCCATAGCTTATAATCCCCCTCGTCCAAAGTTTTCACTGTTGTACACAGTCCTTCCTCATCCATTTCAACAACCGACACATTGCCTATATCAAAGCAATCCACCAAGTCCTTACTCTGCGACGCTATAATTATCTGAGAATGGACCGCCGCATCCTTTACCATTTGAGCCAATTGTGCCACGGCATAAGGATGAAGGCCCAACTCTGGTTCGTCCAAAATAATGACATTGGGCTTCGTTTCTTTCGATTGCAACAAGAGAGTTGCTAAAGCTATAAAACGAATAGAACCGTCAGAGAACTGATGAGCATTAAACACATAATCGGTGGCAGAATTATCAATCCACCTGAGCGAGATGGTGCTGCCCACTGGCTCCAAATAGAAGTCCTCAAACTGCGGCACAACATCTTTCACATAACTGACGATACGATCGTACGAGTCCTTATGATTCTCGCGCAAGAAATAGAGGAAGCTGGGCAAATTGTTTCCATGAGCCTGCAAGTAGTTTGAAGTCACTACAGGGCAAGCCTGACGCAAAGGACCTGCAGCAGAAGAGTCATGAAACTGATAGACCTTACAGTTTGACAACATCCTGTAAATAGACTTAGCCACAGATTCTGGACAGTCAACCAATGCAGACTCCTTAAACACAGGTTCCAATATCACCTCATAAGGTTTATCTTCGCCTTGTCTGTGCCAACGTATGGTCTCCTCGGTTACGATCAAGCGATCAGGGGCAGCATTAGAGAGCCTGAAGTGATATACATCTTCTGACTTCCCATCTGAAAAAGTCATAGTTCCCTCCAGGCCAGGCGTCCGCTTTGAACCGTAGTGCAACAAAGAGTTTGCAGTACCGACCGTCTCTACATAGCGCGCAAACGATTTGCTCATCATATAATTCAGCATCTTGAAGAAGCTGACTATATTACTCTTCCCAGCACCGTTAGCCCCAAGCAATAGATTAACAGAACCAAGAGAAAGGGTCACAGGGTTATCAAAGCTTATTGATTTATAACCTTTGATAACCACCTTTTCAAGTCGTTGCTTGCTATACATTTTCGTCATAACCTATCCACACGCTCCATTAGAGGATCTAAGTGCTCGCAAAATTACGGCATTTTCCCGACACATGCAAATTATTCAGCAACAAAAACTCTCGATTCGTTCTTCGTTCAAGGTTCTCGCATTCCACATTTTACCCCATTCAGCATCAGCCATCTGAACAAAATAATCTGAGGTTGCTTGACTCAACCTTTCGCAACCATTCTACACCTCAAGCTACTGCACGATCGCCTCCTTGATGCTTTCCACGATATAGCGGACGTCATCGTCCGTCACACAGGGACCCGCAGGCAGACAGAAACCCACCTTGAAGAGACGCTCCTCGATACCGTTGGTATAGACCGGCGCACCCTCATAGACCGGCTGCTTATGCATTGGCTTCCACAGAGGACGACACTCCACCCGCTTCGAGAGCATAAACACGCGCAGCGCCTCGATATTCTCATTGGGCTGGCAGTCCGTCACGGCCGTGTCCACCGCATGGATCACACCCGCGGCACCACCCACGGCCGTCTTCACCACCTCCTTGTAAGCATTCTCCTGCCCCTGGATCCTCACGTCCTCGTCCAGCGTCGCAGCACAAAGCCAGAAGTTGGCGTCATAGCGCGGATCCGCCGGCTGCCGATGGATATGCACGCCCGGCACCTCCGCCAGCAGCTCCTCGTAGAGTCCCTGCACATGCTTGTGGTGAGCAATATGGTCGTCCAGCACCGTCATCTGTCCACGGCCTATTCCCGCACAGACGTTCGACATGCGATAGTTGTAGCCGATCGCCGTATGCTGGTAGTAAGGATAGGCATCCCGCGCCTGCGTAGCATACCACATCACCTCGTTGGCCTCCTCCGCATTGCGACAGACCAGCGCACCGCCACCCGAGGTAGTAATCATCTTGTTGCCGTTGAACGAAAGCACACCATAGCGGCCAAACGTGCCCAGCACCCGACCGTCAAAGCGCGATCCCATACCCTCGGCAGCATCCTCCACCACAGGAATGCCATACTTCTCCGCTATCGCCATGATCTCGTCGATACGGTAAGGCATGCCATAGAGTGCCACGGGCACAATCGCCTTCGGCAGGCGGCCCGTCTTCTCCTTGCGGTCAAGGATCGCCCGCTCCAGCAAGGCCGGATCCATGTTCCACGTCTCATCCTCCGAACCCACAAAGACCGGCTTGGCCCCGAGATACGTGATCGGATGGGAAGAAGCACAGAACGTGAAACTCTGCACCAGCACCTCGTCGCCAGCCTTCACACCACAGCCTATCAGCGCCAGGTGGACAGCAGCCGTGCCAGCCGAGAGACACACCACCTTTCTGTCCAGATCCGCGGCGCCATCCTTCCCGCTGTTGACAAACGCCTCCAGGTCCGCCTCGAAGGCATTCACGTTCGGGCCCATCGGCACCACCCAGTTGGTGTCAAACGCCTCCTTCACATATTTCTGTTCCAAACCCGCCTCACTCATGTGGGCAAGACAAAGATAAATCGTTTTTCTTTCCATAGTTGAAATAATATTTTTAGTACAAATGATGATTCAATACAATGCGTCCTCAGCCCCATACCATCACGCCACCATAGCCACCCCCACATGCTGCAAGGATGACATACCGACTTGGCGGAAAACACCAAGGATCAAAAAATAAAAAAAGAATTGAATAGTTCCCCATCGCAGTATCGCTCTGCGCTACGCCGCCACTCGGATGGGGATAAAGATCATTGAGGTCAAAGCGCGCAACTCATCCTTCCGCGCCTCCAGAGACGATTGAGTTTAATTCAAAAGTATAACTATCCACCATTTCCGAGACAGAGTCCAAGAAATCACCCTTTATAAAATCATACTCCTCATCGACAATGCTCTCAAAACGACCGTCCTTAATGCAATATGCCGAGTAAGAGCCATAGGGAAGAACATATTCCTCAAGCCCCAACTCCCTGACCCTCTCAGGAGATTTGCCATAAGCCACCGAAGCCAACATCATAACATTCAAAGCCGTCAAGACGTACGGACTGTGCGTTGTCAAAAACACAGTACTCTTATATCCCGTAGGTTTCTTTTCCATCTGCTTTAAGAGGCCCACCAACAGCTTGACAAGCTCAAACTGAGCCTTTGGAAACAAGTTCTGCTCCAACTCTTCAACAAACATGTGAAACGACTGGTAAGATGACCGATTCTGGAAATTATTCCATTCCGTGAGCAGAGCCTTTACATTTTCAGGATCCAAATTGTCAAATTGCTTCAAATACTCTGCAGGACTCTTTTTGGCCACAGTTCCCACCTCAGCCGCAAGATAAGTAGCCAGCACCTGTATAGGCAAAGCCGACTGCACACCACTCGAAGCATAATACGGCTTGATTTTTGAGCGGCCATCGGCAAGAGTCAAAACATCACCGTTCTTGGCATCAAAGTGATACTTCATTCTGTCAACAAAAACCAAGTTGAGCGGATGCGCAGCATCAAACTGCGCCCGTGCCTCCCCCCATTCCAAAATATAATTGAACAACACATCAACCTCCTTTGACCTGTACAAATTCTCGATATTCTGGATAGACGACAACAAATTGCGTTCCGAAGGCAAGAAACTGATTTTTAGATTGTGCTTGTTTTCCGCAAAGTTGGCCTTTCTTACTATCTTCGCATTCCGCTTCTTTCCGTCCATCTCTATCTGGATAGCAGGGCCATCATATTTTATATAGCTGCTATCCGACAGAAAGTCGTCATTGAGATGATGAAATTTCTTCAGTTCATTCCAAAAGCGATAATAATGCGTGTACTTAGAAACGATCCCCTCCCCACCTATCATCACCTGCTTTTCGAGCCAGCAGCAAAAACACAGAATCTTCATGAAAGTACTCTTTCCAGTGCTCTGCTCGCCGATCAACAACATAACTTGAGAAACTGGAACATTTCCCGTTTCCACCAAAGGTCCAATATTTCGTATTTCTATTGTCTGCATGACGTCTAAGTTTTATGCAAAAAAAAAATAAAATCAGAGAAAAAAAACTCCTTTAGAAGAATTATTTGAAATTCGGCACAAAGACGCAAGCTTTTTCTGTCGAGCCAAACGGCTTTCATCGAAAACTTACTTCTGTTCCACACCCGCCTCACTCATGTGGGCAAGACACAAGTAAATAGTTTTTCTTTCTTCCAACATAAAAAATATCGTTAAATAATTTTGTACTTACACCATCATATAGTAAATTTGCACCATAATCACAGTAATATTTCACCAAATTATCCGAATAATATGGCACAGACTTCTATGACAGTCCGTTTGGACAACAAGCAGAAAGCAATATTCGATGAACTCTGCGCCCAGTTTGGCATGAGCGCAAACACGGCTATCAACATCTTTGTAAAGGCCGTGATTCGCAGTAAGAGCATTCCATTCCCCATTCAAGCAAAGAATGAAGAAGAAGATGAAGTGACTGCAAAAGCAAAGGCTGCGTTCCAATACATGCGTGACACAGCAAGAGAGAATAACATTGATATGTCACTTGATGAGATCAATGAAGAAATCAGAGAAGTCAGACGATTAAGAAAGGAGCGCAACAATGGTATATGCGGTGATTGACACTAATATTATCGTGTCCTCGTTTATAACCAGGAACCCTTTCTTCATCAACAAGAAGGGTCATTAACTGTATGCTCAGTGGTAAAATCAAGCTATTGTATAATGACGAAATCTTGGATGAGTACTTTGAATTTCTGCTCAGAAGCAAAACACTTGAAGTTTTCCAAAAAAACACTCGTAAACATACCCTCTCAAATAAAACGTTTATATTATTCTTGATTGCTTAGCCACGTCACAGTACTAGTGGCAAGCCATCCGTTCATATCCGCCACTTTCACGGGAGCAAGAACGAACAAATCCTCATCTTTCAAAACAGATTTCAGCTTATTGTAAATATTCATTCCCGAAACGCTTTCGTTCGTCTTCAAGAAATAGCATCTGGGCATAAACAACAACGTCTCACCAACTTCGTCAAGCTGCCGAGCAAACTGTTCCACCCTTGCAGAATCCTTTATGTCAAAATTCACAATATAGAGCATATCAAACTTACGCAAAGTTTATCTCTGCAAATTTAGCACTTTTTCCCAAGCCTTACAAAAATCCTCGTAAAAACTTGCCTTTCCATCCACAAAACGACATATTTAGACAAGGAACTCGAAGACATCATCATCTTATTCTCTCCCATACGACACCCCCCCAACCAATCACACATATTGTTGTATGTTTTCTTGCCTTGTACCATAATTTGAACATTTTAAAATCACGGTGCAAAGGTGCGAAACTTTCCCTATGCACACAAGACGGTTTTCACCGAATGCTTACCTAATTGTTGTATTCGTCAAACAACGAGACCTCGTCAACATCTATTATTGGAGTAAGTTTATCTCAGATGGCCGAATTACAAAGAAGTTTGTCCGGAAAACCATTGGAAAACTCTGCCTTTAACCAAGCATTGTTCCAAAGATGAACATTTGGCTCATTCGCGACGATTTTACAGATTTTCTCCGAGAATTTTATAGGTGTTGGTAATTTGAATGCAATACGTTGGAGCCATATTTGAAGTTCACCAATATTTGGGAATCGTTGAAACTTTTCGTAGATTAGTCTTACAATTTTCTCCCTCTCGTCAGAGAACGAGTATTTGTTAAGTAACCAACTTACAATCAATAAGACCTGCTTGTATGTCTTTGGACTTTCTAAGGCAACATCAATAAAGATAGATATTAAGACAGATTTGTTTTCTGAGCTCGAGTACTTATGAGGCATACCTTGTGCAAACAAAGTCAACAATTTCACTATCATACCCGAATTAGGATATCTTTTGCCAAACTGATGAATATACATCGCCTCTTGCTGAAGGGTGGAGGCCATAGTGAACACACTATGTTTTTTTTGAGATAAAAAGGAGCATTAGACAAGTAGTATAACTTATCTGGTTTAATAGAGTCGCTGATAATATCCTCTGTTAAATGTGTTTTTTTTATGTTCAGCTGAAGGTTCAATCCTGCTAACACTTCGTGTAACAGGAAAGAAATACGCTCTACTTCTTGTTTCGAATTTGAAAAGATTTTATAATCGTCTTTGTACCTAAGAATTCGATATTTTTCAATACCTATTCTTCGTAGTTTTAAGCTCAAAATTTTGTCTGCATAACCCAAAACTATTTCTGCTATAAAATCAAAAAGCGCACTTCCTTGCGGTATACCATTAGTTTGACCATATTGCATTCCTTGAATAAATTTATCAATTTCGTTGCCCAGCTGCCCACCTTTTCCGATATTGAGCTTGGCCTTACTTTTGCCCATTATAGCCCAAGCAATTGAATGCGTATATATAGAAGAATAACAATTTGTTATATCTGTCACAAACATGTAGCGATAACGTAAAGCAAGCTCCAGGCTTCTTTGCTCGGCTCCTTCCCACCAATAAGCCACATTAGCTGCTTGGTGAGATTTATCAACACTCCCTTTGACTTTCGGAATACTCGCGACTTCAATTTGAGGGACCTTGAATTTTTGAAACCTTTCTTTTATCTTGTTCCAGTTTGTGAGGTTTGTAATTTTGTTTACTAAAAGATAGTAAAGAAACGGATTAACCAACTGAATAGGACGATAAGAGTACATAGCATCCTTTTTCACAAGTATCTTATAATTTACCCCATCAAATTTTGAAGGCATATCCTTTGGGTTTGCTAGTACATCTTTTAACTCCTTACCTTTAAGCTTAGATTTTACGAAACATAAAATAGCATCAAAATCTATGTATCTCGGTAGATTCAAGGTACAGTAATTTTCAGACTCCAAAAAAAACGCACAAGCCTTTGTATGAGATAACTCTAAAATCGTTTGCATTGTATCTTGTTTAAAAAACTTATTACCTAATTTCCGCAATACTACAAAACAGTTTTTTTAAGCGCCTAAGCAACTTTTTGCAGTTCAGGATTTTTATCATATCAGTATACTCACCCACTTTGGTGTTGCGTAAAGGCACGGTAACTCACCGAATGACATGGCAAAAGTACAAATAAAAATCCAAAAAGCTCGCACGTTTGGGAACTTTTTACCCATAAATGCAGCAGGAAGTGGTTTCGCTCCACAGGCAGACGCCTATTCAATGCAAATATTCGGTGAACAACGTATTGAATAAACTCAAGCTAAACAATAACGCGGATTTCACCCAGTTTCCTGCAAGCGCCAAACAAAAAGTAGAATATCACTACTCGCTCGTAGGCGTCCAAGTCACGGCAGAGCCAACGCTTCTTGTCCATCACCATGTCACGAGTCAACCTCTCGATATCCGAGTTTCTCATACAGTCCCCACCTTCTCTTGCCTAAACATTGTCTTCTCTACGCCGCCGAACCTCTTCACCGAGTTTTGTCTTTCAATCAAACTAGACGCTAATCCAAACGATGTTCACACTTTTCTATTATTGCCACAACACTAGCCTCATCGATTTTCTTATGTTTTAAATGAGAATATGCGGGATTTATCATTGTTCCTTGAAGAATATCACCACTATTTATATTTTGCCCATCGATGTCTTCGTATTCAAATTTCTCTTCTTTAGAGATTTCTTGGCTATTTTCTTCACCCCGCACTTGGCGTTGTATATCCAACAAATCCTGATCCATCGTAGTTTGATACCATTGGCCCTGCATGTTCTTGTAGTATATGTCGAGGCGCGATGTTGCGCATCTATAAGGAGGCTTACTAGGATCAGTCTCTATCCTCTTTAGATTTTTGATATGACTAATTTGTATGTCTTCCAATATACTTCTAAACTCCTCTGTCTCAAAATGGAAATTATCTTCCACCTTTGAATTGACTGGAATAACGTGCTTATAATTCGGCATCAAATGAGCAAACACAACATTCTCTTTCTGAGAATATTTTAACTGCATAGATGCTATTGTATAAAATCGACAAGGCAGGTGTATCTCCAACATTATCCAATTGATAATCAAATGCAAATTGGATCCTAATATATTCCGACGCATCAAATGCACACCCTTTCACCCTTTTAATTGAAGGGACAATACAAGGCTGCTTTGATTCTTTGAAATGCATCACTGTTGCCAGAAAAGCATCTTGAGCACTTTTTGCCTGTTTTCGAGTAAAATACACATAGATAGCCGTCACAACAAGCATTAGAAAAGATGTGAGAAATAATAACAGTTCAGAATATCTTTCCAAAAAACCAACAAAAACAGTCATACGAACGACACTATAATATATAACACAAGAGGGCTGAGAAAACAAGAAATATAAAAACTCACCAAGCACCGTATTGCATATACTCAAGCAAAGCAGTAACCAATGGCTCACTGTACAGCGTAATGGTATGAAATTTTTCTCAGCACACTAGCCTACATCAATTACCTATACAAATTAATCATTTTTCATCGACATATCCTTGCTTGTCGTCATTTCGTTCAAAAGTAGCCTTACCAATAGTTTCTCTTGTGCCGTCATCCACTATCAAGGAAGCCTTATCGTCTGACCCTTTTTCATCGGTGAAATTTACCATCTTAATCTTCCCTATTTGCGGTTGATAGCCGCTAATAGGAGATAGTGCATTCATCCTATCTTGAATTTCACTAAATCTATTCGCAAAACTAAACATTTCCGTCTGAATATCTTGGTACTTTTTTGCGACTCCTAGTATTTGATATATATTCAATAAAGACTTCATGTCTGGGATACTAGGAATAATTGTACTAGCTATTGATTCTCTTACATCTTCCACTATTTTTTCAGAAACTACTTGAGAATCTTTCTTGTGAACAAAGTCTAAAAAGCCATCAAGTGTATAGATATGGAAAAGCTGGTCATTGTTCCCAACCTCCTTGTAAAACTCACTTAGCAGTTCATACAAAGGACCTATAGTAATACCACCTTCCTTTAAAACCCAATCAGGCTTTTGATCATTTACGACGTAAATAATAGATTTACCGCTTTCTTTAGCATATTTAAGAATCTCCTTCCAATTTACTAAATCACCATAACGATTTTCATCTTTTGAAGCGTCTTTCCATCCTGGAGGGATTTTTTTTGAGTATCTTTCTGCACCTTCTTTGTAGATCTCTTTCATTTCATTTTCTTCGAAAGGTTCAAGTACTTGCCCATCAAGAAGAGAAGCCATCTTATTTTGATACTCTCCTTGAACAATCTGGTGCTTGAGATACTTTTCTTGCTCCTCCAAGTCTTTATTCAACTGTTCTTCTAGTATAGCAAGTGCTTCCGATGTATCTTTGCTTATATACGGATAATTTCGCTTTGCACTAAAAGTTTCTTTAAATGCAGCAAATGTCCTCCTAGACTCTTCAATCTTTTTAATCTGGCTCGTTAAAACTTTCAAGATATTCCTATTATACTCTTCTGCAACGTGATACGGAACAACTATCTGATCCTTATAATGATTCATCACGTCAAAAACACGATTTGTCAAATCGGATTTTAGACGAAATATATCTAGCAATGCACTTGAATCAAAGACAAATGAACAATCGGAAAATTTATCCAATAGTTCAGTTTGATGTAAACGATAATAAGCAGGAAATTTTGTTCTCATTACAATTTCTACTAATTATGATTTACACGATCATATTTTGTGGCTAAAGGAGTAACCTCTATCCTACTACACTCATGATCAAAGTGAGCCAACAACATTTCAAGAAATCTGCCATGAAATACCGCATATTCTGTTATACTCATATTTCTATCCTCACGACAAATCGCATAAAAGACTACGCGATGGTCTTCCGCGACAGCGCCTATCCATGCTCTTCTTCTCCACTGATCCGTTTCATGCGTAAAGTCACCATCGAAGTCATAGGACCATGTATCGATTGTTCCTTCATCGATAGCCTCTTTAATATATCGGATTAATCGCCTAGGAGTGTTTGTTTCTACAAATATAGCCATAAGTAAGAATCTTAATTATATTTTTTCGCCAGCATACTCCATATTCATACCTAAGACAGTACAAAGAATCATCTGTATGTCTTTGATAAACGAGTAATGGCGATAGTAGTAGCAGTTCAGGCGCACTTTGTCTGGATAGATCACGTTGTCGTTGTATTCGGTTGCGATCTCTTGCATTGAGCGCTGATCACCCTCTGCCTGTTTTTTTGCCACATATTCCGAAATCATTTCGTCCTCCAGCCGATACTTCAGCGTTGCAGGACCCGTGATGCCCGGCCGAAGCTTCAACACATCCCGGTTGTCACCTTGCAACTTGTCTGCATACCCTGGGACGTCAGGGCGTGGACCGACAAAGGACATGTTCCCTATCAACACGTCCCACAAACCAGGCAACTCGTCCAACTTGTAATGACGGAGTTTTGCACCAAAAGGCGTGATACGGCTATCTCCAGCCACAGAGACTGTAGAACCGTTATGCTTCACCGTCATGGAGCGAAACTTATGGCAAGTGAAGAGCTTACCATCCTTGCCCACACGCTTCTGGCAGAAGAATGCGGGGCCACCCGGCATCTTTAGTTTCACCATCATGGCAACAATCAACAATACAGGCCACAAGAACATGAGACCAACAAGAGCAACCAAGCGGTCAAAAAACCATTTAACAAACATCTATTCTTTTATGATTATGTTTTTCTTTATTTTTAACAAACACTTCATATCAATTTAAGGATTCAATTTTCCATTTTTTATCAATTTCTCAAAATAATATCTAAACTCACCAACGATTGCCCTCTTATCTTCAGCGCAGTAATCATCAAAGGCATCAAAACCGCGAAAAGAAAAGACACGCTTCAATTCTCTTAGATTCTGTTTCATTTTCATCACTCTGCCCACTAAGGTAATAACATCGCCAAGAATCCATTTCGTACGTGTTCCAACACGCACATGGATTGGATCATCATAACATCCCTCCGTCGCCAATTTGTATATCACCCAAGGAATATCAAACCCTGCAGCGACAGGCGTTGCTATGCCACCCGTGAAGCGCGCATTAGTCTCTATGTATGCAACTCTGTTTGTTTCCAAATCATAACGAAAATCCAAGCCACAGACGCCATGAAAATCCACTGCGTCCATCAGTGTTCGTGCCTCCTTCTCCAATTGAGGCATATCTACAATTTCCCGCTGCGTAGTTGTACCACCACCGTCTGTCTTTGTCACGAGCGCATGATAAACTGATATTTTACAAAAACCATCCCAACGTACACAATCCACACTATAGTCCGTACCACCTACCCACTCTTGGAGAAGTGTATCATCCTCCTTATGCTCACTCATCAGCCTAAGCAACTCCTCCTTGTTGGAGGGAAAATAGACACCCTTTGCCGAATTACCTATAACCGTTTTAAACACTACTGGATAGCGTTTCACTTGATCCACCGTTTGGTACACCTCAGGAACAGACACTCCTGCCTTGCGCGCAATCTCCGCACTTTGGGCCTTATTCGCCAGCATAAGTAGTTTCTCTGCATTTTCGTACGGAATAATGAGTTCTTTAGGAAACTCATCACGATGGCGCATAATCACCACGCTCTCGTCATGAGTAGGCATCAGCACCTTTGGATGCAATGTAGCTACCTTTTCCTTTAGAATCTTTATGAAAGCTTCTTCATGTGAAAACGGATCAGGGTAAACAAAACTACCTGCACAGAATTTCGACATTGAGCAAATATTTTTTTTGCTCGTATCGGCAGTCCACACTTTGAGCCCCTTTCTATGAAGTGATCGCAAAATCGTATATCCCACCCTATTCCAGCAATAGGTCAAAATCACATCACATTGCTCCATTATACTTTCCTCCTTTCTGCACTGAAACCTAACTTGAGAAACGACCACGATAGAATGCGAGAAGGACGCATCCTATATTCCATTATAGGTTTATCTTCGCACATATTTTTTTAAAGTAATTACTATCAACTGTATTATGTTTATACATATTCTGTTTGATTTATTTAAAGTTCACGTGCTTCATCACAGCCTTATACGTGTGCTCCACCAAATAGTTTGCCTTGAGATAATCATAGCCCCTTTCGCCCATAGCCTTGATGTCCGCCTTCATCATGCGGTCAACGGCAGCCGTAAACGCCTTCACGTCGTTGCTTGGAGCATACACCCCAAAGCCGTTTGCCTCGGCAATAGATCCTGTGTCGCAATTCGGGTCCGTGCAAGCGATGACAGGCATTCTGTTCTCCAAATAAGGAAGCAGCCTGCTGGGGTAATTAGGGATCGTGAATCGATAGTCGAGGAATATCAACCCCACCTGGCATGCACGCACCAGCCGGTCGTAGTCCGCCTTGGGCAATCCCTTCATCACGGTCACCGCCTTGGGCTTGCGACCATGATACCAGTCGGCCAACCGCTGATAGTATGTGCCCGAACCTACGACGACAAAATGGCAATCCTCGCGGTCGGCATTAGCCTCCATACATTCCAGCAGAAACGGGATACCCTGGGGTACGCCCAAGTTGCCGCCGTATATCAATATAGGTTTGTCGGTAGGCAGTCCATACTTGGCAAGGATGGCACTCGACTCGCCCTCCTCCGTCCTCTCCTGCGAAGCCAATTCCACACTGTTGGGGGCTATCTCCACCTTGTCGGCACTCACCCCGGGATTATGCTGCAACACATAGCGCACATTGGCAGGACTCATACATCCGATAAAATCCGAAAGGCGATAAAGCGCCTCCTCCTTCCTCCGAAACATCTTGTATAGCAGTCCCTTCGCGCCCGTCTTCGACAGCATCCCCATATCCACGGCGTTCTGCGGGAAAATATCCTTCAGCAGCAGATAGGTCATCGCCTTGCCACCAGAAGCCTTCTTGGCATAACGGATCACGTTATTGAAAGTGATAGGCGGCGTACTGTAGAGGATCACGTCAAACTTCACGCCACCGAAATGCCTCTTGAGCGCGCGCTTGAACTGGCTCTCCAGCAGCAGCTGCCCGATGCCCTTCTCCACGACATTGGTCTTGGTGACATTGAGCGTGCGCACGCCAAGGCAACGTATCCCGCCCTCGGCGTTCACCTCGGTGGGCCTCCCCGTCCTCCGCTCGTTGGGATGGACGATATACACCTCGTGCCCCTCGTCGCGAAACTTGCGCATCAGGTCAGTATAAATGCCCCGAGCCTCGATATGGGCAAAGCCCGTTGACATGGTCAGAAATAGTATATTCATTGCTTTGTGGAATTTACTCTGTTTGTCATAATACATTTAAATAGAAAGTGAAAAACTATCCAAATTGGCACACAAATGGTCTGTAATGGATAATGAGAAAGCAAGTGAATGTTATGCTTTAGGATTTTGCTCACCGCACCCAACTTGCCACTCTTAGTTGTTTTCAATCGTTCGTCATAATGCCCAAAGTTTCCACCTTGCATTATCTGACTTAGAATATACTCACCTTCTTTTTTGTCGGTTTTGCAAATAAGGTATTTTGCATCAAGACCAAAGACATGTTGGAGCACCCACATTATCCCTTTGGCAAATCGCTCCATTCCAAAACACTTGATTGTCTCTTGAATATCCAACAGTGAGCTTCGTGAGGTATCCGAATAACTTTTCAGAACAAAGTAGTAATCAAGCAACTGCCTTAGGCCAATGCCCTCGTACAAGAAATGTCGATAAATATGCAACAACACATAGAAGACATTAAAGTCTATAGAAGGAGAAACTAATGACGTTTTTGTAGATATTCCATGGCGTCGGATTATCGCAGCGTCAAATATATCTTCTTCGTGTGCCATGAACCATCGCTGCAATTTTTGATTTTTCCACGGATTCAAGAAGACCTCAGGCACATAATGCACCTCCACCTCCACATCCTTATATATCTTCAAATGCAAATGCTTGTAGTCCCAATCGGGATTTGCGTCGCCCAATGTCTGCGCATATCGTATCACTTCCTCACGACTTGCATCCACATATACATCAATATCGCCTGGCTGACGAAGAAAATCAAGATGCGCCTTTGCATAAAGTGTTGCCATCCCCTGCCCTTTCAAGATGCTATTGCGAAACCCTGCTGCCAAAAGTTTTGCTTGCAACTCCACACAACGCTCGTTCATATATTCGTTTCGCTGCTGGATTTTAGCAGCCATGCCAACCCACTGCATCTTTAAAGGCAATGGTAGATTTGCAGTTTGCTCCGGATTGTTCTCATACAATTGCTGCAAGCCATTGAAACAAATGCCAACCAATGATTGTTTTTGGGCTAAACCATACAGCAGACTCCACTCTTGTGGTGAGGGAATAGCAGATAGTTCAGACAAACAAATAGAAGCTCGTAGCAACTCAAAAAACAATTGAACAATTGATTGTTCCGATAAAACTTTAGATGTTTGCATATATTATTTATCAGGCTTGGAGGCCTTTCACCCTTTCTCCTTGATCATCTCCTTCGCAGATAGAATTCTTGGTAAAAAGCTAGGCAACATTAGCCAACGATGGTCTCTCTTAACAGCCCGTTCTGCCGTGAAGTACTCTCACAAAAGACCTTCGAGCTCTTCTTTCCATAGACACGGCAGTTTTCTCGTCATGTCTTTACACTAGCCCTAACTTTCTTCATATTCTATTTGCCCTATCAAACTAATAAGTTTCTCACACTGAGCCTCTGGATTTTTCTTGTCCAGAATAAAAGCCATTGCCTTTTTTCCCATCTCATCCATATATTCTTTCGGCAAGCGAGAGATTCTTTCTAATTCAGCTTGAAGGACATCCACTCCAGTTTTTTCAAGGGAGAAACAATACTTATAGTATTCTTCAGGAATACCCGGAAGACGATACAACAAAGTAGGAACACCTGAGGACAAATATTCCATCGTTTTTGAAGGAAAAGAATATTTGGTAAACTCTCCTTCGTTGGTGCGTGGATTTACCAATAAATTTGATGTACGAATCAGTTTGAGTACCTCATGGCGTGGCACAGAACCAAACAACTTAATACGGGAATCTTTTTGAGAGAACATGGCTATTTCGTTAGAAGCGTCACCATAGCCACAAAGAACTAACTCTATGTTCATATTTGAACTATTGGCAACGGCATTTACCAAATTCATTATTCCATATCGTTTAGCAAGACTTCCTCCATAAAAAATTCTGAAGCCAGACTTTGACCCTTCCCCAACATAATCCAAAGGCGTATCCATAGGGTTGTATATACCCTCTATCACTCTCCATGGCTTATCTGTAATATTTAGTTTATCAGTCATGTACTTTGATAACAAGATCCAACCATCTACGACATAATAATAGTCGCTTGTTTTACTATAAGACAGACTATGTAAACGAGATGGTTTAGAATTCATGAATTCTGGCAGGTCTGGTACTATTTGTATTACTTTTAAATTAGGAACAATCTTCTTCAATCTTGCAACAGCTATCAAAAATGGAAGATGAATCGCATAGATAACAACTGTACGATTATTAGGACTCTCCCTTGTCCATTCCTTTAACGCACAAAAAGCTTCTCTAATGCGGGAAAAATTCTTTAGATATGTAAGGTTGCAATATCTTAAACTACGAACATTCGCACCTAACTCATTACCGATTATACCAGGGACAAATAACGATCTATACCGTTTCGGAAAACTACCGACATAAGGTAGATTTATCACAGTTGTGTGAACTTTTCTAGAAACACCAACAATAAAAGACTTTTGCAACGCATCAGCCGCATACTGCGGCATCGTAATGGAATCAGCAAGTATTTTATCATAGATTGCTTTGGGATAAAACCCCATCAGCAAGGCAACATTGTTCATGAATACTCTCTTATTATACATGTTTGATCTTTACCAAAAGATTTATAAGTTTCTCTCGACACATAGCGACAAACCTAACGAGTGAGCAAGGTTGACGCAAGTTTTTATAATGCACACTATATTTGGCATAATCATAGTATAGATGCACTAAAGGATGAGTACATTTCCAACTCCAAGGCTTTATTCTTGCAGAATAATGGAGTATTGACGGACACTCTTGAAAATCAATGGCTTCCCCTATCTCTTTAGCATAATCATAGCCCAAATCATCCTTTGGGACAGAAAGAAATTGTTTCGAATAAGTGGCATAATTCATGTTCCAACGCTGATGCAAATGGTAACATTGGTCATGCAAGACAACATTAAGAGCGTCTTGATCATGAAAGACCACAATATCCGAATGCGTAAAAAGAAAATCTATCAACGCTTTTGAAATTTCGTGTTCACGCCAATACTCTACATTGATTAACAAAACTCCTGCATTGAAATAACCATATTCGATAGGAATACCGAGCCTATCTCCGTCTCGACCGCCACCAATTTGTTTACATGCAGCTATCGCATAATTATCTATATCAGTATTCCACAAATCATCCAAAGAATGATTAACTATTAAATCGCAATCCAAATAGATAACCTTGTTCACATCTAAGGGTAGAATACTTGGAAGCAATAAACGATAATAAGTAGCACGACTTATATGCGCAAGATATGAATGAGATGGCATTGGCAAGGAATCGATAATTTCCTTATTCACCATTACAAACTCTATCCGTGCGTTACAAGCCCTAACTTCATCACTTAAGATTTTTTTGTTACTGACAAGCAAGTCCTCTGTTAGGACATAAATAGTCACATTGCTATTGTTTCTCAATATAGAAGAAATAGTGATTGCACAATGTTGCACATAATTATTATCTGTCGCTAATACAATATTCATAATCAGACTATATTTTATAATTTAATGATTTAGATTTCGCTATACAAAGAATGAACAGATAGAAGCCAAAGAAAGGCAATCTACCAGCAGAGAAAGGCTCTAAACTGCAACAACATAAAATCAAATACAGTAAAAGAGCTATTACTATAACCTTATTCTCATTATTAGTAATTTTGATGGGATAATAGAGCATGTATAAAAACAAGGATAGGCCGACCAAACCATAATCACACAACAGGGCTACAAAATCATTATGTATAGCCCAATATCCACGATCACCCAAATAGAGTGCCCCATTATATCCATAGCCAAAAAGGAAGTTAAAAATGGTACCGCTATTGAAAAACGCATCCAGTTTAAACTGCCATATCCAAAAGCGGCCATTTCCGCCATCATTGCTTTCTGTGCTCAAACGGTATTGTAGCAATTCTACATAACTACTATTCATCAAGTAAAGAGTAAATCCTATCAAACAAGCGATAACTACAATTTTATTTTTTTTACTTGTTCTTGACATCAATACCAAATAAAAAACACCCAACGCCAATGATAGCAATGCTCCTCGCGAAGCCATAAGAACCATAGCGATAACAGATATACATACAGTAAGTATTCCTAATAAGCGATAAAAGAAATTTGAAGTAGCCCTATTCATAAGTAAAACCAAAGCAGCCATTACCCCCATACCGACAGTACATCCTAAATAATTAGGATCACTCCAGCCACCACGTTCTACACCAGAATCAACCCTCGAATATATTACCAAAAAGTCCTTATAATTAGTTAAGTATATAAACGAGATGGCAAGCGCCATCACACATAACATTATTACAAAAAAAACCTTTTGATTATAACTTTGATAATTCAAATAAACGGATAACAATATAAGCGTAAGGAAGCTATAGAAAACCGACTCCACACGATCATTTGTAATTATATCTACAAACAAGATCGAAACCGAGAAGATCAATAATATTTGTGGCGGTCTTGACTTAACAGAAGATCGCTTCAAGAATACTATCCCCAAAGCCGCTAATAGCGGATAATAATTCATATCATAAGGGAAGTATGTAAAAGCAAAATGGTTTGTTCCTACAGACATATATGCAATCAACATTGCTGGAAAATGCTGAGGAAAAAACATTAAAATAGGCAGAGCAAATGAGAACAAATAGATTATTCTCAACATTATGCCTGGAGCTTCTAAATTATCCATTATTATTATAGCAAATAAAAGAACGCTATAATATATGAATAAGGAGCACAATTTTATTTTACCCATAATATATCAACTAAAAATAGGATATAGTTATTTATCATCAAAGAACTATTATAACGTGATAGAATCGCAGCCAAAACACTCGGATTCTCCTACAATTCTGTTTTTTTTAATTTAGATAACCCAAACTTTTAAACAAAGGCAACCTAATCGGACCCGTGTAGGTAAAAAAAGGACAAACTACTGTACCTGATGACCATACACAACCAATAGGATTGCTATGGCTCTTAATGCATCAATCCAATCTTTTCGCCTTTGATAGAACTGCATATTAATATGGAATTTCTAAATATCCGACTGCTGGTTTTTCTTCATAAGTAAACTTTTTAATATTTGTAGCAGAAGAAGATGAATAATTAGGATCTGGTATCATATAATTTGGGCCATAATTTGCAATAAGGTATCCTTCTATATCAATTGGCACATAAACCTCTATAGCCTTAAATGTAGTTTTCTTTAACCCACAGAAAGGCATAGTGCACGCATAAGTTGTAAAAGGAATCTCCTTGTATAAATTCTTATTAATATCAATGTTAGGCAATGGATAATAACTATAACATGTTACACTATCATTTTCTCTCTCATAGAAAAAGACATCAATAGTTGTTTTGAATCCTTTTTTGCAATAACAATGTTCCATACCAGAACCATCTACGTTATAGTATCGGCGAACAAGTTTGAAACCATTTTTTTCAAGAGCCTGTTTAACTCTTTCGGCGTCCTCAATAAAGACACCAGTATCAATATCAGTATCGTGGCCTATAAAATCATGTTCTCTATGATAACCTAATAATGTTCCATAATCAAGCCAAAAAGGTATAGAATGTTCATTCAATATTTGAGCAAAGTCCTTCAATACCGTTTCGCCCTCCCTATGGAAATTTTCAGACAATTCTTGAATATGTTTAATATACTTCTTACGCTGGTAATTAGCATAGAGCTTATAAAATGGGAGCTTCTTTAAAAAATTCTTCAACACAGCAATACTATTTAAAATTATTTTGGATGTACTTTTTAGAGTCCAAGAAAAAACTTGCCACAATCATTATTAAAAGTATCCCAACAGGGAAAGCAGCAATAATCGTCACACCTTGAAGACTATAGAGAGAGTTTTGAGCAAAGAGCAAACCTATAGGAAGAAAAATAAGCAACAAAGCCCAGAATCCTCTAATTTTGCGCGCAGGCTCCTCGTCTGCAGAAATATGCTTATAGCTATAAGACGAAGTAATGTAAGTAATGCCATCAAGCGTTGTGCTATAGAAGGCTATCATTGTGACGACAAGCAACAACAGGGCTACAGCAGGAAGAGGCAGCGTATTGAAAATCATCAAGATTGCGTCATACATCTCACCACCTTTACCAATATAGCCCGTTACGTCCAGCCCATGCTTCATCTGCTGAGCAAGACCATAGTTGCCAAGGATGATAAATGACATATAGGTTCCAGCGAGCCCCCATCCAAATGAACCGAAAACTGTGTTACGAATGGTACGTCCTTTGGAAATAAGAGCTATAAAGAAAGGAGTTGCCACGCACCACACCAGCCAATAGGCCCAATAATATACCGTCCAGTTTTGTGCGAAACCATTCTCGCGCAGGGGGTCCATATAAGTGGAAAGACCGATGAAGTTTTGGGCTAAATTTCCAAGTGACTGAAAACCTGCCTCTATAATGAAACGAGTTTCACCTCCCAAGAAAAGGAAATAAAACAAAATGCCAAAAAAGAGATACGAACAGATTCCTGCAAGTTTACTGATTCCTCTTACTCCAAATAAAACGGTGATGGTGTAGATAGAACAAATGAGCAAGAGCACACAAATAGTAATAACAGTATTAACTTCGAAACCAAACACAAAACCCATTGCTTTTGTCAAAAGAGGAGTAGCTAACGAAAAGGTTGTGGCAGTGGCACAGACTACGGCAAAGATAGCTGTTATATCGATCACTTTACCCCAAAAGCCGTCAACCTTGTCACCAAGCAACGGACGACAAGCTTCAGAAAAACGCTGCCGATCACGTTTGCGCACATGCATCATAAAACCGAAACAGACCGCAAGAATAACATAGAATCCCCAAGCCAAAGGTCCCCAATGGAACAATGTGTATGTAGGGGCCCACATCACCATAGGTCCCATTTCTGCCAAATGAGGTTCCGCACCATATAGGGCCCATTCTATCAAAGAGTAGAACATGATATCGGCTGCCATGGTTGAGGTAAAAATCATTGTACCCCACTTGAAATTGCTATATGCAGGTTGATCAATATTACCCAACTTAATTCTACCATAATTAGGATTCAAAGCAACATAAAGCGCACAAAACACGCTACCAATGGCAAGTACGGGATAGTAAATACCAATCGTGTCACCAAAGAATCCACGCATTGTGTCAACTACAGATTTTGATTCCTCAGGCACTATCATAAACACCGCCATCAATGCTATCACAATAGCAAAGGGAATCAACATCGTGGCCCAATCTATTTTTCTCTTTTGCATTTCTATTTATTTTCAATTTTCTTTATATTTCTTATCGCTCTCTCGTAACGATCCCGTCCGTATGTTCCAAAATCATCACCTTTGGCCTCTTTTATCACTGTCCATTGCGCCCATAGGTAATCCCACAGAATCATATAGCAAAGAATCTTTTGGGAGGCATTCTCGGGTATATTTCCATTAAAATACTTATCCAGTATGTAGTCTTGATTCTCCTTGGTGAAGTCTGCCTCAATAAAGAGTGCGGCAAAATCAGCCATAGGGTCATTCATGCCCGAGTATTCCCAATCTATAAGGTAGATTGTTCCATCCTTCGCCTTGATAAAATTCTCATAGAGAGCATCATTGTGACAAGGGCACAATTCTACCCCCAGTTCATTCAGGTATCCTTCAAGTGCCATGACCCGAGGACGAACTTCTTCCCATCCCTCATACATGGTAGTCCCGGCTTTTTGTATCAGCAGGTCATACTTTTCTATCTCTTGAAAGATGTTGAACTCATTTTTCAAGCGAATGCGAGAACCATGAATGGTCTGATAGATTTTGGCTATCTTCTTCATGTTGTCATGGCGCTGTATAGTTGCAGCGTTGAGTGTCTCAGCATTTTCAACAAAATCAGCCAACTTGATTCCTGTCTTTGCGTTGAAGTAACGAATCTCAGGATTCACGCCCATCTTGCATGCCTCGATAGCGTTGAACTCCTCGTTTGCGCGCTCCACCATACCCTCCGAACCATTTCCAGGCACTCGAAGCACATAGCTCTTGTTTTCGAAATTCACTCGGAAATTCTTGTTGCTCATTCCGCCTATCTGAATGATTTCGGCTGTACTAACATCCTTGTTGGGAAAGATGTCATGCAAGTGCATGATCAGATTGTCATGGTCGAACGGATTCTCACGCCTGCGAAGACGTGGGTAAATCACATTCTGGAGTTTCTTGAAGTCTTCCTCGCAATCCACATCTCCCCAAATCAAGTTTTTGAGCACAAGGACAGGGCGGTCGAGCGGATCCGTCACATCCATCAGCAGATACTCATAGTTGAGGTATGGATTACTGGCATGCTCCCATGCGCACAGCAACAGATGGAACGTATCCAACGTGATACGACTCACGCCAATCATCTCACCCTCAAAATGACATACATGATGGCGGTCTTTGGTGATCTTTGTCACAAAGCCATGCTTTGTTTCCATAAAGCACTCATCGCCAGAACCACTTTCCTCTGTCATAGAAAGGCAATTACCCTCTGTTTGTGCAGCCAGTTGTTCAAGAAGTCGTCGCTCAAAGAACGTATCACTTTCTATGAGCAGGAAGTCTTCGTTAACGTAGTCCTTGGCCAAGGCCAAGGAGCCCATAGAAGCCGTAAACTCATAGTCTTTGTTCACTATCAACGTTACGTCATCCGCTTCATATTTTTCGAACATTTCTGCCTTGTATCCTACTACTATAAGGATATTGCAGAAATGCAGATCTCGCAATATTCCTATGGTTCTGTCCAAAAGACAAAGATCTGGAGCAAATGGTTTGAGAGGATAAGGTACCTGAGACTCTTTCTCACGCCTCGCAGCAAGTATTACGGCTGTCTTCATATCTTTTTAATCCTTGGTTCGGTCTTGTCGTTATACTCATAAGTGATATCGCCCACCTTAAACTGGAAATGCAGGAAATCTCCATGATGTTTGATATTCTTGAAACCATAGACATCTGCCTCCTGGATATTAAGACTTTTGCATATTGATTTCACAACACTTGAACGAGTATCCCCTACATAGCTGACGTCAAACAAGCGCAACTCGTCAAGGCTGTCAAATTCCTGGATATCACCTTCTTTATAGCGGTTGATTTTCATCTTGGGCAATTGGTCGAGATAACGAATATACAAATCCTCCCAATACCCTTGCTTGGTAGTTTCATTCTTATACTCCTCAATCATAATTTTACGGAATGCCTCAGAAAACGCATGATTAAAAAACACATGCCCTACCATATACCACGCATCACGTCCGCCAACGCGTACGCCTGTGATATAACCTTCAGCATTGGTCGTAAGGCAATACTCATTCGTCTCACCTGCTGCGTAAAGGGCAGAATAGCAACTGTCGCAAGAATCCTTCACAAACACATTCTCCGGAAAATAATTATCCGAGCTACAAACAAAAGTATTGTCCAACTTGTCTATCACACGAATCAATGACGAGGTGTTGTTGTAGCGTGCAAAATCTTCATTAAGCACAATCTCCACGCCATACTTGTCGCCAAGATAGGCAAACATATCCGCCTTATAGCCTACAACCAAGGTAATATCGGCAATGCCTGCTTCTTTCAACTGGCGCATCTGACGTTCTACCAAGACCTCGCCTTTCACTTCGAGCAATCCCTTCGGACATTCGGCTGATAGTGGCACAAATCTCGACGAGGTTCCTGCAGCCATTATGATGGCATTTCGTTTCTTCATTATCTTAGAACGCAAAATTTGCCACAAAGTTAACGTATGATTTGTCAAAGGCTGGATTATAGATGTATTCTACACTCAAAGGTAAGGCCCAGCCATTCTTAAACTGCACGTTATAGGTATATTTCAAATCAAGATTGCATACGGCAAACTTCTTCTCGTAGTTGGTATAGCACGACTTGTTTGGCGTCACACCCAAGGCCAAAGAAAGGCGATTGTCATCTAGAAAGTCGTAATAAGTACCAATTTCCATGTAGGTAGAATATGCCTGTTTCTTGTTTCCCGAACCATCGTCACAAGCATCATCATCCCCAGCAAAGAAATTGCTAACAGTAATCCAAAGTGGAACTTTTTCAGGAGCATAGGTTATGCTTGCCTCTAACCAATGGCCGTTATGTTTGCCACCAATATACTCATCGTCCTTACCATCGATCGTTGGATAATAATAGTCGCTCAAGCCCAATGTCAGCCCTTTCCAGGTATAACTAACCCCGAGGTCCACTTCGGCATATTTACCATTAATCGCATATCCACCCATAGCGTATGCATAAAGGCCATTCCATTGATAGTTTATACCAGGGAAGACAACAGGAGACGCGTCTTCGGACATCATCTCCATACCTCGCCACACATACTTGGTCTGAAGGTCAACTCCCAAATGGAAATTTGAAGTTCTGAGTTTCGCTCCCCAGTTGTTTTTTTCATGGGGTTCGGTTATTTCAGTGGCTTCTTTGGATTCCCTCGCCTCAACCTCTATAGAAGAGATCGGTTCTTGTACATTGCCAAACTGCTGAGCACAAGAAGATGTGTATATTACCAATAACGACAACGCTAAAAAATATTTTTTCATTTCTTCATTAATTTCGTTACATCCTTTTCATTTAAGAAATCCTCCATAATCTGACTAATGGCAATTCCTATTTCTTTGGACACAGAAGGCATCTTTTTATTTTGAATCGACTTAACAAAAGCTACAATCTCATATCGGGTTCCTTCACCTTCCAACTGATAGAAAAATCTACGATTGTTCTCTGCATTCTCATATCTTACTTCAAAATAATCTGTCTTCCACCATGGTGCAGGAACATATATATATCCTTTGGTGCCAGAGATGATTAAGCAGCCTTCACTTTTTACTCCTTTTCCTACACTTATGCTTGCACATGCGGAAGGATAAACAAAGTTGCATTTGGTAAATTCATCATATTTGTATTCTTCATTGGCAATGCGCGAAATGATTTCCTTTTTGCCATAGTCTACCCCGAGAAGCTGGAAAACAGGCAACAAAGCAGTAGGTCCCCAATCATTCAAACTGCTAACACACCCAATTACCTGATGGTTGTCTGCAAAATTCACAGTTCTTATGCTGGTACAAGTAGAATCTATAGAAACAACATCGCCAATAATTCCGCCTTTCACCAAAAGAAGCATACGGTTGTAAGCTGTTGAATAGGCTGTTTTACAAGCTAAAGAAAGAACACATCCTTTTTTTTCTGCCAATTCAAATAGCTCATGTGCCTGTTTCGCATTCTGGGTAAGCGGCATCTCACAAAGAACATGCTTCTTATGCTCAAGGGCGTAGGTAATATACTTATAGTAATTTGCAGGATGGCTATAAATATATACAGCATCTACTTTTTCCACAAACGCCTGAAAATCGGAATTTGCAGACAAGGTCCTAACTCCATTTACATATTTACACTCTTCGATAAATTTTTCTGTGACAATACCGTCCCCATAAACACCCAAAACAATTTCTCTATCATGGGAACGAATGATACTACTTGAAATACCTTCTGTCCTTGGTAGATAGATCACTCTACAATAATCATTGAGATAATCAAAATGACCTTCCCAATCTGATCCTATGGCAAAAACATCAATGGCATACTTTTGGATATCGTCTATTTTTTGACCTTCATACTCCTCGATAATGACTTCGTCAGCAAGGCCCGTGGCTTGAACGCCAGCTACTCTTTCCATTAAACTCTGCTGGACATTTATTTTACCACGAGTTTTGTCGAAATCATCCGCCGTAACACCAACAATCAGATAATCGCCAAGCGCCTTTGCTCGCTCAAGCAACTTTATATGACCATAATGCAACAGATCATATGTTCCATATGTTATAACTTTAGTCATAAAACGGCTTTATATAAATTTCTTTTTTCTTAAATCTAAGAACGCAGATATCAGTCTGTCATAATCGCCCTTGTGCAAATATCCAATATGACCAACTCTGAAAACAGTGTCCTTCAAATCCCCTCCATTGGGACACACCCATATGCCATACTCGTCCTTTAGTTTTAGAAATATTTCGTTAGCCGATTGAGTGGTCGGACGAAGAGGCGTTAGGGCATTGCTCAAACTCTCGCTTATAACCTCAAAAGGTAAATCATGCTCTACTAGTTTGTCACGAAAATAATTCGCCAAACTTGCACAACGTTCTATTTCTGTTTCAACGCCACCATTCTCCTCTATTTCCCTTAGGCGAGCGTTTATCTGGCGTAGGATTCCAACGGCGGGTGTCCAAGGTGTCTGTCCCCTCTCCATGTTTTTTAAAGCGAGCTTCAAATCAAGATATTGGCAACAACACTTGGTTTTGGCTATACGATTCAAAGCAGAAGGAGCAAGCACCATTACTGCTATGCCTGGTGCACAAGCCAGAGCCTTTTGACTACCTGTTATCATGACTCCGGCATCTACTGATTGCATATCAAAAGGATCACAAAGAAACGAAGAGATAGTGTCAACAATTAAGAAACAATCATTTCGCTTGCAGAATTTAGACACAAGATCCATATCATAATGAAGACCTGTAGATGTCTCATGTTTCTGGATTAAAAAAGCAGTATATCCTTTGCCTTCATATTTTGACAAATGTTCTGGCTTCAAAGATTTTCCATGCTTCAATTTGATCTCAGAAAAAGGGATCTCATGTAAACTAAGGAGTTCTACAAAGCGCTGCCCAAAGCTTCCTCCATTTACCACAAGCGCTTTGTCATCTTTGGAGAGACAGTTTATGATAGCGGCCTCCATACCTCCAGAGCCAGAGCAAGTCATAAAGACTGCTCTACTATCATTGGTTGCTTTGGAGAATTTCTTAACGAGTCGCTCGTTCTCCAACATCATTTCGGAAAACTCTGCGGTTCTAAAACAAGGCACCTGCTCAGCGCCTATTGCCCGTACAACATCACTCGACTGCACAGGGCCAACAGTAAAATTTAGCATTATAATGTAATTATTAGTTTTAGATATATTATAACTGATGTTTTGTTTGTAAAATCCTCCTTAGAAAAATCTTCTCAGCATCATTAAGAACAAGCATATAAGACAATAGGCATATTGCTATTGTGCTTACACAACTAACAAGAAGCAAACGTACAATACCTTCCATCATTATCATACTTGGTATATACGCAAATAAGACTCCTCCTAAAGTAATTATTAACAATGGTATTATTACACTTTTGAAATAAGAGAGTATTGAATAATCCTCTAATTCTTTAAGAATAAACAAACTAAAAATCTGACCTAACAATACAAAAAAGAAACCAATAATAAAAACGACCCACGGTTCGCCCCCTGTTTTAAGAATTAAATAAGAAACAGGAAGAATAAACAGCTCTATTGCACTGGTAATTGTCTGATATTTCTTCATTTTACCAATAGCATGCACAACAAAAGAAACAGGTGCATTTAAGTTATTGACAAATGTTGTAGCTACAACTAACACTATAAATATCGCCGTATATTTAGGGACATTATCGCCAAGCCATAGCTTTAATATGAAATCTATTTCCATACATATAGGAACTGCCATTAGAAGTAAAATAATATAACATAGTTTACTAATACTAAACATTAAAGAAAAAGTTCGTTGCTTTTCTCCTTGAGCATAAGCTTGTGTCAACTGCGGCTTTACGGCCACATTAATATTATTTACAAATCCAGCAAGTGCTCCATTTACTTGAAAGGCAACACCACGTGCTGCATTTACAACTGGCCCGAAAAAAAGATTTAGCACCATATTAAGTCCCTGCTCTTTAAGCATAATGGCTACCTTTCCCAATACATTCCATGATGAAAAAGAAAGAAGCTCCACAAGTAGTCTCTTATGAAAGCATTTAACAAAACGAATTTCTTTAAAATTCAATCTTGCATACACTGAATACATGAAAAAGTCAAGGATTGTAATCAATAGCATTAAAAAGCCATAAACAACCAATCTATCTGTTGTTACAGATGGAAGGATAAGTGCAACTCCTAGTTTTAGTAACACGTCTAAAATACTAACTAGTGCAAAATAATTCATTTTTTCGTGTGCCATAATAATTCCCGAATAAGGAACCGACATTATATTCACAACCAAAGAACCTACAGAAAAATGAAATATAAGTACAGCCGATTCGAACCTATTTGCTGGAATAACCATTTCATTATACATATACCAAAGTCCTATAGTTTCTGTCAAAACTAGTAGAATTCCAGCAAGAACAGACTGAGAAAGAATGGAAGATATATATACTTTGTTTGAACCCTTAATACCATTTTTTCCTAATTCAACATTATAGAAGCGCTGAACACCTGTTGTCATCGCATTATTTAGGAAAGCGAACATAGTAACAAAGCCTCCTACCACATTATAAATACCAAAATCCTCTACGCCTAAGGCTGCCAAAAACACCCTTGAAGTGTATAACGACACGCCTAAAACAAAAAGCATTCTAATCGTAAGGTAGAATGTGTTTGTTACTATTTTTTTATTTTTTGCTAAATTATCAGACATAACACCTTTTAAATAATAGTTTGTGCGAAATTTAGGATATAGTTCTATGACTATACAGAAAATGATTCATTTGTTAGACTAATTCGTGTGTGCTCAATGTAAATATGTTAGTGCTCAATTTAGGGCATAGCCCTTTGTATAGGCACTTTTGCAAGCGCCTATATATTGAGTTCCACATAAGTTTACATTTCTTGCACATACATGTTCTTTCCTGCCGATTCTAACACATTAGCTTATTAAAATAATACCAGCCAATACAAGCAATAGATACCAATGCGATCAACCAATAGAGCATGTAAACATCCAACAAATAATATCTCATTTTCAACCAAAACTTACTCAACGGGGCTATTTGTTCAGCTGAAAGAGCAGACATAGCATATTCATAATCAAAGGTTGTGTGATTAAGATTAAACTTTGTCAATATATCGTGATATTGGTTGAGATAATCCAATGCTTTCTCCTTTTGTCTCTCCTCGGGAAGATTCTGCGAATCGTACATCATCAAACTATATAAATAATTCAACTCGTTCCCGCATGAATGATAGTTTTCCATTCTCTTCTCGTAGTTCAGTCCACCAAACAACAAAGACAAGACCAACAAGAAAGTAGAAAGAATAATCGTAAACGCACTTATATTATTGGATAAATCCAATTTGTCACCAGTCATAGAAATAAGACCCAACGCTATTATAGATGCGGAAAACAAAGATTCTGCAACCTTCGAAGCATCACGGTTGCGCTTCATACGACGACTGGCCGTAAAACGTGCACACATGGTCTTATACACTATATTACTCTGTTGTTCTAAATTCATTAGTTCTGTTATTAAAAAAGAAGGGGGCCCCAATTAAAACGCGAAATAGCCTACACGGCATAGTATTGAAATACTATTATTTATTTTTTACAAAAAGTTGATATTATCTACCCTTGGTCTGAGACCAAAAGACTCCCTTCTGATACTCTAATATGTCGTTCCTATGCTCTTCTTCGCATCTTTCATGATATATTCCAAATGCCTAGCATATATGTTTCGTACATCATCATCTCCGTATTGATAGTTTTCGGCTATAAGTCCTTGTCTTAAAAGGTAGTCTCTGATCTGGCCAATGTCCTTTAATGCATCATAGTCAGTCAATTTGTTTTTACCTGCATGCTTTTTGATATCCCAATAAACTGCTGGCAAATGCAAAATGTTTGCTTCTATAGGTAGGCCTTTTAAAAACTTGCGATGTATAACAGCATCTACCTTATAAAGCAACCCAACATCTGTCATAGCTTGAAAGTATGGCAACCATCCAAAAAGATGATTGAAACTCTTAAAACCTGCGATTTTTCTATTGAGTACAGACTCATAGTATCCGTCTAACATAGCATCTTCACGGATAAATCTAGGACGTAGAAATATTTTTTCTTTCATATTCTTGTATTGAGTCGTCAATCTACAGATACGGTTCAAGTATGACCGTACATTTTTCTCGCATATAGAAATCGTCAGTGGTGGCTGTATCACGTAACCGATATAATTAAAACTACCCTGGCCTACAACTCCAATTTGCGTCTTCTCACGGGATAAGCGCAAAGTTGAGCATTGTAAGATTAATTCACACTTAAAAGTATCAAGGAAAAAGTGTGTTAAGGGCGAGGTGCTCAGTATTAAAATATCGTCGACGTATCTTTTGTACAATCCATTGGAGCCACAAAGCTTCATGATGCTGGAATCAAAATCCATCATGCTGATTGATGCTAATATATTGGAGATGGCCAAGCCTTGCGGGATTCCAACGTCTTTAGAAATTCGCCGTTCAAGTATACGAGAAGAATCAGAAGACACCGTAACGGTTTCTATGGCTGACTTCATCAACTGCAAAATAGGGGCATCCAATCTTTCTTCCAACTTGGCATACAGGAGACTCAAACAGATTGTATCATAGAAACTTTTGATGTCTGTTTTCAAGAAATAAATCTTTTTGGATGAGTTCACAGAAAGAAAATCACCTATTTCTTTCATATACAGATTTGGGACATCATGATTAACTGCTTCGCGGAAGACCTCCTGAAGATACCGGTTAAGGACTCCCAAAACTAGTCTGTCTCGCATGGATGGCAGGGAAAGTACACGAGGAAGCTTAGACCGTCCTTTTAAAACCAATTTTTCCTTATAGGGTGAAAAATTATAGGTTCCATCAAGGCAACGTTTGGCAATAAAGTCCAGGCTTGAGACAGAATTCTTCCAAAACGCTGATGGTGTAAGACCATCGCGTCCTCCTCCTTTTTTATTCTTCAAGCGTTTGTCGAAAAACTTAGAGAAGTAATCGAAATTAAAAAAGTCTGCAGGGGCAGTCATTTTTAAGAGAGCTAATTGTAAACCGTTTCTCAACTGATTTTCAAGAAGCACACGCGTATAGATTCATTGGAAATCTGGCCTTTATCCTTTATTAGTTACACCAGAGATTATTCCGTACCACATTAGTCACCTCCCACGAAGCGCTGTAAGGCGGACATGAGTCTGAGTTCTTTGGCAGAGGGGGTCTTGACACCTTTCATCGCACAGTCTAAGAAGAATGGGAGGCTCGGAGCAAGGGACTCACGGAGTTCCGTAGGCATGAGCATGTGCCATTCGTTCTTTTCATCGTCACAATAGGTGACAACGAGAAGGTATTTCTGGAGGATGTAAGGGGTCTTGCGTTGCTTGCGCACCACATAGGTGTCGTCGCCGCCGCGCACAAACTCGTCGAGAATCTGGAGTTCGGTCTTGCTGAGTCTGCTGAGGATCTCTATGGGATTATCCAGGACTTCCAAAGCGACTCTGCGGCTGGTCTCGTCTTTCCGAAGATTGGGACTGACGTACAGGTCGAACTTTTTGCAGACCTTTAGCATTTCCACCTTGGTGGTGACGTTCATGATCTGCTGCAAGGTAATATCGGAAGACTTAAAATCTTTATTGGGAAGTGCTATCAATTTGGGGACGTAAATAATTGTGGAGTAATGTGGGTGGCGGGCAAGCCGCCACCGATATTTCACATTAATCGCCGTTAATCGAACATTAATCTGTCGTTAATACTTTTTGCCATCAGAATGATGTCTATCGACATTAATGTAAGTGATGATATTATACACGTACGTTAGAACTTACGCCACACCATCTTATTGACGATACCGACGTAGCTCTGTACAATCTTCACGACCTTGGTGCTGACATTCTCGTCCACATAGTCGGGGACGGGGATGCCATGCTGGCCGTCACGGCAGAGCTCGACTGCAGTATCAACGGCTTGAAGCAATGATTTCTCGTCGATACCAGCAATGATGAAGTCGCCCTTGTCGATGGCCTCAGGACGCTCGGTAGAGGTTCGGATGCAGATGGCGGGGAAGGGATGGCCGATGCTGGTGAAGAAAGAGGATTCCTCGGGAAGGGTGCCGCTATCGCTGACGACGGCGAAAGCGTTCATCTGAAGGCAGTTGTAGTCGTGGAAGCCGAGGGGCTCATGCTGGATGACACGTGGGTCGAGTTGGAAGCCTGAGGCGGTAAGACGATTACGGGAGCGGGGGTGGCAACTGTAGAGGATAGGCATGTCGTACTTTTCCGCCATTTTGTTGATAGCAGTGAAGAGGGAGAGGAAGTTCTTCTCGGTATCAATGTTTTCCTCGCGATGGGCAGACAGGAGAATATACTTGCCTTTCTCCAGACCGAGGCGTTGGTGGACGTCGCTAGCCTCGATATCGGCGAGGTTGTTGTGGAGGACTTCTGCCATGGGGGACCC
>ULUD01023545.1_pt1 | contig 37479 bp, 55 predicted proteins | sample 1958191 | NCBI WGS metagenome assembly ULUD01 (sample SAMEA4835751, study PRJEB28245) | human gut metagenome | biome: gut microbiome; material: fecal sample | place: Denmark | collected 2008 | reverse complement strand
AGCTAACTTATTACCCACCTATCGGCGGTAGCAATATATTCCAATTTATTCGTAATTGCTTACCTCCAGATGGTAGGCTCCGCTTAAAGTCGTACTATGGGCGTAAACCGAGGAAATGTTAAGATATATTACAAATATAAAAGTCAACTTGTTGACAAAAGTTTTTTTATCTGGTAGTATAAGAGAGTGGTTAGGATAGCAATCCAAACCGCAAAGGTTACAACTACTATATAAAACCCATATATGCTATATGGTTTAGTAGCTTATAGGAAGAAGGCAAAGAGGGTTACGCTTATGGAAGAGAAACCAAGGAAGCGTCATATCTCTAACCGCCGTCTTAAATTGGAAGTCGCACGAGCTATTGCCAAAGAGCGTGACAGACAAGCCGTATTGCTAGCAGCAAGCAAACCTAATCTTTACAAATCTGCTAGCTGGGTTACTGTTCCGCCCAGGGCAAAAGTCACAGACCCCCATAAGGTTTATTATAATCGAGGGGATTATGTAGCTTATTCGACTAATATTGGGATGTGGTTGACAAGGGATAGACGCATAAACAACTAGTAAATATTTTGGACATATTACACTCTATTACAAACCAGCCCCCTAATTGTTAGGGGGTTTTTTCTTTAGTAATTTTTGTATTCCTAATTGTAGGATAGAAGGGAGATACCATATATGATGACAACAGAGGAAAAAAACACTTACGGAGAGCCAAACCCACCCGCCAGTATACAAATTCCGGTAGGCGTGGAATCGCTTTGTATAATACAGAACCAAGCCCGAACTATAAAAGCTTGGGCAACAATTAACAGCTCTTTAGAAATCGACTACTTAGTCGAGCCAATACTAAGAGAACTCGCAGATATATTAGTAGGATAACGGTATAACGAAAGGCTGTGCAACTTTATGGAAGACAGAATGCAACCAATTATCAAGGCAAGTGACGAGGTATTTTTGACCCCGGAGCAAGTCCGAGAAATAGAGCAAGAATGTGGGCTGACTAGTCAGTCTTGCATACCTAGAATAGTCGGTCATTGTATAGATGTCGACGACAACGGAGAATTTATAAGAGAATATGACGAGCTTAATTGTGATAGCTGTATGGAGTTCGAGTGTATGTGGTGGTTAGATTTCCATACCAAGGAAGACAAAGAACAGCTAGAACTTATGTTAGAAGAAATAGAACAGGAGGTATAATGTTTATAGAACTAACAAACTTTTACGACGGGAGTAAACTTATAGTCAATAGTGATAATATCTTTGCGATTATAAGAGAGGATGAGGACAACGGAACAGATATCATCTCATCATCTGCAAGGGCAGATTATATTTCCGTCCATGAAACACCGGAAGAAATAATGAAGGCAATAAAAGGATAAGGACAATGTTAACGAGAGGGAACAAAAAACTAGACCGCTCCGTCGGGATATTCTCTTTGCCCGCAGTACAAACCTGTCCCAATTGTAAAGATTGTGAGGCAAGTTGTTATGCTAAGGCAGAAGAAGACCGCTGGGAAAGTTGCTACAACTTACGCCAGCAGAATCTTGCACTATCCCACACACTGGAGTTTGTTAATCTAATGGTAAATGAGATAATTGCAAAAAGATTTTCAATCATTCGAATCCACGAGAGCGGGGACTTTTACAACCTAGAGTATTTAACTAAGTGGTTTAAAATAGCTAGGGCATTGCCAGGAGTAAGGTTTTACGGGTATAGTAAATGCTTTGACCGATTCCCAAATGCTCTTAAAGTTTTTAACAGTCTGCCAAATGTAAATATAATCAACTCGATAACACCACTTGGTAAGAATTACGGCGACCAAGAATATATCTCCGCCTTGCGTCAGGACGGCTATGCTTTATGTCCGCTACAATTAACCGACCCAGCAGAGGGCAAGAAATGTATGAGGGATTGTAAGCTTTGTCTCACAGCCAAGAAGGTGTGTTTCATTGCTCACGGAAGTAGAAAAAGGAAGGCTTAATAATGGATAGCAAATACTTATTAAACAATGTAAATCAAATAGCTACAATTGTATTGGTTAATGAACTAAAGACTACCCCATTAGCTAACAGGCTACTCCAATATATGGAGCTAATCACAGGGACACCTTCGCAACATAGGCGGGATGTGTACGACATTATAAAAGTAGAAGACGACGAAGCAGTGGAGGCGTTGGATAGTTTTATTAACAAGTGGGCAAGTATTAAACTAATCCAGCAGGCTACTAGAATAGTGGAGGAGTCAGGGAAGGAGCAGAAAGCCCAGGACCTCTTGCCTACTGCTGAAGAGTTACTAAATAAAATCAGGAGGGAAAGAAATGAAAAGTAAAACAACAGACATAACATCGGAAGGTACTGTTGAAACAATTAGTCTCAATCGCTACCTAGAAGACAACTATCCAGGATATATAGACCAAGCAACAGGGTACATATCCGACTTTGTAAACGAAGGAGAGAACCCCTATCTATTAGCTATTGAAACAAGCAATACTGTTGTATATGGGTTTGCCCCGGGAACCAAAGAATCGACAAGGGACGAGTTGAGTAAAGCTATAGTTAATGAGTATTTGACAAAAGTATTGCCAGAATGTAGTAAGCTAATGGGAGAATTCTGCAAGAAATACTCCTTAGTACCTATGGTAAGTATTAATAATAGCGGTACTCTAACCGCACATAACTTTGCGTTAAGACAGGAACTGTTGAACAGAACAAGAAAAATTTTAGACAAATAGGAGGATTTTAAATGAATGAGATTGAAAAGGCTATTGTCTCTTTAGTTGGTAAAAGTCTTGAGGAGGTAGACAAGAAAGCCAAAGAACAGGTTAAAAATAAATTGCAATCAGTTGAAAAAACAATCGACCTAAAGATTGAAGAGATAAAAAAGAAACAAATACAACTAGACGATTATATCTCCAGTCTAGTAGCAGATAAACCTCTGGTTATTACGTTAGGGAAACCAACAAAACCTAAAAAGGAATTAGTTCATCCTGCGTTTGAGAAGGTGGTTAAAATCCTTTCATCTGTAAAAAGAAAAGAAAAGAACATTATGTTTGTAGGTCCTGCGGGTTCTGGCAAAACTCACCTCGCTGGATGTGTTGCTGAATCTCTCCAGCTTCCATTCTATCCTATGAGCGTGGGTTTACAAACAACTAAGTCGGACTTGTTGGGCTTTGTTAATGCACAAGGTAACTATGTGACAACTCCGGTAAGAGAAGCTTACGAAAAGGGAGGACTGTTGTTATTGGATGAGTTTGACGCCGCTCATGCGGGGGTTGTAACTATTCTTAACAGCTTACTAGCTAACGGTCATTGTAGTTTTGCCGATAAGATTGTCACTAAACATCCTAACTTTGTATGTGTATGCGCTTGTAACACCTACGGGAAGGGAGCAACTATGGAATATATCGGACGTAATAGACTTGACGCAGCTACCCTTGATAGATTTATAGTTGTAGAAGTGGGATATGACAAAGGGCTAGAGAAAGCGTTGACTAATAATACCAAGTGGTTTGATATTATAAGTAAGGTAAGGAAGAACATCGACAAAGAAAAGATTAAAATCACAGTGTCACCCCGTGCACTAATGGACGGAGCAGATTTATTAGAACAAGGCTTTTCACCTACGGAAGTGTTGGATATGGTAGTCTTTAAAGGGGTAGAGGAAGATGTTAAAGCCAAGGCGCTCAGAAATGTTAGTCTAAACTCTATCTCTAAAAGGGAAGAGCCAGCACCCCAGTCTATAAAATATTCTACATCATGCAAAATACGGTTTACTTGTATAAAAGATAAATGTAGTATGCGACTTGTAAACTACACATCAACCGAAGACGATGCTTATATTGCAATAGCAAGTAGAAATGGGGACATTAACAGTAGGGTCTGGAATTGGGCAAGTAGCTACAGCTTAATAGTCGGTCATCAATTCTTTTCAGAATATCGGGGAGGAAGTGCGAACGTGTATGTAGGTGACAACGTCACTGACCTGTCTAAAGCAGAATTCAACCACTTAATCAACTCATTCAGAAAGTGGAAGTCAAGTGTGAAGGCTAATCCGAAATTCGGGGGGGATAGAGACAACTACGTAAAAGGACCCTGGAGAATAGAAGTAGAGATAGAAGAACACGGAGAGATTGAAAGATTTGATATAAGTTTTGACGAGGAGGTACAGTAATGGCAGGGTTGATAGAAGACAAAGATTTAAACCCTACACAGTTAGCTTATAAACCGAGAACTTTTAAACAAGAAGGTTATCTGGTTGAAGAATTTGATTCGCTTGCTCAAATGAGAGCTTGGCTGGACGCTTCTCCGTTGGACGAAACGTTTAGTCTACGGAGTATCGATAGGTCTTTTACAGGAGGAGAAAAAACTTGGGCAGAGGAAAAAGAAAAGATAATGTTTGGAGATATTGTTTCTACCGAAGCCCTTGGAAAACAGCTTTCTTCTACAGCTTCTTCTCCATTAGATTCTCCTATGGGGATAGCTATGGGAGTTGAAGGTTGTGCCTATGATATGGGAGCAGTCATCTCAGGGGAACCTGAATGCTGTTTAAGAATGGATGAGTTGACTCCTGTAGAATCTATAGATATCTATGTAGATATTGGTTATTGTGGAGACGTTGAGGCAGATACAATTAATCGCAGGACAATAGCTATTATGAAGCTTATAAATCAATTGGTTTTACAAAAAGTCGTGGTCAACTTTCATCTAGCCCATTACACTACAGTCAGTGGGAAATACAATCTAGGTACAGTTCTTACTATCAAAGGAACAGAGGGGTTAATCTCCCAGGTTGCATATCTTTGTAGCCCTTCCTTTTTTAGAATAGTTAGTTGGAATCTTAATGAAATACGCTGTGGGATTAACGGGGGCAATGCATGTAGTAGACCGAATGAGGACTTGAGAAGGTCTATTAAGAAAGACGGTGGGTTTTATATCCCAGGTGGTTATGTAGATTCTTTCTGGTCAGATGTGGATAACCAAGAGGAGGCCGACAACCATTTAATGGAGAGTTATGAAAGATTTCTTAAAGATAGGAAGGTGGCATGATGACAGATAAAAAAGAAATAATAATTGATGGCGTGGATGTGAGTGGGTGTGAATATTATGACCAGGGTATTTGCAATATTCCTGATGTAATAGAAACTTACGATATCCTCGATATCATAAACAAAGCAAAGGACGGGAAGTAATGATATGGGTACTTTGTATATTATGGTTTGCACTTGGTATTGAATTTGGAATAGATATTGGAAAGAGGTTAAGTAAATGAGTAACTTCGAATGCCCACATTGCGGAATGACTAACATTGATTGCGGTAGTGTTGGTTATAAAACTCCAAGAGAAATTGAATTAGAGAATATTATAAGCGAGATTAAGAATATCTGCCAGGAAGATACCCATACATTTGCAGACGGAACAGAGTTAAGATATGACTCGCTTAATGAAATTTTAGCTATCATTGATATGGCGGGAGGGAGGAGTAAATGATTACTAACTGGGATGTGATAAGGATAATGGATAGCAAGACGGTTGCTAAGTTCTTTGTAAGTGATAGATTTGTAGATGTAGATATGGGACATTATGCTAAAGCCTTTGAAGAAAAAGGAATAGCAGAGCCCCAAGATATAATAGAAGGCTGGGAGGTATGGTTAAACTCAGAAGCAGACAGAGATATGTATGAGGGGTATGTTAGCAAAGAGTTATTAGATAAAATAAAGAAAGGAGACAGTAGTCTATGGAACAAAAACAATTAAAGGATATCGCTAGAATACTAGCGGCATTAGCGGCTTCAGTTAGTGTAGTATATGATAAGCTTCTCGAACATGATATAATAGACCCGGTGACAAAGGCTTGTATCATAGCAGCTATTGACAAAGCTTTTGAAGGGGAGCTACTCGCAGTAGAAGAGGAGGAGGAGTCATGATTAGGAAAGCTTTAGGTAATTTATTTATCATTGTAGCTATGGTAGTACTGATACCAATCACAATACTCGCTAGTGTTTGGGAACGCCTTGATATTGTAGTAGGATATATCTTTGTGGGGCTGGTATATTTGGTCCACTTAGGAGAAAAACTTATTAAAGGCGAAGAGTCAGATGTAAAATATATGGAGGTATATGAAGAATTATGGCACTAAGAAATGTAGTTTATTGTATTCATAATAAAGAGAATCAAAGGATATGTAGCGGGAGACGCCCTGCTTTTGGTTATATCCGCCATGCAAAAAAACATACAATAGAATCTGAAGGGGAGAAAGTTGTCCCTTATGTTCCTCTTGATTCTGTTAGATTCCTTATTAATGGACTGACAAAGGAGGATTACAAAGAAGAAGATTTAAAAAAATACTTTGGGATTCCAGTTGACAAACTAGAATAACAGATGTATAATAATATGACAACCGGTTAGAAACAAAGAGTAAAAGTTTCAAAGAAAGGAGTAACTAATGGGTTACACAAGTTATCAATCTAGTGGTAGTAAACGTTATGGAACTGGGGGTGGCTACCAGAAAACAGCATACCAGCAACCACCAAAACCAGAGTTTAATCTTGAAGAAGAGGCTGGTAAATACGTTGTGATATACAACACAATGAAAGGTCTTTTTGAAGAAGCTGGAGTTGACCTAGCAGAAATCAAAGATTACCTAGGAGGTTGGGTAAGTGGAATTAAAATCTCTTGGGATAAATCCCTATAAGTTTATACTTTCCTATCCTGCTCTTGTTAAGCTAAGATTATCAGGATGTCGTATTGATGTCCTGATGTTCTTGGCTGAGAAGCTTGCAGAAAATAAACCTTTTACTTTTGAAGAAGTAAGAAAAGCTTGTGGCTATAAGAATAGGTCAGGAGCTTATAAGGCCATTAAAAAACTATACCGTTATGGGTTCCTGGGTAAGAAGTCTGGAGACCCAGCTTACTATTGGTGTGCAGGAGATATCATTAGTGTATAGAGATAGATATACAAAGAGACAATTAGAAAGAATGGATATAGCTAGAGAACTTCTGGCTAATCGTTATATGTTGAATGTGATACTGTCTACTTTGTACAAGTTAGCTATTAGTATTGATGATTTCCTTGAGGTAGCAAAGCAAAAAGAAAAAGGTCTAATAGGAAAAAGAACAAAAAAAGAAGAAAGAACCAAAGAAGAAATAAAAAAAGAAAAAGGATTAACTAAAAAGAAATCGGTTTTGAATAAAACACGAATCGAATTCGAAAAGTTTTCTTTAACTGCTAGACAACATCAAGCTCTGGTACGAGAGTATGGAGCCGACGTAGTATCAGAAGCTTGTATAATGTTGGACGGTTATTTACGTAATCGTCTGACCCGCCCAAAAGATTGCTACAAAAAGTTAAAGGATTGGGCTATCCACTTGGTAATGAAGGAGCGTCTAAGAGATATAAGAAGGGATATAAACAATATAAACAGCGAGATAGATTACAAAGCTATCGAAGATAAAACAACAGCCTTAAGATATATAGCTAGCGTTCCTTCCCACGTGAGAAATATAAATCCCGCAGTTAAATACTTGGTAGAAAAATTTGATATAGATATGGAGGTAGATAATGGCAACAAGCAAACAGAAACAATACACAGTTCATCCTGAAAGATTAAAATATATAGAATACTCTTTGAATAGATTAACTTGGAAGATAGCCGCTGTGAGAGAAACTATTCAAGATATGTTGTCAGCTGTAGACCAGATAGCTCCGGAAGGACAAGGGGATGTGTTGGAGATAAAAGAGCTGGCTGAATGGAGAGCAATTGAAAAGACTATGGGTAACTGGGAAGGAACAGTAGACGATATACTGAGCGAAGTTATGGATATCAAAGAAGGTAGATAATGTTAGCTGTAAATACTCAACCGAATATATACTGGCACGGAGTTGTTGTTAGTATAAGTACCGGAGTTGGTGAAGACGGGTCCCGTTGGGGATATATAAGAGCTTATGGTGTGACTCAAAACCCCGGACCTAGTGAAGGGCAAATCAAAACCCGCAAATACATTATGAATATATTATGTACTAGTGGGTTGGCTGATTATATTGAGAGTGAACTTGACGCCGGGGACCCGATATTTGTAGTCGGAAGATTATTTACAAGACCTCGTAAAGTTAGACAAATATATTCCTATGAGATAGGGTGTCAAGCTGATTATATCTACAAGGAAGATTGTTTAAAATTCTATGAAAGGAGAAAAGATTAGATGATGGGCGGGATATTATTTGCTATAATGAGTTTAGTTGTTACAATGGGAATGATATATGGATTGTGCCAAACAGAAAACATACAAGATAAGATTACAAGGTTTGTAGTTAATGTTTGGATTATCTGTTGCTGGATGTTTATGTTAGCTCTATTCCATATGCTATTTACTTTGGCAGGTGGCAATGCCTAGAGTTAAAAGTGAACAACCTGCTAGTATGCTGGTAGGAGATGACAAAGATATTTTGATAGCGTACTGTGAGGGGCTGACTGTTAAGCAAGCAAAGAAAGCATATCTATTATTGAGAGAGGAATTCTCTCCTGATAGAAGTAAGTACCTAAGGTTTAATAAACTTGGTAAGCAAGATAAAGACGGGTTAGTAAAGCTTAAGAAAGTTCAACTAACTCGTTTGCTTAAGAAATATCCTATAGACATGGTAGAGTGGATGATAGGAAAGCTCCATGATTATATAGAATACCTCCACGCCCATAGAGATGAGAGTCAAGATATGAGGACCAAGTACCGCAGATATAGAGACTGTAATCATTATCAAGTTATGGCTAATGGTTGGGTTAAAGAAGAGTATTTGCGTACACATCCTGAACCGACCAGACCGGAAGGTTGGATAGATTTCTTTAAAATCCGTACATCGGATGAGGCGTTGGCTTATATAGAACAAGAAGGGGTAGAGAATCTTATAGACTCTCCGGAATTAGAATTTTTAACTTGTCGTTTTAATAGGGTAGCTGACTATATAGTTCAGAAGTTAAAGGAGATTGACAGTGGAATTGGATATCAACAAGCAATCACAATGGAGCAATGATGAGGCAGAGAAAGAAGTATTAGGAATAGCTTTAGTAGCTCCTGAGAAAGTAGCAGATATTTGTAGTAGACTTTCTGTTGATTCTTTTTTCTCAACCCCCCATAGACTAATATTCAAAGCTATACTTGACCTTAAGTCCAGAGATAAAGAGGTGGATATAGTTACTGTTAGTGAATGGTTAAGATTCCACGAGAAGTTAGAGGCATCCGGAGGTAGAGATTATATAAATGATTTAGCTATGAATGTAGCTTGTACTAGTAATTACAAAAACTATTGTGGGATAATATTAAACTATGCTAAGAAGAGAGAGCTGGCTAGTATTTGTCTGGAAGCACAAAGTCAACTTAATAATAATACTGATGTAGAAAGTGTTGCTGAATGGGTTAAAACCCGTGCAGAAAACGTAATGATGCAAAAGCAAAGTGATAAGCTTTCCCATATAATAGCCGGACTGGACAATGTTGTAGACAAGATAAATAAAGTATTGACTTCTGAGAATAAGATATTAGGATTGGCTACTTCTTTCCCAAGTTTGGATACCTCTCTTAGTGGGTTGTGTAAAGGTAGATTGTATTTACTTGGTGCTAGACCGGCAATGGGGAAAAGTAGTTTCGCTATGGGAATAGCTTCTTATGTGGCTAACGATGTGCCAGTTGTATTCGCCAGTTTAGAAATGGGGCTGGATGAATATACAGAGAGAGAGTTGTTCTCTATGTGTGGGACTAACCAGGATATGATTAGTAATGGTATGGTTACTCCAGAGATATACGAGAAGATATACAAAGCAAGTGAGGAGTTAGCTGATAAAAAGTTGTATATACTTGATGACGCTAACTGCAAGTTATCTACTATAGAAAGTGCAATAGTTAGTTGTCAAAGTAAATATGGTGAGTGTGGTTTAGTTATAATAGACTACCTTCAACTTATGGCTAGTGATGATAAGAGATTGAAGGATGATTATGACATCGTCACACGTAATAGTAAGGGGTTAAAGAAGTTAGCAAGGAAGTATAACGTACCTGTTCTTGCATTATGCCAATTATCCAGACAACTAGAGGCTCGTTCTGACAAGCGACCTATCTTATCTGATTTAAGAGATTCTGGTAGCTTAGAGCAAGACGCAGATGTCGTTATGTTTTTATATAGAGATGAGGTTTATAATCCCCATGAGCTAGACAATAAAGGGAAAGCTGAGCTTATTATCAGGAAGAATAGACAAGGGCGCTGTGGTACTATAGACCTCACATTCCAAGCAAGTAAAACTAAGTTTAAAGAAAGGAGTTCTTATGGATATCAAACCGGTAGTATGGTTTAAATACAATCCTACAAAGCAAAGGTTAGTTATTGAATGTCAACCTATCAAACCTTATACCATGATTGACCAAGTTAATGTTGACAAATTCTGCAAGGAGGAGACTTCTCCTAACCCTGGGTTTAAAAAACAGAAACCTTTGGGAGATGTAGTTATTATAAGGAAGACACCTACTAATGGAAAAGAAAAATAAAGACAGTGAATCAATAGTATTTTCTATATTTGGCTATGGCAAAGGTAAGACCGAATCTGTCATAGGGCTAACAGTAAGAGCTATACAGAATAAGAAGAAGGTGTTGTTTGGTCAATGCTTGAAAGACGGCACATCTTCTGAAGTAGAGTTCTTTAAATCACAGCCGTTGGTAGAGGTTATGGTTGCAGGGACTAAGAAGATAGCCCTACCTAAGAATATTAAAGACGAAGATTACGAGGTCCATAAACAGTTCGTAACTGAAATAATACAAGCTATTGAACAGAGCCGTATGGATGTGTTGGTACTGGATGAGATACTTGTAGCACTGGACCTTGGATTAATCCCTATAGAAAGTATCTACGATATTATATCTCTCTGTAGGATTAAGTTTATAACTGTGGCAATGACAGGTAGAGTTCGCTCCCATGAACTGAGGAAGAAGATAATAACGGCTAGTGATATAGCCAGCAATTGTTATTGCGAACGCCATAGATTCAATACCCATTGTGATAGTTGTAATCAAGACTTTAACTATTATTATAAGTATTGTCCTCAGTGTGGAAGGAAGTTAAGTTTATCTCAACCAGCCAAAAGAGGGGTTGATTATTAACCGGACTAGTGGTATAATCAATCATAATCAAAGGAGGAGAAATGGGAAAACCTGCTGAGATATCTTTAGAGCTTCCGATAACAATACCTTATGGTAAGAGAAGATACTCTGTTAATTTGAATATTTACAGGAACCTCCACTTTAGGGTACTGAACAGTCTTAAAAAGAAATACAAAGAAGTTGTCAAGGTTGCGTTAAAAAAGACTAAGGTGACAAAGTCAACAATAAAAAAACTAGGTGGCAATGGATGTGTTATTGTATACGAAGTCCATAAGGGTGATAAGCGTAGATATGATGTAGCTAACATCTGTAGCGTTGTAGATAAATTCTTTTGCGACAGCCTAGTAGAATTGGGTTATCTTCCAGAGGATAATGCTAAGATAGTTAGAGCAGTACTGTATATGGATGGGGAGATAGATAAGTCTAATCCAAGAGTAGACGTTAAAGTATTGGAGTTAGTTAGTGGACATAATAATCTTTTTAGTGGTATTTGTAGTACTCTATATAATAGCTGAAAGGGTTAGTAGGTAATGAGTTGTAAATTTGATTATATAATATTAGATATAGAATCATACCTGATTAAAGCTTGCTTCGCTTGTGTAGTTCTTAAGGAAATATCCGAAGGAATATATTGTGAAGTATATGAAGTGGCTAGAGGTAAAGCTTATCTTAATGACATAATCGACAAATTCAAAGAACTTATAGACGGACGTGAGATTGTTATAGTAGTGGGCGATATAGAGAATAACTTTAGAAAGAAAATCAATCCAACTTACAAACACAATAGAAAGGGCAAGCCTAAGATATACGATGTGTTACTTAGTTGGTTGGTAGATAAATACAACGTGGTATTTTTAAAAGGGGTAGAAGCAGATGATACAGCGAGAATCGTATTTGAAGACAATGATAATTTCCCTGGGGAAAAGGTTATTGTTTCTGTTGACAAAGATTTCTATTCTGTTCCGTGTAATTTTTATAGAGACAATCCAAACGGAGGAGAAGTTGTCACAGTCACAGAAGAAGATGCTAGACAAAATCTATTTATTCAAATCCTTACTGGGGATAAAGCTGACGGATATAGTGGATGCAAAGGAGTCGGCCCCATTACAGCTTGTAGCTTGGTCAATAGTGAGACAACAGTTAATGATGTGAAACAAATATTTATTGACAACGGTATGGAGGCTGAAAGCTTTGAAACTAATCTAATGATGGCTCATATCCTAGGGATTAAAAACTATAACCTTAAAACAAATAGAATCAAACATAAGAATAAGAAAGGAGAATATATTTTATGAATAGTACTACGCCACATCCGGACAGATGGTTTGGACCTTGTCCAAGAACAATAGAAGATGATATATTTGAATCGATAGAATCTCGTATAAGAAGAGAAGCTTTTGAAGAACTTGCTAAGAACAATACCAAAAAGCTAACACCTGTAGTTAAAACTGAACAGCAGATTGATGTTGATACTATAAGTAATTTTGATTATGAGGGGATAGTGGTTAAATACAAAGATAATTCAGAATATCAAATCCTTTGGGGTATGGTAGAAGGTAGATGTATCTTTGCTTTAATTGCAAAACCCTTCGAGTTATCTGATGGTATTGTAAAGCTTGCAGAGCGTAAGGTCGGGGCGCAACTAAGTGATTACTTATCATACTTAATTGATTTAGGATATTCTGTTTATATAGAATCTTAACAAAGGAGGATGCTATGGTAGAAGATGTAGAACTTGAAACCAATACTTATGATTTTAAATTCAACGAACAGCCTGGTGGGATAACTAAAGTTGTTGAAGGTGTTGGTAAGAATGCAACTACAATAGTTAATAATAGAGGAGGCAAACAGTCCCATTCACCTTTTGCCTTCCATCTACTAGACCCTGGGTTTCTAAAAGATTTCTTTCAAGATGATAAGTTTATTGAACACATCACATTGTATATGAGAAGTCGTGAGAAGTATTATCTCAGACAAGCTATAGTAGAAGTATCACAAAATAGTAGTTATGTGTTGGATGGGATATTTGAAATAGCTAAGGTCTTGAAGGAAGGAGCTGAAAAATACCAGACTAATAACTGGAGACTCATCCCGGCAGAACAACATCTTAACCATGCTATAACCCATTATTTAGCTAACAAAGCTGGAGATACTCAAGACTCCCACTTAACCCATTGCATATGTAGGTTAATGATGGCATATGCTACAGAAGAATCACAAGGTTTTGATTATACTAAACCAATAACTTAATTGTCCTTCTTTCTTGTTTTGTTTCCTTTTCAAATAATAACCCCTCTTCCTTAATTGGTTGAGGGGTTTTTCTTTATCTATCAATCTTGAGCGGTTAATAGAAAGTAGGGTATCCTTGTATCATATCTCGTCCATATTGAGCAGAGTTATAGTATTGCTGAGCAGGTGGATAATCATTATACACGCGTTGCTGAAGCCAATTTCTAATAGCCTGCATTTGATTGTAATAAGGATTAGGAGCTGTAGCAAATCCTCCACTACCTCTCAGTACCCATTCTTTTGCTAGGGGGTCTTCTGCCTGACTCATCATCCTTAGGTTTGTAAACATATCATTAGCCATAATTTTCTCCTAATTGTAATCCAAGAAATCGTCGTGGAGTTTTAAGAACTTTTCTCTATCTCTCTCTTCAAACCTATCAAGATTTCTGAAAGCTATCTTCCACATTTGTTCTGCTATATTGGTAGCTTTCTTTAATCTTTCAGCATTGTCAATCACATAGTCTTTCTCTTTATTCTCTTCCTTTTTAGAAAGGAAATCAAAGATTGAACTAGTAATGTCTGCAACTGATTTTGATACAGTTTGGACAAGCATGCTCCACATTTTTCTACTCTGCTTTCTTTGTTGATTCTTGCAACTTTTTTTCTTCTTCTACAACCAGGACTAAGTTCTCAATAGCTTTACCAAGTTCGCCAGCGGCTACTCCTACTTCTGCTATAGCCTGTTCAAGATTAGCTGAAATCTTTACTCCGAAAGCTTTAAGCAGGACAAATAGTGTTGCATAGGTAGAGTCTTTTGTAACATAATCCAGGATGATATCATACCATTTCTTTTCGTCTGCCATAATCTGTTCCTTTCTAAACATTAACATATACACCATCTTTATATTTCATACATTGTCTGCGGTTATTATCTTTGTTGTAGCTTATATGGACCCATTTAGTACCATCAGCTTCTTCGAGTATTAGTTGGTCAAATACTAAGTTCTTCCTGCACCAATTAAACATAGCTTCACAAGATTGCCCTTTAACAGTAAAGTCACAAGCCATACCTTTTAGATGTTGGGAAGTGGATGACCCACCTACCTCTGTGTTAAGCTTTTTGCAACGATAACCGCTTGATATATATACCGGAGACTGCAAGCATCTTCTTATCTTTTCCATACAGTTATCGTGGAGACGAGTCAGATTAACCACCGCACTAGCTGGAGGAGTATTGTCTATCCCTAGAGCGTCTGCCGTATCTGACTTGGTAAATTCTTCTAGTTGGAAAAATCTTGATAACTTCATTTTTGTTATACAACCTTTCTATCTATATGGATTCCTAACTGGTCTAAAGTATTGATAATCAAGGATATATACCTATTACCGTCTAGCTTGCCGTATACGACGTTTTTGAATTGCCTTAGGTATATTATTATATCCGAGATAATTTTATCGCCTTGTAGAGGCGCACAGCCTCTCTGATTATTATTCTTTAAAGTAGCCAACCCTAAATTATTTATAGTTGTTTTGCCACCTTGGCTATGGGGGAGAATATGTTCAAGGGTAGTTTTGTTAGGCCCTTTCTTTTTTAACTCTCCACCGTACATCCCACGTTTCACGGTTGGAAGCTTCCCTTGATACCAATAAGTTTTCAGGTAATGGGAATAACCAAAGCTAATCTCCATAACTACTCCGCAATATTCAAAACACAAGGTAGCCAGAAATTAGTTCTGATATAAAAATCAACCCCTGCTTCTTTTGTGAAGTTTATTATCTGGTTATCTTTTAACAGAAACCCACCTTTAGTAGGGAGTGTTGCTGAGTTAATTATATAGGCTCTCCCTTGTACCTGAAGGGTATAGGTTTTATTATCTTCGAAAGTCAACCCGGTTAAGTCGGATACTTTTTGATAATTGTTGTTTGTATTAATTTTGTAAGTTCCTAAGTTTGCCATGCGTAATCATACCTTTCTTTTAAACATAAATTAAGTTCTATACTATCCGAATCTCCTTTTGTCGTTTTCGTAGTTGTTTTTAATTTCATCTACAGAGAGTACTCTGTTCCATAGCCTCATCGTGTTTATGTTTGTATATTCGCCATAAAACGCGCCCTGTGTATTTTTCTTTACGGGGTAAATGCTTGTTGTGGAGGTGCTGTTAACACCCATAATTCCCATGTTTCTTATATTAGTTGCAGTAGGGCACACGCCGCCGTCACTGTCCGTGAGAAGGGTTGTTTCTACAAACTCTCCGTCGATGTAGAGCTTTGTTGTGCCCGCTTTGCCCAGTACATCTGTCACAGCTATGTGATAAACCTTGCCGGGTTCAATATTAAGAGCATATAGAAGTTGTTTTGTCCTGGCAGATGAAGCATTGTACACCTGATAATGATAAGCATCTGATGTGAACATCGCCTGGAAACCGCCGCCGATGATGTGGTTGATAAGCAACTGCTGGGATATTACGTTATCAAAAACATTGGATATGAAACTGCCGGTAAACTCAAAAGTCAGAGCAGATAAATCAAAAGAGGGAGCGAACATCGTACCGCCGAGCCTGCAGGAGTTGTTTGTAAAGGTTGGCGTACCATTAAGTTTTTCCAAGCAGCCAACAGAGCTTGATTTCCCTACGTAAGGGGTATAAACAAGGTTTTGCATACCGTTTATGGTCTCATCGTGTATCCCTTCACGGGAATTTATTTCAGCGTCCAGCCACAGGCATAACCCTGCTGTGTTGGAAGGTGAAAGGGTTTCTATTACCGTTCCTCCTCCGCCACCATCAACACTAGGAGTAATTGAATTTTCGTTAAATGCAAATGTCATTACTTTTTACCTTTCTTTTTTCCTTTACAAGCCATAGTTAATTCCTTTCTATTAGTATTTTCTTAATATCAGAGAGGTCCACTCTCATATCGTGAAGGTCTTGCTGGAAAGACTTATGATTCTCTCGATAAGTTTTATCACTCACATAATTATCTGCAATATATTTTATAAGGTCTGCTCTTTCTTTTTGAAAGTCCGCAGGTGTCATAAATACTTTATATTGCAACCCTATAATGATTAATAATACTATCTGTGAGCCGTAGTTGTGGATGATTTCTAACATACCCCACCTACCTTACTTCCAGTTTTCTGGTATTGAATCATAATTACTAAGATTTGTACATCCCCTAAAACAATCATAACCAGTAGGAGTTGCAGATGATTGGTTAACTACGTTCCAATATTCTGGGGCATTACCTGTTAGGTTCTCACACCCATCAAACATCATATTCATACTTATTATATTGCACCTTGTCTGGGCTAGTGTACTTAAGAATCCTTCTGGAATTGATGTTAAACCAGTACAGTCCTTGAACATACTACCCACCTCTATTTTACTCAGCGTCTTTTCGGTTGGTATACTATCAAGTAAGTTGGCTGGAATAGTCGTAAGACTAGTACAACCTTGGAACATACCGCCCACATTGATTTCATCATCCGCAGTCAAAACCTTATCTAAGAACCCTTCTGGTATTTCCTTCAAGGCGGTGCAACCTTCAAAGGCACCGGCTACATCCTTAGGTAATTCAGCATTGTTAAACAAGTTAGCTGGGATAGTTTCTAGTGCTGTAGAGTTCTGGAAAATTCTATTACGCCCGTCTATTGAATGCATTGTAGCCCCCTCGAATAAGTTCTCAGGTATTGATGTAAGTCTCGGGCATTTTTCGAACAGGTAGTCCCAGGCGCCAGAACTACCAATATTTCCAAACATTGCTTCTTCTTGCTCGAATGATTTTATCCCAGATAAACTAAAAGCCCCTCGGCAGGATAATATACTGTTAGTGTTGTTCCCCGGGAAAGTATGGGGTGGTATTGATTCAAGATTTGTTGTGTTGTAAAATACTTGGTCAATGTTTGTTACGCCATCTAAAGTATAGAATAGATAATCACATATATCTGTCAATTGGCCGCATCCACCAAATACACCAGCTATGTTTGTCAGGTTTGGATGTTTTTCTTTTGTAAACGGCGGATACAAAATCCTCTGTATATTACTAGCCCAAAACAATCCACCTACATTTCTAAGGTTAACTAACCCATCAAAAATACCATCAGGTATTGCCGGTAGTTTTGACCCTGCAAAGAAGTATAAAAGATTTTGTATCTGGGTATTGTTTTTAAAGAAATCATTAGGCACTTGCTTAAGCGCATTGTGGAAGTTTGAGTATGAATGACCTAAGGTTATGGATGGAGTACCGTCAGCTTCAACACATTGTGGTAATGGGGTTAAATACCTTGTGACCATATTGGGATAACTGTCACTAAAAAAATCACTTCTTATCTTATACTCGGTCGGTCTATAATATACAATGTACGTGCCTGGTGTTGTGTAAGCATGAGTTGCCCGTACCCCAGCCTCAAAGTTTTCTACGCTACCATCGCCCCAGTCAATCTGGCTAGCTACTGCAGTTGTGCCTACACTAAAGGGCTGCCTAGAATATGAAGTTTCTATTTCAAAAACAAACCTTTCGTTTTGTGTTGGAGCTGTGTTCCCACCAAGAGGGAAAAGCTTAGTTATAATACCCATTAAACATCCTTTCTTTTGTGACATACACCATCCTCCCTAGTTCCATCTTCCTTGTAAATTACCAAACCAACTTGTCCCACCATCATCACTACGAAATACTAAATAGTAGCTACCAGCGTTGGTTAAGTTAGGTACTAACCCCTCTTCCCAATGGACGCTACTAGGGAAGTTTAAAGCTACTGGAGTATCTATAACCAACTTAATCTCGAAGGTTATGGTATCAGTAGGAGTAAATACTATATTAGATGTATTGAAAGTAAATGTTGTATCTACTGTTGGTGATAATCTATATATCGCCACATCTTCATTTAGAACAATATCTACTGTAGCCCCACTAGTCAAGTCTGTATGGGTTTGTACTATACTGGCTGTTGATTCTCCTCTAGGAATAGTAAAGTCAAGTATAATATCTTGGTTTGTTCCAGAGTTAACTACTTTAGCATCAGTCCCTTCTTCTCCTGTGGTAGTTGTGCCAACTGTGAATGTATAAGCAGGGTCTCCTTTCGGACCTTGTGGACCTATAGGACCTATAGGACCTACCGGACCAGCAGGACCAGCAGGGCCAACCGGGCCTTGAGGACCAGGACCACCTGCAGGACCTTGTTCATTTAATTGTATAATTACTTCTGGTTGTTGAAGTATATTAATTCTTATCTCATCATTAAAATCACTGCTCATATAGACTCCTACTGTTTACATATTCTAAAGATAGCTGTTTGACAAGCTTGAGAGCTAACTATATCGTGGTCATCTTCTAAGCCCCCTATAAGGGTTATTACGAGGTAGTATTTACCAACAGGATTATTTGTATCATCCTGAGTTATTCTTACCTTAAATTGGCCACCAGAGGGGTTAGTAATTTGTCCATCAGTTGTCGGGTCAGAAGAGCTTGTAATTGTCTTAGTTATAAATGGTTTTACAGATTCATAGGGTTGTCGCTTAACTTCAAATTGAATCTCGTAGTTTGTTAAGTCAAGAGGAACATCTCCTGTAAGAACAGAGAAGGCAATAGACTTAGCTTCTCCTTGTTTAATTGTAATTACATTCCTCGTAGTAAGTTCCATATCCTCTGGCATGTTATTCTCCTTTTAAAATACTCATAACATCTGGAAGATTATCATAGTCTACAAATATCTTCTGTACCTCTGCTACGTTTTGGGCAGCTTCAATCTGGTACTTGATGTTTGCATTCTGTGTCCAAACAGCATTAGTTAATACAACAATAAGTTGGCCTAGTTCCATCATCTCGGCCTTGGTTAGGACCGCTGATTTATTATCCATACCATACCAATGAATACTATCACCGTCTTCCATAAACTGAGCTACACCTAACAGATTAGCCTTCTGGTCAGTATCACAATCCCACATGATGTCTTTGTATTCAACACCGCTTGCTAATCTAGCGTCTCTTTTCTGGTCATTCTCAAGTGTCTTCTTATCTTTCTCTTGTTGTAACAATACTTGGTTGTAATCAGGATTTATATCCATAGCTATGTCTTCAGCTATATAAACATACTTATCAGGATTGTTGTTGTAATCGTCGTAATCAACTTCTTTAAACTCATGGGTTGACCCAACAAAAGCATAAGGACCCCAAGCAACTAATCTATTATTATCAGATGTGTCTATTTGTGCAAACATTTCTTTCCTTTCTTATAGCCTATATATTATCTATTTTATTATATTTTATAGCATATAAGATATAATATTATCTATTTTAACTAGCACCAACAGGGATGAATACCAATGTCAACCCACCGTTATCTTCTTTTGTTATTGTTTGACCTTTTCTAATAAATGCCATACTACCTATACCTAAATAGCCAGCACGACCATCACCTCTAGCCTGGTCATTACAGAAAACTCTTTGCCCGTCTATCTTTACCTTTGTTGTTGCACCAGCGGATGAGGAGCCTTCGCAATATAACCAACCACTAGCTGTAGCAACCCAACCAACACTAACATTGTATTTTTTGTTGAAGTTTGGGCCTATTGCACTAGCTAAAGCTTCCGCATTTTGGGAGATAAATCCTCCACCATTTCCACTTTGGCCTATCTGCTCGTCGCTAACACTATCAATATTATTAGAAGAGTCTGTTGTATATAGACCTATCCTTCTATAGTATATATAATCAGTAGGAAGTGCCGGGTTTATGGATTGTTGAGAAATAAGGATATCTGTTGATAGTTCGGCGGTGCCAATAATATAAACATAATAAGTTGTAGAGGCCGCTTGGTTTGTGTTTGTTTTACTAACTTCATTGCTAAGAGACAGTACCTTGGTATATGTGCTATCGTAACAAGTACCTGCGCTAACAAGGATAGTGTTGTTACCAACTCTTGTAATACTCAATCCTGATATTATATGGACTGCGTTACTTATTCTATTATTTAAAGTTTGAAGATTAACCGCATCATAGCTGTTCAGAGCATCAGCAACAGAAAATCTAATACGGTAGTCTCCGTTTATATTTGCTTTCTGTTGTTCCAATTGGCTTATAGAATTAGTTATATCTGAGAGGGTAAGTTCTAATCCATCTACGAAAGCTTTCATAAGATTAAAGTTATAATTAACTTCTTGGCTCTTCGCTTTAGAACCTGCGACAAACTCTATTAAGTTACCTATAGGCATTTATTATTCTCCTAACTTTCTCATCATATAAGAATTATATCTACGTAAGTTTTTGTAAGTGTTGGGTTGAAGTATATTAGACTCTGGATAAGCCTGGTATCTTTCTGTTCCCATCATATTCTCTATCAAATCTTCAAAACCTAGTCTGGCTGGTCTCATCTTATTTCCTTCTCTTAAGAAAGGTATTGTTTGACTATCCCCTACCTGTCCAAGTACACTTGTATCGAATCTTCTGTAAAGAGGTTGCGCACTACCATAAGCGTACCAAGGGTCTATCCACCTATTCAACTGTACAACAGGAACTACCATTTGGTTTGCAAATAAACTCCCTGCAAGTCTTGCTTTATCAATCAACGTAGGATTAACCATCTCTCTAACAGGTATTCCTTCGTCGTTTAAACCAACCATATTCCCGTAGCTATTAACAGTATTAGGAGTAGAAGCAGGACTACCATAAGGATTTTTAAAATTAACCACCTCATCAAAATCACTAAGAATCGGAGAGAGGTTTATAGCTTCATCCCATTTACCATTTGCTATATTTCCTACTACTTCCAGAGGAGCTGTTATAGGGGAAGCTTGGTAACTATCTACAACATACCCTTCATTCCTTCTTAAAGGAAGTTGAGCTATTACTCCGCCTTTAAAACTATTAGGTAATACTCCATAAGCGTCTTCCTGTAATTGATTAAACTCATTACCAGCTTGAGCAGGTGCGTTAACAAATCCTTCAAAAGCTAAAGGTCTGTTCTTTGCTTGGTTCAATAGAACTCTTCCAGACTGTGCAGGATATTTATAGAAGTTGTATAAAGTAGATAACGCTTGCTGTCCAACAGGATTGATAAAATAGTTTCTACCGGTATAATCACCAAGAGAAGAATTAACCTTCTCATTAAGCTCTCTATATAAACTTGGATTATCTTCTGTTTGTTTAATTATATCTTTCCAGTCTCCACCTTTACGTTTGGCTTGTCTAATCATATTCGCATATCTATCAATCCCTTCAAGCTTACTTTCTAAAGAGATAATCGGATTAGCAAACAGTAGGTTAAAGTTTTTAAGTCTATCCCAAGCGGAAGCATTCTTATCAATAAGATTACTAAACGCTCTTAATGTTGCTTGGTTTAAAGGAGAGCCGGAAGCATCCTTGCCTAAGAACCCTGAATAGGAAGTCTGTTGTTTTAACTTGCTTGGCATAATAGATTGGTTTGACCAAGCATCTATATAATCATTTAATCCAACACCTTCCATAAGATTGAGGTTTAAGTTACCTAATCTGTTATCAGTTACAAATTTAGGAGTTGTTAGCTGAACAGATTTAAAAGCAGAGTTAGCACTATCTAACCAACCAAGAGGAGGCTGTGCCTGTGAGTTAACTACAGCTGTTGGCCAGTTCTCATCAACCTTATACAAATCATCCCCATATCTTTCTAACAACCCTTTAGCAGAGTCATTATTAAGAGTTTTAATAGCAGAGGATAGTTGTCTACCTGGGTTAGCATAAGACGTCCTCATAGCGTCTCTAATCATCATAGGAGATATAAATGCTTCACCTTGTTTAAGACGATAATCAGGAGTAACTTTTGTTCCAAGTTCATGAGCTATCTCGTTTATAGATTTATTACTTGATAATGCATCTTCTATACGATGACCAAGAAAGTCATAAGTATCAAACAATACATCACCAAGTTGCTTACTAGTAGCTGTACCAATCTCTTGAGGAGAAAGGTATCTATTACTTCTAAGGGGAGTATCTATACCGCTACCATCTCCAAAGTTCCCAGCAAATACTTGAGATATATGGGCAAGTCTACCTTGGTCTTGAGCCACATCTAAATTACGCAAAGCTGTTTCAAAAGATTCTGGAGTATAACCTATTTCTAACAACTCTGTGTCTACCGGTTTACCAACAGTAAAATCTTCTATAAGTCGTTGCAACCCACCTGTTGTATAGCCTTTACTTCTGGTCGGGTCAAGCTGTTCAAGAAGGGCATTAGCTCTAACTACATTATCCATCTCTCTTCTTGGTACACCAAGTTGATAAGCTAAGTCGCTAATCTCATTAGATACTTCTGCCATCTTCTTAGTAGCATTTATAGTAGCACTATCACCTTGCCAGTTGCCAGTACGTAAGTTCCTTACAACATCTTCAGGATTGAATTTGCCAAGTTGAGCTCCTGTTTTTAAAGAGTCAAGCTTGCTTAATGTAGGAGTAATTTTAACACCACCAGTAGCTTTGCTATCAGCAAGAATACTATTGACCTTCTTCATTTCTGGAGTTTCTACAAGGTTCTTAAGTCCTTGAGGTATTGGTAGTTTATGGATTCCTTTGGCAATACTTCCTTTAGGGGCGAGACGAGTAGCTTGTGAAGTAATAGGTAAGTTGTCTATCGGATTATCATATAACCCAAACATAGCGTTAGGAATGATACGGTTAACTATCTCTTCTCCGGAAGCATTTGCTATATCATCTACATCTGTATATAATGGAGCCAATCCCACATTAACTCCAGCCTTTAGTAACTTCTTAGTTGTATTGTATTTTAAGAGCGAATCATCATTCAGATAATCATCTACAGCATTTCCTATACCCTTATTAATCCAATCAAATATAGGGTAGTCGCCAGATTGAGTATTGGCTAGCTTATCTCTTAACTTTCTTCCGCCTTGCGCTAGATACTGCTGACCAAGAGTACCAAAAGTTCTTATCCCTCTAACAGTATCCATAGCATTACGGCCTATGTTGTTGAACAGCTGAGGAAGCCATCCGACCTTCTGTTCAGGAGAAATCATACCGGAGTCAATAAGCCTGCCGATTTCTGAAGGGGTTAACACCCTTTCTCTTCCACTAGCTAAGGCTCTATTAATATCCTCAATAGTAGGGACGTATTCAACCCTGCCAGTCAGCATCTCTGTTACTATTTTATCTCTTTTAGATTTATTGGCCATAAGGATTTCCTAATAACCTTCCAACATAATTTTGCATCTGTTCCGGACTCATAGCCGGTCTTGTTCCTCTTCTGACACCAGCAGATATAGCTGTTATTTGATTAGCCAATTCAGGAGAGAGATTCTTAGAAGCAATACTAAATACATCTTGAGCTGTCATAGCCGGGTCAAGTATTGCAGTTGTTAACGCAGTAGATAGTAATCTAGTATCGTTAGTCATCTTAGCTTTTTGTATATCAGACAGATATCCAACCATCTTAGCGTTATAGTCTTTATCAGTTTGATATCTAGTAGCTTCATTCTTCAAAGCTTGCACCGCAAGGTCATTATTCAACATACTAGCTAATGTCTTACGTTCTTCTGCTCCCTTAAGTAATGGAGAATAAACATATTGCAACATCTTGTCAGGTGAAGAAGTTATGCTGACCGGTAGTCCAGTCTGATAACTAAGAGCATAAGCATCTGCAAGATTTCTTTCTGCTTCATTAATAGCAGCTTCAGTATTGTATCCACCTGCCAGATAATTTTGTAACGCTTGGTTCCTAGCAAGTTCTGAATAAGGAGCCACATTAGTATTTGTATCTCTATTTAATATAGCTTGCCATCCAGCTCTTTGTGCATCCCTTAGATACGCATCTTTAAATTCTTGGGGACTCATATTAAAAGTATCTAAATAGTTTTGAATCCTATCAGCAGAAGCAACTCCGGCATATTGAGTAGGTTCAACATAAACTCCTCCTAGAAGTTGGTCTCCAAGTCTGCCATTGCCCGGAGTGTAGTTAACACCATTTCCTTTAGTAGAAGTAACCACCATGCCATTGCTATCTATAGTAGGAACATAACTCGATATATTATTAACCATAGGGTCTACAGGAGGAAGACTTCCAAAACCTTCTATAGGTACAACATCTCCTATTGGAGGAACGTTAGGAACAGCCGGTAACCCACTACCATCACCAGGAAGACTATCTGGAGGAAGTATAGGCAATCCATCATTAGGAGTTTGTTTAGGCGTAGCCACAGCCGCCTTAGGAGCATTATACAACCCTGCTTTCTCCATAATAGTTCTTAGCGGAGCGTCTTCTGCTCCTTGTCTCTTACCAAAATATAATGAGTTGAAATCTTTTACTATTTGCTTAGGATATTTATTCTGGTCAGCAACAGCACCATACTCTCCAAGGGATTTAAGGTAGCCAGCTACTTTTCTGGCTTGTTCTCCACTTGCTATAGCACCAGCACCTAACAGCCCACCTACAAATCCTAATCCCTTTGCTCCTGATTTACCTAGGTTGCCAAGTTCAGAAGCAAACTTATTACCATTGCCGGTAAATAAACTATCAAGCTCCGGAGCTACTTTCTTAACAGTAGGCAATGCTTTATTAACAACTTGCTTAGTAGCTGATTTAATAGGACCGCCTTCGCCTAATTTAAAGTTAATAGGTTTCTGATAAGGAGCTAAATAATTCTTTATTGCCTTAGCGCTATCACCTACAAATTTCATCGGGGATGATTCACCAAGCTGAAAATTAGGAGCATATTTCCTCCCCATATTCTGTAAGGTACGAATAATTCTCAACTGTTCAGGAGTCAATGCTTTAATTGCTTGACGCTTTGTAGGTTCCAATATATTTTCTAAGAATTCAAAATCTGCCATTGTATATCCTATCTGTTAAATACTTGTCGGTACAGAATACCATCCACTACCTTGGTTCAGAAAACTATTTAAAGCTCCTTGTAATGCACTTCCACTCATTGCATTACCCATAGCTGAGTTGTAAGCCTGTGTAGACAACCCAGTATTTGAGCCACGACCAGAACGATTTCCAAATACATTGCCTAAAGCTTGTCCCCAGGATTGACCACCTAAAGCACTTCCACCCATAGATTGGATAAAACTATTGAATCCATTAAGGAAAGTGCCTGCTGAGTCATAACCGGCAGTACCGCTATATGGGTTTTGTTGAGTACCAAAGATAATAGGAGATATAGCATTACCTGTAGAGTTACCTATGCTTGCTCCTATCTGTGCACCCTCCGGTCCGCCAAAGTATCCACCGACAGCAGCACCACCAATAGTAAGAGGAAGTGTAATCCATTGACTATCTTTATTTATACGGTAGTTCCTACCTTCTACAGCGTTAAGGTACTGCCTATCTTTGTTAGCATTACGTATCTGCCAGTTAGCCACATCTTGTTGATAAGGAACACTTCCCATATCACTCATAGTTTTAAACATATTCATAGTGTTGTATCTACGGGTCAGTTCGCTATTAATAAAATCATCATAGGTAGCGGCTTTATTATATTGTAGGTCTGCAAGCTTACGTTGCTGTTGCAGATTGTATATATCTCTATTGTATAGAGAAGGAGTAGCTCCTGTAGTTCCAAATCTACCATAATCTCTGGCTAGAGTCTTCTGCATTGTATTACGGTAATCTCTTTCAAAATCACCTAGAGCTCTATTGTATATTGCATTGACCCTACCTTCTAAATCACGTTTGGTTAGCTCATCAAATACATTTACTTTATTATAGTTGTCAAGAATACCTTCGTTACCAGCATCGCCTATTTGTCTCAATCCGGTTATCCAAGAGGTATCTTGCATTTCCTCATACATAGGACGTTGTACAGGTTTCTTACCCATTATATATCCTCTCTTACTATTGTATAAATCAACTCATCATAATACTTTTCATTACCAAACTTATCAGGGAAGACGAGATTACTTTTTAAAGTCCCTTCATGTTTGAAGCCCATATCCTTTAGAAGTTTAACAACCCCAAAGTTATGTTGAGGTACAGACGCTACGAGGCGTTTTATTGGGGGTAAATTATCAGCCAGGTAGTCTAGGAACCTCTTACATATTAAACGGCTGTTCTTGCCCCAGCTACGCTTTCCTATTGCACAATGGAGATTACAACTATGGATATTATTTTTATATCCAACTACATCATCCAACATGAAGAATCCACAAGGGGAATTGTCTTTATCTAAAGCTATAAACACCATACCGTTCTTAATAGACTGCTCAGTATAGTCAAGAACATAGTCTTTATTCCCACATACAAGGTCAAAGATTTTATTCTCTTGGTCTTTCAATAGTCTATAGACTTCTTGTATAAAAGGTTCATCTTCTGAGGACCAATTGACAAGTTTAATACTGTAGTCTTCTATACCCAAGGTACCTCCTCAAGGTGGAGTCCATCGAATTCAAATCCATAACAACTCATACCTTGAACATCGCCTTTACCAGCTAGCTCTATTTGTATTTGTTGGAAGAAGCTATCAGGAAGAGGAAATCTTCTTGTTAAGAATCCGGACTCTGACCAGTTATACTCATCCCATACAGTATCGGTAATCTCTCCACTTTCATCAGACCAAATCAAAGCATTGATATCACCTTTACCATTAGTAATAAATCTTTCTTTATATCCTGACTTACCATCTCTACGGTTTCTAACCCAGAAGTTATTAGTTTCATCATCGGCTATTTGAATTCTAAATTCTCTTAATGAGTAGTTATTGCTACCATCTCCGAAATCAAACCAAGGAGAACGCCAATAGAAATTCAAAGGTTCTCCATCAAAAGTCAACCCATCAAACTCTCTAAATACTTCCCCGTTATTTGTCCCTATATATACCTCATCAGAGAATCTGAATGCACAAGTAACAGCTTGAGGGACTTGTCTTCTTAACCAGGAGTTTGTTTGGAAGTCAAATATTAAAGCTATATTAGAACTAGTACCTTCAAGAAAAGGCATATAGAACAACATATATCTTTTCTTTGGATAACTAACGCAATATATTTCGTCTAGTCGGTTATTGTTTAGAGAATCAAATAGTGTTCTAATCTTAACGCTAAGCTCATCACCAACAAACTTATCTGAGAAGATAGTTCTTTTTAACAATGGATATATCCCGCCATTCCTACGAGAATATACAAAGTACCCATTGTTAGTAGCTATAAAGGATTGTTGGCTTTCGCAAGAAATATCTGCATAAGGTTGTACCTGCCAAGTATCTGGGTCATTATCACCAGATAATATATAAGTATAATCCATACGGTGGATTGTCATATAACTAGCAAACAAGCCTAAAGCATATATATCAGAAGTATCATTATAAAAAGGAGGAATTGCTCCAGCGCCGTGCTTAACATCCCATTTGTTATATTGACCAAGTTCTGAATAGTATAGATTCCCATCGTTGCCACCTAACCACAATCTTCCTTGAAACATCTGGATAGCCAATCCTCTAATATCATCTTGGACTAGCTCATCATCTTCATTTACGAGCTTAGCATTACATTGACTAATAGCATCCAAATACATCCTTACTTGAGAGAATGTGGATAGTAAAGGTTCTTTAAGGTTCAGAGATGTATCGTTTGTTATTGAATCAACATAATATTTATTCCCATCTACTTCTATTTGGTCCCCAACCATCAACTCTTCTGTAAACTTTGTATTTAATCCAGTGATGGTTGTCTCCCCTTCAACCCCACTTACATCTCCAGTAAGCTCTTGATGACGTCCATATTCATAAAATACTAAATCATCTATCCCGTTAGTAATAACAACTCCATCATTAAACATAACCATAGAGTGGCGAGTTGTCGGACTAGGGAAAGTATATATAAGATTAAAAGTTTGTTGAACAGGGTCTAGCTGTAACACCTTCCCGGTGGAAGTTGTAATCAACATAAACTTATCATTACCTTTACGGTATTCAAACCCAAGAGTTATTTTACCATCTTGCTTATCTCCTACAAGAATATTCCCCTCCATAGCCTTCAAACCACCAAGGCCAAAGTATTCAACATTAACCATATCAGGTGATTCTGTATGACGAGGAGATTGGTTAATAGTCCCTATAGAACTAACAGTATTTAACCCTCCGGTAAAGTCTTCATATCTAACAGCATTTCTAGCCAATCCTATGACCTCCTCCATAAGCTCTAGGATTATAGAACACATTAAGATAAGACTGTTGTATAGATATAGGATTGCCAGTATGGAGGCCGTTAGGAAAGTCTACGGTTCTTCTACATTCGCTCAACATCCTTTTATAAGCATTACGAAATTTTTTCTCGTAGAATATTGTCTTAGGGTCGGACTCGTTGCTTCTTAAGTCTTTACATACCCCATACACCAACACATCTCTATATTTATCGGGAATGATAGGTTCATCATCAGGTTCTGTCATGTAGGGCTTTTCATTCCCTCTCTTATCACGACAAGTATTGTTTGTATAGTATCTAATTCTGAAAGTAAACCCTTCATCCTCCTGGTTAGGAGTAGGATAAACTCTTATATTATTCTCCCATATCCAATATCTGACAGGACGTCCGTGGGCGCTTAACGGCATATATTTAAAATCAGGAGTATAAATAAGTGGCGCAGGATATGCATAAGGAGTTATATCTCTAATATAACCATCAACCATATCATAATTACAAACGCCACCAACAAGAATCAAATCATCTTGTCTTTCTCTGAAAGTCCAAGCTTCTTCTTGACCTATAACTATTTCTTGTAGTATTTGATTTAATTTTCTTTTAACACGTTCACCTTCTGTAGTAGTTAACTGGTCGAAAGTTCCGACCTGTTCCCAATACATCTCTCCTAATATTTCGTTACAAAGCTCTAAATAATTTCTGCCCATTAGTTGCTCCATTAACTACTTAGACCTCGGCCAGTTACGACCGAGGGAAAGTTATACAGCGAGATTAGCCTCCTGCTGCGTCAGCCTTTTTTACAAAGCCTTTGATAAGAGAATTCGGCTGGATGATTTCATAACCATAGAGTTCCAAACCTCTTACAATATCAGCAAATGAATCGAGGTCTCTCAGAGTTTCCATTACGTTGAACTGGTTAGCAAATGTGATACCCATTTTTGTACCAGCGATATAAGGGAACAATGCATCTGTTGCACCTTCTACTTGACCCAACATTGTGTCAACTGTGATTTCAAATCCTGCGATTTGTTTTCTTTCGCCAGATTGCAAGATATCGTCACCAGCTACAGTCGGATGGGTTAATACTCTTGATTTAAGGAACTCACCATAAATCTCAGGAGTTACTACCAACATCGGGTTGAGTTGTTTTGACTGTTCGGCATTGCCTTTGTAAGTATAGAAACCTTCAGAGTTCAACACGCCTTTAGCTGTTAACTTAACACGGAGGTCTACTACAAAGTCATACACTGTGTCAGGGTCTACTTCAATAGGAGCACCAGTGCTACCATATTCTTCAACACCTGCATTTGCAAATACTTCATTTTGCAGTTCAAGACAAATCAAGTCTTGCATTTTCTGCATAGCCAAAGCGGCACTACCTTCAATAATATCAAACTGAGACTGTGCTTTTTCAATATCATTTATTTTGAAAGCGAAGTTCATTGACTTATTGATTGTCATAACACGCTGAGTAGGATAGATTGAAGAAGTATCTGCAATCACACCCTGGCCAATTACAATGTTTTCCGGGTCAGGAACAGAAATTCTAACAGTATCACCAAACTGTTTGATTTCACCTTCCCAATCTCTGTTACAGAAATTGTTCAAGAAGTTGGTCATCTTTCTTTCAGCAAGAGCAAGCTTCTTGGAATATATCTCTGGAACAAATGCTTGAATATTATTTGGAGCCATATTCTTTTATTCCTTTCCTTTTATACTCTACACATACAATATTTTAGCAACTAACTTACCACCAACATCTGTACCAGATGAACCTTTAGCAATAGCCAGTTTAACAACATCAGTATCTTTCTGGATAACAGGAGCTGATAATAACGCACCTTTGATAGTTCCTTTTAAAGCAGTAGTTGCTGTAGCGGCAACTAAAGAAGTTGAACCAACTGTAAATGCGATAGTAGTCGCACCACCTGCGAGGTCGGCTGCTTTGTTAACAAGATAACCACCAAGGATTATTTTGTTTTTAGGCAATGCGTCAGTAAGGTCTACTTCTGTAGTACCAGCAGGTAAAAGGTCGAGGTCAACAAGGACATCTCCTGAGAATACTGCGCAAGAGTTTGTGTCTCTTACTAAGTTCTGTATATCTGCCATTTCTTATTTCCTTTCTAAATCAATCCACGTTTTCTTTGTGAGTCTATTTTGTCCGCTACTTTAGCATATTCATCAATGCTCATCTTTGCTATCTCTTCTCTTGTATAAACATGTTCGCCCTGAAGATTATAGCTACCTGCACTTACACCAGCCATAGAAGTATTTACTCCCGAGGTGTCATTCTGTGCTTGTTCCATCTTAGCAATTTGTTTGCCTACTTCGATAGCCTCTGCATAGATAGAACCTATTGCTCCCATCAACCCGTTTATTTCTTCTTGCGGATTAGCAAAAGAAGTTATATTTGATTGAACAAATTCATTAACTATCTTTGCTACAGAAGGAGAATTCTCTATAAGAGTTTTATGGGGAGCTAGTGCTTGTCTAGCTTGATAAGCATTGCGCTGAGCTACTATCTGATTTCTACGAGAGACAACTGAGTTGTACAATCTCTCACCTTGTGCTTCAAACTCGTAATAGGCTTTAGGGTCCTTTTCCAGTAGAGATTTAACTGAGGAATCAAATCCTTCGGGAGAAGAATCAACCCCATACTTGTTACACAATCTAACCCATTCAGTTTGAGCTTGATTTTCAAAAGTAGCTTCTATCCCTTGTAGCTGAACTACTTCGTTTGTTACGTCAGGCCCCATACCAAGTCTTGATTTCAGGTTAGAAATCTCTTGGTCTCTGAGTTCATACTCTTGTAACTTCCTCTTCAGCTCCGCTTCATTAGACAACGTAGCAGACCCGTTATCAAGAGTTTCGTCGCCTTCAGGTATGTTATTACCTTCTGCCATTTCCCTATCGGTTCCTGGGGCTCCTGTCGCTTCTGAATTATCATTATCAACATTGTTTTGATTATCTCCAACTAAAGTATTTTCTTCACAAGTAGTATCTGCGTGAGTTTGCTGTTCTCCAGTTGAAGCAACTGATTGTTGTTCTAAACTTTCCATCGTTATTTAAGACCTCCCAATCTAGTAGCTATTGCTTTATACTCTACTGGGTATGATTCCATCATCTCTAGGAATAATCTAATACCGGCCATAAAGTCTTTTGTTATTCCTACGCCTTCCCCCATACATACTCTTTCCATACACCATTTACCCATATAGGTACGAAGGTCTTCTAATTCTTTTTCCTTCCCATCAAATAAATCAAACCAACATTTACCCTCTCTTAAAAACTTTTCATCAGCTTTTCTTTTTGCTTCTTTAGCTTCTCTTTCAATCTTTCTAGCTCGTGCATCTTCTAATCTAGCTACTTTGCTAAGTTCTACTTGTTCTTCGATAGTTGCCATAAAAATCCTTTCTACGATTAATTATGTTATCTCTGGCTGTTGACCTGCCATAGTCAGCTGTTGTGCTGTAGCTGGCAGATTCATCTTTATCATTTCTTTCATATCGTTGTTAAACTCAGGGAGGTTCTTTTCTTGAATACCCATAGACCTACCAATATTATTAATAGCTTGACTCAATCCTGCTATCTCAAATATTTGGCTAGTCCCTTTAAAGTTAGCTCTGTTGAGTACCCAACGTAACAACTCTATAGACGTATCCACATCCATAATCTGAGCTAAGCTTTGGAATACAGGGGTACCAAGTAAGTTAAATAATTTTGTAACTTCTGCTTCTTTCTCAATAGCAGATTGATTTCCTCCGATTATAAAAGTATAATTCCCACTTCTTACTTCTTGGTCTACTCTTTGGAATTCTTGAGTACCATCGTTTTCAACCCTCACATCGTATTCTTCTGTTTCAAAATACTTTTTAAAAGTTGAGAACGTCTCCACCATCTTAAGAATTATTCTTGAAGAGAACTTGTACGCTTCGTGGTTAATTCTCATAGAGGCACCAGCATGGATATAAGTAGACTCACTGGCAGTCCTTACACTGCCGTCTTGGCTACCTAAAAGATATTGAGTAATACCAGTAGCACCTTCTATCTTTCTTTTAAAGAAATCTTGGAAATCAAAATTCCTTAAACCGGAAGAGAAGTCTAGCTTACTTGGTGCTTGCCCACCTAAAACTGTTTGTTCATATTCCACCGGCTTGCCTGGGACAAGTTCTGTGAATTCCGAGAATGCACCTTTGGGAGCAAGGAAAGTAGGGACTACGTTTAGTTCCCAAGCTTTCAGAGAAAGGTCCATACATTTGTTCTCTACATCAGCTATAATATAAGCTGACTTAAGAGGAGATTGACCTCTTCCTGTATCTGGTCTTGCTAGATATGTACCGTATATCCAAGGACATTCTGGATACATACTCTCAGCCATACGGGCAAGATACTTACCAGCTACTACAAATATTTCCATATCACGGAGTAACTCATTAGTCTCCGGTACCAGATAATCTCCACGGTACTCCAGTACTTCTATTGTTGCTCCTATTACTTTGATATCCTCGCATTTCTCATCGTCAAGAATATCATTAACTTGAGGAGCATTCCTCACCATATCCAGAAGTTCTTCTTTCTCTTCTTTAGAAAGATTAAATGCTGTGTTAGCCAGTACATACTGGATAGGAACAAAGCTTCTGTATATCTTACCGCACATGCCCCAATTCCAACGTTGGCTCGGGTCATAATAAAGATTGTGTGGGTCCATCCGTTTTACGTCTACATGGCCGGGTTTAACCACACTAACCATTCTCTTTTTATAATTGATATCAACTATATTACCTTCAGTATCAAAGATGGCTTCGCCTTCAACCTGTGGGACTTTCTCAATATCTTGGTCCCAATGGATATATACAGCGGCTTCGCCTTTAGTTGTCCAATCTTCCAGAACACCATCAAGTGTTCCTTTAAGATTTATCTTATAGAAGTCATATACTAAACTTGCTTTATATATAGAAGACAAATCATTACTACGTAAGTCTTGTCCTTCTATATCAAACATCCCATCATATGATTGATAGGTTGCTCTATATATTGCACTCATATAAGTTTGATACTGTTCATAAACATCTGGGATTTTCTTAACTTCTCCAGAAGTATTCTTGTAGCAAGGGAATATTTCCTTTAGTATAGCAACAGTATCTTTTCTACTTTCAGTAAGTTGGTCATACCAATCATGGAATTTATCCAATATATCAGCAACAATAACATCACGTTTAGCTTTATTCAAGCTACGTCTATCAGTTTTACTATTAGGTTTGTATTCGTATATTGCCAAAATTAAACTCCGCTTGTATATTTATTTCCGAACACATCCAACATTGGAGGGCCTTGATAAGCTTTTAAATCAACAGGTTTTATCGGATAGTATAAACAAATCAAATAACTAACTGCGTCAAATGGGTGGCCTAGATATTTTGCCCTTGGGTCTACCCTTAACTTACCAGTAGATATTCTTTTAGGACGGCTCCCGCCTTCTTCCATTTCAAAGTTTTCTATGTTGTATATCAGCCACACGCAAGAAGGATGGATAAAGACATGGGGTTTATTATCAGGACCTAAGAACATTCTGTTCCAGCAAGCAGTACGCCAGCCTATATCGGGGTTCTTATTCATAACAGCCAGCTTCACATCATAGCCAGCTTGTTTGAATATATTCTGCATTATCAGATAATCGCTACCTTTGGTAGTATCTGATTTACCGCTAGCATCACCGTTTATAATTATTTTGCAATCCTTATATCCTGTCAAGAGTTCTTCTGCTACAAATCTTGAAGTCCCTTCTGTAGTCGCATGTTGAGTCACTACCTCATGAAGGACGTAAATGTCGCCATCATAATGTTGACATATATACCAACACATAGGGTCTTTGTTAAAGTCGCAAGTGATATGGAGCGGCATGTCGTGGCGTATCTTTAAATCACTACGTAGCTGGAGGTCTCTATTAAAATGCTTAGTGACCAAGCCTTTTGTAAAATCTACATCCTCTCCAAGTACATTAACCCTATAGTAATCTTCATCATATGTATCTTTTAGAGTTTGTACAAATCCTTTAGGGAGGTAAATATTATCTGTGGTTGGGGCTATAATTCTTCTAAAGTTTGGTCTAGGTTTTTCTACAAACTTCTCATATATCCAACCTTTACGGCTCTCTGGGTTTGTATGGCCAAATAATCTATATCTAAAATCATCTCCCCATTCAGGACGCTTCTCTTGTCTAAGACGGGCTAGCAACATCTCAAAGGTAGATTGTGGTACATCGCTCATCTCTTCTATCTCTACGAACCCGAGGTTTAAAGATTTAATCTTATCTGGTTCTTCCAGATGGCGGAATAATATCTCGCTTCCGTTTTCAAGAGTTATTATATTGCTAGATTTATTATGGGTATACTTAAGCCCCATCTTTTCAAAATGTTCTTTATAGCTTACAAGGGTGGTGTCTGTTACAAGCTTTATTGTTTGTGCACCTACCAACCCTCTTATCTTGGGATATTTCAAACACAACAAAGTACCAAGAAGACTACCAGCAAATGTTTTACCACTACCATAGCCTCCTTGATACAGCGCTACGTCTATATCATAATCATGAGGGATTTCTAAGAACTGTCTTTGCGCAGGTAATAAATTGTAATTACATTCAGTCATAATCTTATTGGTGGAAGTGGAGGGATTCGAACCCTCGTCCTGCGGTTACTCTTTGGTCTTTATCCGCCGTCAACACCTGTATCACTCCCTTGAAGAAGTTGGTTCATTTCCCTTCTCGCATTCCGCTGTGAACCTTAGCACCACATAGACTCCTAACTATGGTCAGATAGTACGTACGCTACTTCTGATAGGCATAATTTAAGGGGGAACCCCACCTAGTGGCAACTCTTTTAAATCTTACTCGGGTCAAGATTACTAACATTGATAACTGGTTGGTCAACCTTCATATTATCAGGTTCGACTCCACACCATCTAGCTATCTTCTCTAGTATATCAGTTGCTTCTTTAACCCTGTTGAGATTATTGGCTTTGCTATATTGATAATACATAGCACGTAACAAGCGTTCCTTATTCATCTTTTGTGCTTTAGTAATATTGACAAAGTCTTCTTCTCTTTTTTTCATATACTCTTGTACTTCACTATTAGCCAATAGGTCAAGAGCTATCTCTCTAGCGTCTTTCCTTGGATACCCGGCCAGTATAGCAGAAGCTTCAGGAGAGGCAGTTTCTAAAAAGGTTGTTACAAATTTCTTTTGCTTTTCGTCTAACATCTTCCATCTCCATTATAAAGTTTTTCCATACGTAACCTAAACTCGCTATAGCGTTGTTTTTTTTTATTGTTGGGTATTTTCCTATTAGATACATTCAGCGCTACTGGATATTCATTACAGAACCATACCATAGTCAAACAGGTTAGAAAGCTCATCCCACAGATAATTATTGAATACAGAGTGTATTTGAATTTATTCAACATAGTATACCTTTCTTAAAGAAAAAACCTAGCGCTACAATTTTGTAGGCTCCTCCACTAGGCTAACTCATGAGGGGGTAGGAAGGAGGTGAGGGTAGGACAGGAGCTATCCATAAATCTTTCCATTAACAGAGAATCTATTATTAGAAGCTTTTACTATTGTTGGGAATACTTCGTCGTTGTCAAACTCTAGTATTGCAAACCCGTTCTGCCAATTAGGATTACTTACATATTCCATAGTAGGTTCGCAAGCGCAACCAATCTCTAACCAGAAATTATCCTTACCGCAAGTACTCATATTATAAAACCCTAGGCGGTGGGTGTGGCCGCTTACTCCGGACTTAAGATATTTTTCAAACTCAGCCTTAGCAGAATAACAAGAATTCTTACGGACAAGTTCACCGTGGGTAAAGATAACACCACGAAGTTCATAGCTTCCAACTAAAGTTACATTATCAATTTCATCTAACCGCAATAACCGCTCAAGCTTTAACTCTCTTATGGAAGCTACGCTAGAATTCTTCCATAGGTACTTTCTTAACCTATCTTCGTGGTTGCCTTCAACAAGAATAATTTCTGTCGAGGTGGATGCTTTTCTTAAAAGGTACAATATTGAGAAAGCGATGTCAAGTTCTTTTTGTAAATTTCCAACCCTAGATGGGTCTTTGTCAAATCTGCTCAAGTCGTAGAAGTCGACGAAATCGCCTAGTATTATTAGCTTTTCAGGTTTGTAATCGGCGATAAATTCTATAAAATTTTTTACAAATTCTTTGTTTTGGAACGGTACGTGAAAGTCGCTTATTGCTACAACGTTAACTTTTCCATCAGTAGTTAAGGAAGATTTGTATAGGGAGAAGTACCCTTCGATAATTGGTTGATTTAATTGGGGAAATTTATCAAGGGCGCTTTTTAAGTCCCGCCTTAAATCGTTACGATTTTTAATATTTTTTTCTTTAAACCAATTCGCCAAATCTTTTGCTATATCCATGTTTCACCCCTATTGTATATGCTATGGGTTTATTATATCATAGATAGATTTTTTTGTCAACTACTTGACAAGATTTCTAAAATTTGTTACAATAAAGTTACTCTTCTTTGAGTATATGTCCTGAAGTGGTCAGGTAGAACTCATGGGGGGGTAAATAGAAGATAATCTTTTCTTGAGACAGCTTGCTGTCGCCCTTGGATACGGACAAGGTGAAACTACCGTAGAAAAAGAAGACTACTCGTTTGGCTACTAGATTAGAAGAACCTAGTAGATATTTTTATGCCGTAAAGGCCAAAACTATTAAATAAGCTTTAGTTTGATAAGAAACCATTAGGGAAGGAACAAGGAAAACCTTACCTTTCTTTAGGATATTATATATCCTTTCTTTGGTAGGAAAGAATCTAAGGAAGGGTAAAAGAAGATAATATATAAACTTTAGGAATATATAGTATTGGTATTAAATTAGTTTTGTAAGTTGTTGGGGCTGTTAATTGGAAATGGCGTATAAGGATATTAACACCCAACCAACGACACCACCGTCGGAGTCCCTTCGACGGGGAAG
>ULUD01013410.1_pt1 | contig 37492 bp, 37 predicted proteins | sample 1958191 | NCBI WGS metagenome assembly ULUD01 (sample SAMEA4835751, study PRJEB28245) | human gut metagenome | biome: gut microbiome; material: fecal sample | place: Denmark | collected 2008 | reverse complement strand
TCAGTTCTTCTTCGGTTGCGTCGTGGTCGAGAAATACAAGTTCCCAGATAGCAGCGTTAATACAAGTTCCTACATTAGTTGGAGCTAATTTCCCAACATGTAGCACATCTGTTCCTTCAAAATTACCAGTTGTAATCGAAACACCATTATAACTTTTAGATGTCTGATAAGTAAAGATGTGTGGTAAATCATTTTCACTCCCTATTGCTCCAAAAGATATAGGCTTATTAAAATGATCGGCTTGTATATTTCTATATTCTAACAAGAAGGCACCATTATTGATCCAATTCTTTACATTAGATACTAATCCTAATGCTCCTTCTCCCCTTGTAATCCACTGTCTCAACGCCACAACCGTATATCCCTTTTCCTTAGTCAGAATAGGGAAGTTATCACAGACACCGTAATCGTCTACTCCGTCAAAGACGAGTGCACCGGGGTAGAGGGGAAGTTGTTCAACGGTAAGTTTAGATCCATACCATCTTTCAGGATATTTTTCTATAGATAAATAGAGAGCTTCTGCCAAAAAGTTAGACGGAATTATTTCATACACACCATCTTCTGACATGTAAAAACGATTGCCCAATCGATCATCCAAAAAAGCATCGCAACCTTCTGGTATGCCTGTTACTTTTAAAACGCAAGATTGACGTAATTTTATATTATGGTACAATAAACCCAATGAGGCATTTTCTTTAAATGTTGCTGTTATTTTAATGCTGTTTCTTTCAAAATAAGCCGCCGTTGAATTTGTGCCCCACTCATCTATGTCTACAACATACCCGCCAATTCCGGACATCCCCTTCCAAGAGAAGTTTTTCAACTGTAGATCGTGTCCATTGCCCGTCTTATCAACCCATACGGGATTGGCAGCCATCTGTTCATTAGTGAGACCAGAAGCGGAATATCTGGCTACGATACCTTCTATATCCGGGAAGGAATCTGCATTGCATGGCAGGTCTAATATCATTTTCGCATACTCCTTAAAAGGTATTGAAGTAGGTACATCATACCCTTTGGATATAAGGGCTTGCCTTATATCCTCTTTGGTATTTATGATCCTCATTAACTTATCTGATATGGTTCCCATTACACTTCCTCCCCATTTATGTAATCTAATACCTGACCTATGTCTCCGATGTCTGATTTTATTGACTCTCCTTGAGAATGTATTTCAATAAGTTTCTGATATAAAGTGTTATCCCCTATACGATTCTTATCTGTAGCTTGTTCTTCGATTTTGGCTATCGTATCAGGATCTTCGTACTTAACACCATCAGGACCATACCATTCGTCTGTTAAATTCGTGTATTTATGACGGACTGGAGTCGGTTTAGACTCCAGTGTTACTAAAAAATATTCGTTACAGCTCATGACAATAAGATTTAGTGGTTGCAACAATTACATCTACAAACTGTTCTCACGTAGCCAGAGGGAATGGCAGCCAGCTCCGTCCCTACGGCTATCGCCGGGTCAGTGCTTTCCATGACCGTCAGCGCCATCTTGTCCACGTCAAGGTCATTATCGTAAACGATTTCTCCCTCAACGTAAATGCTCCCTGCATCAGAAACGTAGCAGTTTTTGACCTGTCTTATATGGCGCTGTGTAGCAGACGCAAAATCACACTCAATACTTAACCACCCTACCGGTATCTGATCAATATTGGATCCGATATTGTAATCAGGATCGGTTGTTTTAAGAACCATATGTCTCAATTCCCTTGTATTCCCGTATCCGTCCATTGTTATGTATGTCCGGATCTGAACCTTGCCCTTTTCCGTCTTATAGCAGTTTTCTACTATTTCCGTGTCGGATGTAGTAGCATCAGGGAAATCACAAACAATACGCTGCCATCCTTCTTGTATTTTGCTGAATGTGGCGCCTCTTTGTATATCAGGGTCGGTAGTTTCTAAGACAATAAGATACTCGTCCCGGACACCTATTATGCTATCTACCGACCTATATCCACCAAGATGTATTTTACCACCAGGAGTAGTATAACATTCATCTACGGACATAATATGTCTTTCCGTAAGATCAGGAAAATCGCATTCGGTTTTCGTCCATTCGTTAGGTATCTTATCTATTCTCGTCCACTGAGGATAGGCGTCGTCCGTTGTCTTAACAATATAATAATACTGTTCCCTTACACCAAGAACGGCATCAATAGCTTGATAACCTTTTATATTGACCTTGCCACCATCAGTCTTATAACATTCGTCCACTTCAACAATTTCCCTGTCCGTCATGTCAGGAAAATCGCAGACCATCCTCACCCAATCTTCGGGAATGGAATCCAGCACGGTTCCTACCTTAATATCAGGATCAGTTGACTGAAGAACGGTATAAACCTCTTCCCTGGCTCCAAGGATGTTATCTATGGCTACCAAACCTTCTACTTGAACTTTTCCTTTTTTAGTAGTGTAACATTCAAGAACGTAAGTTACGTCTCGTTCTGTCATGTCAGGAAAGTCACAAACCATTCGAACCCAATTCTCTGGAATTAGTTTAAAAACATGGCCGGCAGGGAAATTATCGTCCGTCGACTGAATAACGGTATAAATAGACTCCCTGATATTTATCTTATCATCTATGGCTTCCAATCCTTCTATTTCAACCTTACCATCCGGAGTCTTATAACATCTGTTAACGAATGTAATGTCGCGTTCTGTCATATCAGGAAGATCGCAGTCGATCATAACCCACTCGTCCGGTATTTTAGTAAGAACCTTACCTACCGGATTATCCATGTCGGTACTGTCGGTAATTCTATGGGTTTCTTTAAGAACATCCATCTGATCGTTAAGAAGATACCAACTCCATACTTCAACCTTTCCACCAGGTGTACGGTAACAGGTTTTGAAATCTTTGATAACTTTCTCAGCTATGTTAATCCACTCCCATTCGGTTGTGGCCGGAATACCAGAAACAGGATGCTTCTTACCTTCTTCGTCAAGATACCAATAACAGCCATTTAAGGACACAACCACTTGGTAGATTTTGTCCCCTATTTTTATACCGGATTTGCTGTCATCTACCGGTTGGGAGGAACCCCATTTTCCAACTATGTTGGTTATTTTATCAATGCCCCTACCAAAGGCACCGGATAAAAAATCCACGCCGTTCATATGAAATTGATCTATTTCAAATTATTTTATTACAAAAAAGGGGGTGGAGGACCAGCCTCCTCCCCCTTGGGATATATAGAAAAAAGGAAAATCAAATCTTGCAGGGCTTGATATTTGCCGAAGCAGCTAACAAGTCCATAAGGTCTTGAATACCTTCGTGAGCGCCATACGGTACATGGAAGTGTACTGTAATATGATCATCAATTACCCTACCGAAGCCGTTAGAGTAACGTGCCGGCTTCAACGTTACTGAATAATCAGCATACGGAGCCAACAGATCTAAGCGGGTTTCTTCGTTGGTAAACATCCGTTCCATAAGTTCTTGGTGAGTCTTACGGAAATCGAAGAACATACGTTGTTCGCGTTCCTTATCCAGCAATTCAGCGCCGAGGTGAGTACGCGGAGCCCAGTGCTGTTTATATTCGGTATGGATCGGGTTGAAGTACGTGCTGATAGTCTCGCGCTGTTCATCCGGATAACCGCCATTTACAGCAATACGAACAGATCCTTCTTGGAATGTCAGACGGTCAATCAAACAGTCAGACGGAGAAATCATGTAGTCAATACCACGGAACAAGATACCGCATTTGCAGTTCTTAGGAAGCGGATCGGCGATAATGGACTGATCTCCTGCTACGGCACCCAAACGTTTCCAGTTACGTCCACGATAAGATTCGGGAGCTTTTGATACGAAGAAGTCTTTGAAAATTTTATCGCATTCGTCGCAAACCATGTTAGTAACGACCGTTGTTTTGAATTTGTGTTGACATCCACCAGGTGTACCGTAATCTTCGATTGTCAGATACGGGAATGCTGCCTGTAATTCTTCTTTAGCACTGTTACCACATTCATCATCTGGCAACGTAATTTCATAAGCTTCTTTCGAAATCTTACAAGAACCACATGCTTCCCAGCTAACGGTAGTAACAGTAGGATTGCTACACATATCTGCTGTTTTAGCAACGAACGTTACTGTGGCAGTCGGATTGGTTTCTACAAATGCATCGATATCAGCCTTCGTCAGTTTCTTGCTTACGGCCACAGTGTACATACCTACGCCGCCATCTTGGGCTGCTGTTTTCTCGGCAGTGCTACTAACGGCATTCTTAATGCTTTCTACTACAGTAGACTGATCAACGCCATCATCCTCTAACGTTACGGCATAAATCAAACCGCCGTCTACCTTAGTATATCCTTCAGGACACTCTTCGCAGCCTTTCATTATAGAAGACAGCTTTTGAGTATAATCATCAGGCTTACCACCTTCTTTCATCACCTGATATTTGGAAGTAGAAAGATGACGTCCGACTCTCTTGATATCCAAACCAGGATAAGCAGCCTTAAGCTGAGCCAGGGCATAAGCATCACCGGTATCACACATTTCCATACAATAGAAATTCATGTCGGTTTCCACCGGAGTTTTTTCCAACTCGTCACAAGAATGGATAGGATGGATTTCTACAAAATCACCTACCTTTCCACCACCTGCAATCGGCTGATTCTTGATACGTTCGATTGTTTTCAAGATAGCAGCCAAAATATCAACATCTTCGCAAGGATCACATTCTGAACACATATCCTCACGACCAGGACAGTTTTCGAAAATGATGTAATCATCGATATTCACCTCACCCATCGGATAACCACGAAGCTCGAACAAACGTCCTGTCAGCTTAATATGAATAGGGATACGATCGCCTTTTCTTGCTGTAATAGCGGTATTGTCGTCAATTCCGTTGTAACCGAAAATAACTTCATCTACTTTAATTTCTTTGCTCTTCGGAGCAGAAGCATACACTTCTATAATTTCATCAATAGCAAACGTAGGTGTAGAGAATGATTTATCATCAGATACACGGTCGTTCACCATCTCATTACGTCCGATTCTGATCTGGAAACGTTGTTCGTCCTTACGATATCCTTTCAAGTCTTTCAACGCTTTCAAACCATCTTTAGTCTGCTCACCATCCAAATCATAGATAGCGATCTGACCTTCTTGAAGCAACAAAGAATCTACGTCCGCCAACTTAGCGTGCGGAGGACAGATAATGTGTCTGTCATACGGTTTATGGATAGCCATAGCCTTATAATATTTTAAAAATTAATATTCTGTTATCTGTCTCAAAAATAGCGATAGTCATATAAGCAACAAAAAGCATTAGGAATTAATTAATTCTTAATGCTTTTTGATAGTCTTTAATTTAGGACACGTCTTTATTCTGCTATAAAGGAGATTGGACGTTGTTTGAGTCTATTTGATAACGTCCATATTCGCTTTCATTCAAAGCAAATTGCTTTTCAATCATGTTAAGGATAATACCAATTAATTTATCATCTAATTCAGGATCTATATCGGTTGAATTAGAACCATCGGATTTAACATATCCTTCGATGTCAACTTCCTTAGGATAGCGGTAATACGTAAGGTAAACGGTGTCTACTTCAAAACCAGACTTGTACACCCTTACCGAATCTTCGCCTATAGTGTAGAACGTTTCCCTAAAATCAAAATCAGGTTTGTTAAAAAAGTCGGCAAGAAGCTCATGCGGGTTTTCGTTCTTAGCCTCCCACATGGTAAAATCAGTGACCGTGCATTCACCTTTGGTAAATACGCCTGATATGTTTGAAAAAGAAAAGAAATCAGAAGGCAATGAAAACAAAGTGCTTTCCGGATTATCTTTATCTCCTTTCTCGTCAAGTTCTTTTGAATACACAACTAACTTTTGGATATAACGTATATCCTCTTCGTTTTTCTTATCAAGGATATAACGAACAAGGCGGTTTTGTTCGTCATTAAAAAGCTGAACAAAACGTGCCTTGTCAAGTTTTATACCACCGTTGGTCATGTTTTCTTCAGCCTTCTGTAAGGCCCGAAGATAACAATCAACAATCTTCATAAATTATTCTTTTTTATCAGCGTATTGATCAATATCAAAACCTTTTTCGTCTTCCTTTTTCTTCTTGTCAGACTTATCTCCTTCTATTTTTTTATGCTTGTTCTTTAAAGCATTATACGCTTCCAGAACACGTGACTTGGTTTCTAACATCGACTTATTGGAAGCAAGAGCCATAGACGCAGAGATAGCGTCGGCGCCCAGGGGCTCGCCATTCAGATACAGTCCGTCGGTGTTGACGGTGACAGCCAGTCCCTCGATCATTTCCCTAATCATACGATGGAATTTGATCACCTGCATTCCCTCAGAAGATTCATCATCAGACAAGAACCTTGAGCTTGCTTCTTTATACATGTCAACGTTCGTATTCTTAGCATCAATCCAATTAGTGAATATGTATTGAACCATGCTCTGATCAAGCTCTACGCTATATATGATATCAAGATACAAAAGCAGATCGTAGATGCTTTTCCTTTCAGCCTCGGATCCTTTCAGTTTGTTCATGAACTCGTATAAAATATCAGCCTTGTCAATCTGACGTTGTTTCCTGATATCTACGGCCGTAGTCTTGTCTTCTACACAATAATAAGATTCAACGTACATCGGATTACCGTCTTCCTCTTTAGGAGTAAGAGACTTGGATAAAATAGCTATATACAGCTCAAATAAATCACGAACGTCATTAGTGTAGAACAAACGACCATCATATAAGTCAATTCTGTAAGAATCCCAGAAATCGAAGTTCTTTTGGTCCAGGTCCTCATTGACAGTTTCTTCAAACGGATACCGAATATTCTTAATACGCATATCCATTTCATTCTTCTTGTCTTCAAGTGAGTAACCTTTATAACATGCTGAATTGATAAAGAAACCTGTATCATACACCCTAAGATCCTTGTCCCATCCACAACAAGATACTGTCTTGTTCCCAGGGAAAGGAGTCTTGGAAATGCCTCTTTCCTGATATCCGGAAGGAGCTTCTTCATCCATCTTACCTGTTATAACATAAATAGAGTCGGAATATATCTTCATTCCTCCTACGGTAGCCAGCAGTTTCTTAGACTCATGGCTTTCTTCAAAAATCTTTTTTCCCATTTTTTTATATACCCTACGTCTTTTCATATATGAAAAGACTATGTTAGAAACAAAATTTGCGGCCGGTTTTAAAGCCGACCGCAAGTTAATATTAAAAGTTATGATTACAAAGAGCTTGGTAACAATTCAATTGTTACGAACCGGCTGGTATCTTTTACCCAACAAGCCGATACAGAATGGCACCAGAATTGTTCTGACATACGAGGATGGCTGGATACAATTTCTTGAGCCGATACTCTGGATGACCATCTACCTTGTTCGTAACCCCACCACATAGAACCGATATCAGGCTTAACGTAGAATACGTTGCTGTTGATATTACCAATACGAGCTTCGGCTGAAGCAGGGATGCCGGCGAATGCATTGGAATATTCAGGAGCGGTCAAGTCTTCCATAATACATGAATATGATGTGATAGGAGTCATACCGTCTACCAACTGGCTTCTATCTACCATATCAACGTAATCCAAAGAAGGTTCGTGTTCTACAATAACCTTACCAATACCCGGAATAGTAACACCCTTGATCTTTACAGTTCCTAATTCAAGAGCATCGTTTGATCCTGTTACCGGATTATTGATAATACGTTCTGTACCCATAAGCGGAGCCAAGGCACCCAATTGAGAGAAGAACTCATCACGGAAGATTTCAACGATGTTCTTGTAAGCCATAGCACCTACCTTGAATTTCATTACACGATTTTCAATCGGCATATCGCTACGACCACGGAAAATATAGTCAGCAGCAGCCAGGAAGTGTTCGCGCTTGATACCGCCCGGACGTGCATATGAGATAACGAAACCACGGCGAAGTTGATGGTACAAACCTTCGTTTTTCATCAAAACACCATTATGACCCTTAACTCTACCTCCACGCATGAACATAAGTTCGTATGCTTCCATCTTAGCCAACTCAGCCAAACAGAACAAAGACACTGTATTGGCTACACGTGCCGTACGCATATCAATGCTTCCGTCACCAAGACGAGAACCGATAATGGCATAACTTGCATCACCTCCTCTGATTTCAGAAAGCTGACGAACTTTCTGGTAAGCCTTGTCGATGAAATTCTGTGTACGTTCGTCCGCATAAGCCAAAGACTTAATACCAGCGTACATAGTCGTTTCACCTTCAACACCACGGTGTCCACCAAGCGTAAATTCACAAGTCATAGAACCGGCCTTAGAAGCACCTCCTACACCAGAGAACTGAGTAGAGAACTCACCAAGAACGTTTGTTACCTTCCAGTATTTAATACCGGCGCGAAGCATGTCTTTCGGGAAGTATTTAGCACGAGAACGACCCCACAGCTTACACCAATATCTCCAGTTTTCACCTTCTTGTTTCGGAGGGCGCTCTGTAGAGATAAGAGCCTGGCAACCGTTAATCACATCGTAAGTAATAACATCTCCTTGTTTGAATTGTGCATTCAACACAATTTCGAAGAAGCTTTCATCAATACCAGGTTTTGCATATTTCAAAGACGTGTCTTCTACTGTAACCACCTCATACGTTTCTGATACCGGAAGATCATAACGGAATGAACCATTGATACCATTTACGGTAATAGTAGCATCCTGTTTAATCATACCCATATACATAGGCAGAGGATAGTTTGTAATGTTAGAAAACAACTCAAGCATACCCAGATGGTTCTTATCCGGATTTTCGTAGTACCAATCTTCTAAAGAGCTAAGATCGTGCTCTACGATACTTTGCTTAACGACTTTAGCGTCGGTATATCCAATCACCGTGTCACCATTCATGGTGGCCGGGAAATTTTTTGTTAAAAGTACATTAGCCATGAACGAAAAAATGTTTTAATTTTTAATCTATACTGATTTCATCGAACTTCACACCTTGAACTTGATCACCTTTATCATCTACCGGAGCTACCCTCTTGTCTTTATTTGTGTGGCTGATGAGCTTATAAATTTTCTTCTTCTCATCAACTACAGCTTGATTCGACTTCTGTTTTATGAACTCTCCTGGGTTCATAAGAAACATAATCAAATCTGGCGCTTCTTCCGGATTCATCATCATCTCCCTTACCCTATTAAATGCTTTGGTAATTCCGGGATTCGATTCAGAAGGTTTTAGGGCAAAATCAAGAGCTTTAGATACCATAGTGTCATTTAGCTGATACTTTGCCTGGATAGAAGACTTAAGGTCTTTCTTATACCTTCTAAAATCTTCTGCATCCTTCGCCTTCTTTTCGGCAGCCTCTTTAGTACGTTGCTGGATAATATCATCCATTCTCTTATCAAGCTCAGCCTTATACTTTATAGCCTTTGCTTCAACATACTCTTCTCCTTTATTGATAATGCCTTTGAAAAACTCATCAGCTTCATCTTTAGGCAACCCAAGAAGATCAACATAATGGCGAACGATCTTTATCTGATCTGCTTTGTTTTCAATGTCAAGCTTTTCTATCGGAGCGACATTCGTATCATATTGCTTAAGAATATCAACGATATTAGCGCCAGCCTTATCAGCCTGAATAAGCTTCTTGGTAATATCAGAAACAGAAGTAACATCTATCTTATCCTTAACAATATCCTCTTTCTGGCTTTCAAGGACTGTAGATAGTATGTCACACAACGAATCTTCTTTACTAAAATCAAGATCATTGATAGTAATCTCTTCGCCGTTTTCACCGCTAAATACCACATCTTTCAAATCGGGAATGATCCCTCTTGAAGAAAGGGCATCCAATACTTTTCTGTAATTGACAACCGGGGTCTCTACCGGATCCTGTTTAACGTCAACCACATTCTCTTCTCCTTTTTTATCCTCTTTAGGGTCAGGAGTAGGATCGACAACCGGCTCTTCTTTAATTTGAGAACCTTCTTCTACAGGCTTCTCATCTTTTTTAGCCGGTTCATTACCATTAATAGGCAGAATATCTTCTTCCCTATTATAAACATCATCAACTGGACCGATACTAAAAATATCGTCCAATTCTACTATTCCATTTTTTTCTAATTTTCCCATACTGCAAAAATATTTAAATACCTATATTTCAGACAAAAAACTTATAAGTGTTTAATCTTCACTAAAAATTAAACATCCCCAAATTTTATTAGAGATTTTCTAATGAAATTTGGGGATGTTTAATCCTTAATTCTTATTGATTCCGGCTACATACCTTTTGGTGGCATCTTCCCTCGCTCGTTGAGCAAGCTCTTTGGATTTTAATTTTAACTCTTCCATTTTCATTCTCATTTCATCATCATGAAGTTTGGAATCGTTTTCAATTTTCTTATCCTCTATCCTTTCATTGCTTTCTATATCAGCTTGCCTTACGGTCTGATCTGAAACAGAAGCCAGGAAGTTGAGGGAGGTGGCGTCGCTCTTGGCGTCTGCCGCCCTGCCTGCCGCCTGAATCTTCTCTTGAAGTATCCTGTATTGACCTTTCTTGTCTTCCAAAGCAAGTTCATGCTGACGTTGCTTATCCTTCTCAGCAGCTTCAGCTTGTATCTGTTGCTGGTTAAGCTGCATCTGATTCTGTTGTTGCTGCTGCATCTGACGCTCGTTGTATGCGCGAGTATTCCTTGCATTCTGTATAAGTTCCACCATAGAATCTGATGTGAAGATAGATGCAAGATCGTAAATATCGCCTCCGGCTGTATTTAGCTGCAACATGAAAGTTTTAAATTTCTCAAGCTCATCCCTTTTCTTGGAATTAGATAATGCCTGAACACCAAGATGCCTTAGACTAAGACCGTCGGTTCCTATAGATAAAAACGCTCTGGTAAGATCACTTTTTGTGTACATTACAGAAATATCCTTTCCTTCTTCCTGACATTGTTGAGCAACAGCCAGATGAAGATCCAAAGCGCGTTTCTTGAAGTAACCGAAGTTATCAAAGTATATCTGTGTTTGTAACATAGATGCTGTAACGCCCTGCTGGACCCCGGTGGCGGTCTCATACCTGTTGGGGCCGTTAATTACTTGAGGCGTGATACCAACCATTTCAAAACATTTCATCCTCGACCATTCAGCAAGTTCCATTCTTGTTTTAAGTTGCTCTGTCTGGGACAAATCATAGACAGCAAACTGGTTGAAAGGGACACCACCTTTCGTGTTTTGAGATGAGGTATCTAATGTAAGAGCACCTACAGACTTAGCTACATCAAGAAGGTTTGCCCATATATCAGCCACATCTTCACCCAAATCCTTGTATTCACTCGGAACCAGATTTATATCTCCTAAGAAGAATTTACCGATCTCCTTTTCAAGAATATTGTTTATCTGGTTTATGGAGAAATTATAGAATATTTGATATGGCTGAATCCTGTTAGCCATAGAAGTACCGATATATCCGGCAACAGGTAAAACAAAGTCATAGATGTTGCTATCCCCTTTTATCTGGTGATCGATAGGTTCTCCATCCAGATACAGGTTGTCCTGAGCGAGGGCACCTCCACTTATTTTAACCCCGTACCTTACCTGTGGAACGTAATCTACGAAATAGGTATTAATCTCCGGGTTCTCCATTCCCTTACTCATGGTTCTGGTAATTTTCTTAATACCATTTTCCTGTAAAAAGTCCTGAAGAAGCTCGTCGGTTACCATTTCGGTAGTTACTAATCCGGTTTCAGTTTGGTAGGTAATTACATACACCTGAGCCGGGGATACCCAATATGATTCAGTTACCTGATACAAATCACTACGAACATGCTCGTCGCTTAAACTCTGGGCACGGTTATAATAATTACCATGCTCTAAATTTGGCATGAATCTGGTTCTGTGATATTCGTTGCCATTACTATCGTATCTGGTATATGTGCCGGCTGGAATACCGTAATAATCCTCATAAGCTTTTATAGAAGCATAATCATTATATCCTTTCCAAGGTATTACCTTATTCTGATATAACATCCCTACACTCGCCGATTTGGATAAACTTACATAGCTTCCATTATCACCATTGTTATAAGTACCATTGAAATTATCAGCACCTCCTATAAGCTTTTGCTTGTCTTTTGCCGTAAGAAGATGCCCCCACCTTACTATAATATCATTGGCAGTATAATAATGAACACGACCAATATAATCACCGTACTGCGGATACTTGCTATCTAATGTCTTAGAATAAAACGTATTCAACGGAGACCATCTCTCCGGCTTATAATAGTCGTATCCTACATGATAGTTTCTAAAACAACGACCGGTAAGAAGATAGTCGATGAAATTCTCAGTGTCTATCTCATCCATGTAAAAACGCCCCCTGTCCGCCTCAAGCGTATGAGAACCCCATATGACCTCGGCAGTCTTCCATTTTGTATTCATGAAGTTCTCTATCTCAGGAGGGGTCATAGATGCTTTCACCTCTTGTATCTGTTGAGCATAAGCCTGCTTTTCTTCTTCGCTGTCAAAATTATTATAATCCGGATCCAATCCTCTATTCAATAACTCTTGCCTAACCCTTCTGTCCAATTCCTCCTTAATGTAATTATGAAGAAGATTTTCCTTCGTGGCAGAATACTGATTCACTTCAGATTCGTCCAATCCAACTACATTATACTTGTCAGAAAGGTTGCCCAACCATCCTACAAAAGCGTTTACGATCGTACCTATTATATCATAATGACGTAAGAATGATGGAATATTTACATTGTCCCTTATAGACTGAACATCCTTAAGATAAGGAATTACATCTTTCAGCTCCATAAATGACAGCTTCCCTTCCATCATCCTGTAAAAATCTTTGAACTTTTGGTTCTCATCAAGCTGCTTCAAACCAATCAATTCAAGAGAATCCATAGTGGCTTTAAACCACTCCTTGGTTTTTCTCTTGGTAGGTATAGCCTGCACCGGCAAACCTGAAAATACTCCTCTGGCCGGAAAAGCCTGATCTCTATTGAAATATTCCATCTCTGTATTCTCATTCAAATTAATCAATTTATTACTTTTTGTATCATAAAACGTTTACACCTTGATAATCTCAATTTTTTACATGTGATATCTCTCTTGTTTCTACCGTCAATATCACGAATATTAAAATTACCAGTTTTACGTCTTCCAAATACAAAGTAATAACTGTTTTCAAACACAACCCTGTCAAACAATCGAAAACCAAAAACTTCAAAAGGGGATTGATTTAACTTCTTGACTCCTCCTTTTAGAATCTTTTGTTTGTGAATTTGACGATTATGTCTTCTTACTAATTTTACTTTATAATAATATCCTAATCTTATAGCATTAAAATTCTTAGAAATAACAAAAGCATCTGAAACATGAGATTTTTCAATTCCATGTTTAATCCGATTATGTTTTGTAATGTAACCAAACGTCATAGAAACTCTGTCGTATCTGGATCTCAGTTTTTCATACAACTTCCATTTCATGATCCCCATTACGGCTGCGTCGCGGAGCGACGATCCCCGTTTGATCTTCAAATCTATATTACCTTTATGGTATTCTTTGTGACAATCTTCACATAAGGTAATAAGATTAGAAGGAGAATCACCTCCCGTTTTTCGAGATTCGATATGGTGGACATTCAGGATTTTGGATTTCGACTTTCCTTTGCAATACTGACATTTATGCCCATCCCTTGCTAAGACATACTCTCTGATATTCCAAAAGTCAAGTTGGTTTCCTTCCTGATACTCCTTACCTGATATCTCAGGATTCTTAATCTTTTGTGTATCGAATTGAGCTACTTCAATAACAATACAAGATATTGGTAATATAGAACATACATTGTCAATAACACGAATATGAGCGTCTATTTTGTACCGCACCGAAGGTGCTATCCACCCTGGACGCTTGTTTTTTACTCTATTATTAAAACGAGGTTTTCTATATCTCAATCTATTCCGTCTTGTTCTTCGTAGCTCTCTTCTGGTAGACAAAAGATCTACGATATCATTTCTAAGAATAACTTCACTGCTGTAAAGTTCTTTGCTTTTCGTCGTAGCTGATATACCAACATGTTTAGTTCCAGCATCAACGCCTAACACAATTTCCTGTTTGTAATCAGATGTGACGTACGTTAATTTGATGGTAAACGGACATAGGTTTACAACGATTGCCTTTTTATCCTTAAGCAGTCGTCTTACCTTACCATGCCTTGTTGTAGGCATCATAGGTTTACCATTTATGTCTTGTACGTACACCATATATACAAACATTTTTAATGTTTATTCAACATAAGTCAGAGTAAAACTCTGTTAGTACCCATCGCCAATGTTATTTAAGGTTTTTCGTAAGCAACACTGTTCCTGAATACCAGAACTGTTTAATCACCCACCTTAGAGCTACAGACTTGGGTAAACATCCGTAGGTAACTATCTATTCTCAAATAACGTAGTGCTTGTTTCAACACTTAGGCTAATAATCGGAATAGCTTAGGCTATTATACATAATATTATACAAATGTTTACAGTTTATATAAGTTATGTATTATTTGCGATTATTCTATTATCCTATTTTTCACAAAGATAAGGAATTTGTTCTCGTCACCTCATTTTATACGGGTTATGTCTTCTTACCGTAAATCCTTTAACCTGTTCCATCTTCTTACGTTCCCTCTTCTTTTGATTCTCCTTCTGAGTCGTACTTTCAGGCATGTAACCCATATCATCATAATACTTAGCCAGAAGAAGAGCGTGGCCGAAGGCTATGATACGGTCGGTGTTGACCCCAGGGCCGAAGGCTATGATCTCATCAAGAAGTTCTATATCAGGGATACGGTAAATACCTTTCTGTGTTATTTCATTACCATCATCATCATACCCGACAACAACATCCTCCCAACAATATTGAATAACGGTATTGAAAAGCATGCGCTGATTGGGAACCGTAGGAGCCAAACCGAGCTTGTTGTTCTGACGGGCGCCAGCACGGATAATCTTACCGGCAAGACGTTCACCGTCTTCCAGTAACATGAGCTGCTTATTTCGTCTCGTAAGATACAGTTCATACATTCGATCGGCATTCTCCATAAGACACTTAGCCCCATACGCTTCTTGAAGTATTTCACAATTCCTACAAAAATCATCGGAAGATGGAGGACGTGATGCGTATGATGCTACTATGCAATAAGCAAATGGATCGTTGATTTTTACATACCTTTTAAGTACATAAAACGTACCAACAGAATCAGTATCAGCCTTGTCTGATTTATAGGGGTCGCAATTATGGGTAGTTATGTGATGACATAAATAGGTATGCGTATCACAATCAAAATTATACACAGGACCAGAATACAATTCCTTCTCTATACTTTTAATCCTTATATAAATATAATTACCATCACTACTTATAAAACACCCCTTTTTCTTAGCCTTGATTATTTTATCTGAAATAATAATACCATCAAGCTTAACACTGCTTATACCAAATGATAGTAATTTTAATATACCATTTGTACCAAAAGATAAATAATATAAACAATTACTTTTCTTAAAATGACCTTGAATAACATCAGATCTATCGTTTTTATTAATTTTTATATTAGAAACTATTCCTATTGAAAACAAAATATCTTGTACACTCTCTAATAATTTTAAATTACAGCTTGTATATTCAATAGTATATAATTTCTTACCATTAACGGCATAACAACAACCATCCGTATCAAGATATCCACACAAAAAAGAAACCTTATACTCATGAGGTATATACTTAACCCATTCTGGTATAAATTTTCCATTGGCATATTTACCAAATGTGGAGTCCATCCATATTGCAAACTCCTTTACACTGCAAAATATCTCGCAACTATTATCCCTGAATCTTTTATTAGTATATTTACCAAAACATGATTTACATATATCATCTATTTTCTTTATAAACTTATCATTGTTTTTATGTGTACTTATATATATGCCTACATGATGTTTGTCTATCCTTGAATACCCATTACCTATCCAAGCTCCTATTAAATACCATAAATCATCAGACATTACATAAGGGAATAATTCTTTACAAGGATATATCTCCTTTCTGTAAATATTTGGATATTTAATCCACATTCCACTCTTTACATCAGATACTTTAACAAAATCAAAGCTAAATAAATCTTCACATATTATTTTACCATTTTTAAGTTTATTGTCACTAACATACAATGGATGCTCTTTCGTAAAACGTGTTATTGAAACTCCATTATACATTTTAACATCATACACATCTTCATCTATTTTATTATATAACAGTCTTTTGTTAATAAAAACATATTCTCCATCTTTATTTACAAGCTTATCTTCATATTTTACATCTTCAACGTATTTCCACCCTTTATCTGTTAATACTCTCTCACCTGGAAGTAAACATCCACTCACGTATGTGAAATCAAAAATACCTCCATCTTCAGGCGGATTTTCGTATATAACAATAGGAGCATCTATATTTCCACCTTGGAACGGATAATCAGCGAGCTGTTTATCACTAAAATGATAGCCCATTTTCATTCCATCAGTCTGATATATGTCTACTGTTTCCCCTGGTCTTCCTTCTTCAAGAAGACGGCTTTTGTGCTTCAAAGCATCTTCTACAGGAAACCTATTTACATTCGTATTAAGAAAACAATCATCTATAGACAAAGGAAATGCCATTCGTTCCTGAACGTATAAAGCTCTATCCTTTTTGACAAGTTCATCAAGACGAGATTTTATCTTCTTAGTATTATCATCAAATTTTGATACCTGAATATCTATTTTCTTAAGACCTGTAGCTTTCTCTATTCCAAGGTACTTATCTAAGGTTGTTGTTTCCTTATCATAAGCATGAGACATCTGAGCAGGAACAAAACAACCGGATTGACTAATACGCCAAGTTGGTTTTAAACAACGTTTATTAAGCAGATCATAATTCATGACAATAAACCCGTATTCAGCAGGGTTATTCATCACTTTTTGAGCATCTTGAGACTTTTCAACGTTGCCGCCCGTACCGGAGCATATCATCATCCCCCTCATTCTACCGTGCATCATATGGGCAGGACGACCTTGTAAGTATGCTGCTAAAAATGGAAATTTACCTACCTCATCATAAATAGATGTATATGGTGTTCCAGATGCGGTCTTAAGAGAGGCACCGGCTTTACCGCTATCAATATTGGTAATACGAATACGAGCGTGAACGTCACGAATATTGTTCACCGTCTTAGTACCCATAATAACCTCTTTAAACCAATCATTACCTGTTCTATTTATTCTTAGATAAGGATGTATATTATCAAGACCAAACTCAAGATACTCACCAAGACTCATAAGGTCCTCCTTACTTGACCCAATAACATTATGTGTCAAATTGTATGTCATTGTAGCATTACGAGCCAAAAACGAACTCATTATGGCCGTATTATGAGTAACGATGTAATTGGTGGTCAAAAATAAATGAGAGTCATTATCAACGGTTATACAAGTGGCATGCTCCTTTCCGTATATCGATATGGATCTTATTTTTAATTCCTTACGATTCCTTGATAGTATAAGTTTGTTCCCCTCCAATTTAGCATACCAACCTGAAGCCCAAAACATACGTTGTACAAAATTTATGACATCCATGTCAATATGAGACAACGTAAGCTCTTCTTCTCCGGTTACTACGTTTCTGAAAGAACGAATGAAGTTTTCTATAAAATCTTTCTTTTGATCTATGGACGATCTTAAAAACTTCTTACAAACGTATTTATCAAAAAACATATCCCCTCCATAGCCACCGAGATAAGCCGCCAGCATCGAGGCGTAGGCTGACGGCGGAACCGGCAGCTTTGCCGTAGGGTAGTTCAGGGCCTCACCTACTGGAATAGACATACTCTTATAATCTAATCCGGCTATGGCTCTAAGACTCCTAACATGCCATTTTCCGCCATGATTGACACGCCATTGGTGATTTCCGCAACAAATAACGTTACGACCGTCTTCGAACACAACTCTGTAGGTGGTTACTTTCCCTTGAGGGTAGACACCTACAACCTCTACCAAATTCCCTTTATCGTCATATATCTTATCCCCTACAACAATATTTCCTATCATCTTTTCCCGGTCCTCAAGATAAAGTATCTCAGAATCAAGAAGGGCTTTCCCAAAACGACGGCACCCGAACATGAATATTCCTTTATTCTCTTCTTCAGCCTGCTTTAGAAATTCGGCAAACATCCATTCATTATCACGAAGCTGTGAATTTCCTGGAATACGATCTTCTCCTACGTCAATCATCATCTTCCAGAAATTGATATGCCAGTATAGCCAAGGATGGATAAACACCCCATTTATGGTAACACCGTTAAGGAGTTTCATAGCCTCATTCTCCCAGAATTGCTTGACATCATCATCTTGCTCTTCATAAGAATAAAGGTTATTCCATAACGGAATATCGTTACCCATATTTATATAAAGTTCTTTACTGTTAATATTCATGACAAAACTATTTATCGAGCTTGTTCTTAGCTTCATTCTTAACAAAAGACTGAATACCTGATACTGTTTGTCCTCCTTTTAGGCTTTTCTTGTTTTTGGCAGCCTCGAGCTGATTATAGACATCCATTATCCCACACATCTTAATATAAGATTCAGTCCATTGCATTAAGCTATCAGACAAGCTTTTTTGAAACCTAAATTCTTTCTCCCTCTTATCGGAATCTTCTATTTTATCCCAAGGATTTTCAGATAGATAACGTTCAGCCTTATCTATCTGATCCCTTAACACAATAAGTTTCCGATCTACGTAAGAGACATCATCATTAGTCGGCTTTCTTGCTTTCATTGTTGATAATTTTTAAAAAAGCCTCATACTGAGACTTAAGCATATTAAACCTGTCTTCAAGAGAAGATGGATCAACACGATACTTACACATGTTTTTTATTCCTTCCTCAACAGACTCGTCTTTGAATACAACAGAACCAGTATTATTATCAACGTACATAATAAAATCTGATTCTCCGTCGTTTACTATCCTATCAAGAACCTTCTTACTGTCATCATCTACATTGAGATCATGACCGGCGTTAATAGATAACCTGTAGACGGTCTTGACAGAGGAAGATACTTTCATTATCTCTTGTTGATACAAGTTGGTCATAAACGACTTTTCCTCCAAATCAATAAAGTCTTCTAACTCTATGTTGTTTTCCTCATCCTTCTTCCTAATAATATCCTTAGTTAGATCTTCCATCTCCTCTCCCACCTTATCTTGCGCAGACAGTAGATGGCTGTAATAAGAAATAAGATGCTTTATATCTGAATCAAAATCAATCTTCTTCATTGTCAAGAACCTTTTTATCATGAATAATAACGTCCATCAACTCCATTGATAAATTATAATCAGCCACTTCAAAAAGCTCGCTGTCTGTCAACGTCCTTAAAAAAGAAACAGACAATCCTCTTTTCTTTGCAAAAGATCTAAGTACAGCATAGAGAATGTCTCCGGCAGAATAATCAGGTAGATCGTCACAAGAAGCCTGCAACATAGAAAATAAGGACTTCCTTTTATCCTCGCATTGTAAATGCCTTGCTTTACCACAGCCGCCCATAACTTAACTTTTTTGAATTATAGTACCTTCAAAATTAAACGGAATCGATTCCTCTTTTTGAGACCCATCTTTTTGATAGTGAACGGTCATATGTTTTACGAATCTTCCTATTCCAAATCCTGATGTATGTATCTCTATATTGAACTTAAAGTGACGGGAGTCTATGATATTCAAATTAGATGACGTACAACCACAAGATGTCTCTGATGCTGTTATCTTCATATCATGCTTCGACTCAAGAACGAATGAAAACCTTATACTGTTCCCTTTTTCTACCGGTTCGAAAATGATTTCAAATGATTTACCGTCTTTAGAGAGGTCAATGTTGTATTGCTTGTCATCTGTAGAAATAACATTAAATTCATCAGAATCCATTGTAATAAGTTCCAACCTGTTCCATCTTGACTTCTCATCATAAAAATCAATAGAATAATGACGGTCCATCCATGAAGGACGGGGAAGCCCCTCCCCAAGCGCACACTCCTCTGTCTTGCTCCAGGCCTTCTGCTTGATGAAGCACGTACATACCGAACAACGATTTTTACCTATTTTCTTGCTTACGTACAAAGAAAGAGGAAGCATAGAGTTAGGGACGTTCTTGGTATTGAATTTACATCCTTCACACTTTTCAAGACGTTCCTTGTACCAATCAGGATAATCTTCTTTTTTTCTTGGAAGTTTTTTTAATATCGTATCCATAAAAGCATCGTATATAACTTCCGCTTGCAAAATTTTTTTCATGACTTATCTGTTAAATTCCTGTTCTTGAATATTTTGTATTTCACTAAAACTATGACCCTTACGAGATTTAAAGATAGATAATTTGTTGTGTTTTATCAACATATCCCCACCTTTTATCTCACCTGAGTCATAAGCATCCTTTATCATCCTTATCTTAATATCAAGGCACTGAAGTTCTTTTTCCTGATACTTAGATAATTTTTCTACCTTGGATTTAAGACGCTCAAGATTGTGTTTGCGCCTCTCCATCTCATGAAGGTTACAAACCATATCGCCTACATACGGGAACGATACAGACACGTTATCTGTGTACGTACATAAGTTATTAGCATAAGAAATACTGGCTCTAAAAACGTCACGTATTTGGTTTCGGTCGTAAACGCTCCCGGTCTTATCCATCACATCATCTATAATATGTGACTCAAATGATATAGGGAAATTATTCTTCGCCATCGGCTTCAAAAGTTTTTTTTCTGTAAAATAAAGAAACCAACGCACATTGATCTCTTGAACCCTCCAATACAAAAAGACGGCGCATGTTCTCTATATCCGGGCACAAACACCTGGTCCTGTAATTCCCTTCACGGTCAATCAAAATACCACGCTTCTTCATCTCCGTATCCAAAACCGATACATATTGAAGATCGGTACTGAAACAATGAGAAAACTTCTTCTTCGTCTCATACGAATATCCAAACACAAAATAATAGGCAAGAAGATTTAAGTGCCTCGCATCTATGACATTCTTCTCATTGCCGGAAGCCATTAAGTATCCGTTATAAAACAGAAGTATCTTCTTCGCCATATCTACCGTATTGGAATAAGGTACTAAAAGCCTATAAGCTCTATTACTAACATCTTTATTATCACTTTCTTTCATGAGATTATCGTTTTGATACAAAGATAAGGATTAAGGATTTATAAATTAAAAATTAACGTATTTTATGACAATGGATTCGTGATTTTTCCCGATATTTGTACTGCAATATTTTGAAAATAAGGTTTTATTGTTTGATTCTTGAATTTTATTTATATATTTGTAGCACGTTACAGATATAAATATGAGTTCAAATCAAAAATAAGAATATAAAATATTAATTGTCTTATTGTTGATTTGAGACTCTTCTTTATCTGTAACGGGATTTTGGGGATTATCTGCAAAAAGACACAAATCGGATGGATATCCCCAAAAATCCATCCGATTTTTTTTTATTACAGATTATGAAGCTACAATTAGGTAGAAATATTAACATAAGTCTTAGGCTTTTAGAACGGTGGTCAGATGATTTGCTGTTCATGGAATTGTATGCTTTATACTGTATGATAAAAATCTCCCGCCGGGATTCGAGAATAAGATTCAAAAACCAGAAAGATCTTCTTCATAAACTTGGAATCGGGTATTCGAAGTTCAAGAACATGACAGGACATCCGATGTTTAACGAACTGTTCCGTGTGACGGATAGTACGTTCGTTGCAAGAAGGTATCGTGTTAATGGCGTACAACTTACTCTCGGATGTGGAAAAGTGAATCTTCCAAAGAATAGGATTTTAATTAAGATAAAGAAAAATGAAATAACAAACCATGAAAAGGTCCTTGACAGGATAAGAGAGGCGATGTTTGTTAATTTAGTCAGAAACAATGAGTCTGTACTGAACAGTGGAGAGACAAACTCTCAGGCGGATGTCGTAGACGGAAGCCACTCGTATTATGGATTAATTGATTCGACGATAAGTAATAAAACAATTGCCTTGTACTTGAATGTAGGACTAACAAAAGCGAAAGAGATTGTCGGTATGGCGATACAAGACAAGCTCGTAAAAAGGTTCGAAAACGTACAATTTATAACATACGTAGATAATCCTCATGCTTACATTGAAGCAAACGAACATAACTACCCAATAGGTAAGCTAATTCCGGTATATAGGCATGGAGCCGTTTTCTGGCAAATAGCAAATACCTGGACCTTGTACAAAAAAGGAGCAACAAACAGATGGTATTTTGGAGAAAAGGATATAGAGAAAGAAGAGAAAGAAAAAGTAAGTAAGAAAGACGATTTCAATTTCTTCTTAAAAGACAACACTCATATCCTACGTTTCTTGAATGCAGAAGAAGTTGTTTCCGAAGATGGAGAAATCCTTGGCATAGATCGTAAAAAGACGAAAGAAGAACAAGCAAGGTCATTGGCTTCTGTTATGGCTAAAGAAGCGCACAAAGACTTCTGGGACGGATATGAGCGAAGTACACAAAACCAGATTGTAAGAAAGTACTATCGCGCTATCATAGCAGAAGATAAGAAGCGCAGAATGGACATGTTCTTAAACCGTCTTAAACAATCATACGACAAGGTTAGTGGGTGGAGTAAGGAGAAGATAGCCACAGTAAAAGCAGGCCTGGCTGATGCGGAAGCCTGCTGTGCTGAGGTAGGGACGTCCGTTGCCGGGGTCTGCGGTAGGGTAAGTAGGAGAATGAAATCCTATAACAATACCGCTCCTGACAAAAAGGCAGGTTTTAATGAGGTACGGGATATGTATGCCGAGTTCGCCGGCGAGATGGCTAAAGCGGTGGGATCGGTAAGTGAAGACATCTATACGTATGTTAAGGCAGAACAGTTTAAGGAAAAGATAGGGAATATGGATATATCGATCCAATCATTACCTAATATTGGTACAACAGTAGATAATGATAAAGAATTAGATGGTGAATCCGTATTCAAGGATATACCATTAGAAGAGCTATCATTCTATAATGATACCTATCTTTATCCTTCATCTCAGTATTCATCATTGTAATGTTTGGTACTTGAGAGAGGGTCTGTTATTAGTGGCCGCCAACAGAGCCGAAAAACGATAATCTCGTAGAACATCGACGTAAACACCCGTTAGCCACCACTATGCCATAACCATATCTATACGAAACCATATTACTGTCTGATCCAAAACTACTTATCCGAATTACTATTTCTTTTTAAACCTAATTAATTCATTTTATATTTTAGGTTTTATTTTATTTTCATACTTTTGTTTTGTAGAACAAAATCAGAAAAAATATGGCTATAAGTTACGACAAAAAAATCATGGAGTGCGTTCTTCGTTCAGTTATGTCCGAAGGTAATGTCGCACAAGGAAAGGCTATTAAGTCTATTTGTAAGTCACCTAAACCGCTGTTTATAACCGGTAGGGCTGGAACAGGAAAAAGTTTTTTCATCAAGCGTATCGTACCGGCATTAAAAAATGCGGTTATTGTTGCTCCTACAGGTATTGCTGCTGTTAATGCAGGGGGTCAAACCATTCATTCTTTTTTCAGAATTGGAATGCAGCCTTACATTCCTGAAATAAGAAAGGGTAAGTTCATGGATAATTGTGAAAACAAGTTCAGAGGAGAATCCGAAAAGATTTTACAGAATATAAAATATCTTATCATAGACGAGATTTCTATGGTTCGACCTGATCTTCTTGACAACGTAGCTGACATTCTTCGTCGTGCAAGAGGCGACAAGGATCCGTTTGGCGGCGTGAAACTTATTATGGTAGGAGACTTATTTCAGTTACCACCTGTAATCAAAGAAGATTTTTTTAGAGAAATATACGATACATCTTATTTCTTTAGTTCGAAGTCTATTATGGCTTCTGGGATGGAAATGGTTTCTTTTGAAAAAATATATCGTCAGAAAGATGAGAAATTTATCAGCATCCTTAATAAGGTTCGTGATGGTCAGATGGACGATGATGTGTTTAGTACGTTAAACAGTAGATGTATTCAGCCTGAAAATAGTGCCGGGTATGTTGAAATCGTTACGACCAATGCTAAGGCTACAGCTATTAATGAAATGAGAATAAATTCTGTTCCTGGATCATTAAGAAAGTTCGAAGCTATTATAAAAGGTGATTATCCTAAAGAAGCTCCTGTTGAAAAGACGCTTCTTATAAAAGAAGGTTCCAGGGTTATGATCACTAGAAACGGAGGAGAGCATGTCAATGGTTCTCTTGGCGTTGTGTCTTCTATTAAGAATGGAGAGATCGAAGTCGTTCTTGATCGTCCTAAAGATGAAGAACATACTAAGGTTATTATTACACCGTGTTCGTTCGATAAAGTAAAATACGTCAGAAACGGGTATAAAGTGGAGTCTGAGGTAATTGGATCTATTACTCAGTATCCGATAAAAATCGGTTACTCCATAACTATCCATAAATGCCAGGGCCTAACTTTAGATGCGGCGATGATGGACGTATCCAACTCTTTCGAAACAGGTCAGTTATATACAGCTCTTTCAAGAGTAAAATCGCTTGAAGGAATGTATCTTCGTCAACCTATTCCTAAGACAATAAAAACAAGCGATCCGGTGGTAAACGACTTCTACAAGAAAACACTTTCAAACGATGGAATTGTTGATCCTATTCCAATGGAAGAACTTGAGAAGTCAATGATCAATTTGTCAACCGGATCTGAAATAGATTTTGAAGAGTTTAATTTATAAAAAAAATACAGTTATGAAATTTGGAGAAGCTTTAGAAGCAGTAAAAGAAGGCAAGTTAATTGCTCGTTCAGGATGGAATGGTAAAGGTATGTTCGTATTCCAGCGCCCGGAAGATTGGTTGTCTACTGATATAATCCCAAATAGTATTAAACTAATATAATTCTATTATAAAAGTTTAATACATCTCTTTCAGAGATCGGGTTATTAGCCTAAGTGTTGAAACAAACACTACGTTATTTGAGAATAGATAGTTACCTACGGATGTTTACCCAAGTCTGTAGCTCTAAGGATGGTGATTAAACAGGAGTAGTGTATTTGACGAAACAGTGTTGCCATTATATAAAACCTCTTATAACATTGGCGATGGGTACTTACAGGAGAAATCCTGACTTATCCCTAACGGGATTTACATCTACCTCGGAGACCGAAAGATCTCCGAGGGGATGTATTAAAACATACGAATAGCCTTAAATATATTTAATAGAATATGGGATATGGCAAGAGTAGATAAAATATTTCAAGACAATTTGGCTCTTATAATGAGCCAGCCGTGGGAAGAGGTAAAGCGACCGGTCTACGGTGACGGGACAGGCGTCAAGGTGAAGCGTATCCTGCAAGTATGCAACCAGTACGATCTTCGCCGGGAATTTCCTCTTGGTTCGCTTAGACCTACTAATCTTAAAAACTCCATAAAAGAAATATTGTGGATTTGGCAAAAAAGATCGGTAGACGTCAAAGATCTTGGTCTTCATATCTGGGATCAGTGGGCTGATGATAATGGAAAGATCGAAGGATGTTATGGAGATATGGTGAACAGACATGTTTATATGGGAACCGGAAAAGCTCCAGAGAGTATGACAGATATCCATGATGGTCTTTACGGTTTTCTTAACCAAACAGACTTCATTCTTTGGTCACTCAAGAATGATCGTTCGTCAAGAAGAATAGTAGCATCCATGTTCGATCCTGAAACCAATGGACTAAAACCTCTTCAAGAATGTGCGTTTCAGATCAATTTATCTGTTAAAAGAGATGAGTTGTATATGACGCTTTATCAGCGCAGCCAGGATATGATTACAGCTTCTTGCTGGAATGTAGCTCAATATGCGGCGTTGATGATGATGTTCGCTCATGACGCCGGGTTAAGGCCTGCTATTTTCACTCATTTTATACAAGATATGCATGTGTATGACCGTCACGAAGAACAGGCAAACGAGCTCCTTCGTCGATCTCTCTTCGGCCCGGTTCCACAGGTTACTATCTCGTCTCGTATGGAAGGGAAAGGATTTTATGATTTTGTAGCTGATGATTTTGAGGTATGGAATTATGAACCGAAGGAGCAAATAAAATTTGAGATTGCGAAATGAAAATAAGCATAGATAGAAGAGCCAAAATGATTCCTATTATGGAAATCAGTGCCGGAGATGAAGTTAATATCGGAGGCTTTGATTATGTTGTTGAAAACATAATTCCATGTAGGAAAGGATCTTATTCAGATTCGTATGGGATTAGGTTGGTCATGTCTTCTTACAAGCATGGCCAACTTGTAAGAAAAGTAGATAGCGTTTTTTCTATCGATTCTATTTTAGTATTTCTCCCTAAAGGAGATTCTGTTGTAGTAGAGTGCTCTTATAGAGAACTTGAAGAATGTTTTCCTAAAATATAATTACAATGACGGGCGAAGAGAAATGTAACCGATGCGAGCAGTTTGGACCGAACGGTCTCACTGACTATCCATGTAAAAGGATTCCATCAAGGAACTGTCCTTGGTTTATAAAGATCTCGGATAAAAGATACAAAAAGATTCTTGCCGATAGGGTGAAAAGAATTAAGGATAATGAGAAACTTAAGCAGGAAATGATGAAAGATCAGGATCTTGTTGAAGAAGTAAAACAAAACACAAAAAGATTAATGCAATGAAAAAGAAAAATATAAAACCAGAAGAAGTGGAAGTCGTTATTCCTAAAGAAGTAGAAGCTATTAACATATGTGGGGATATCAATAGTTTTATAAAACATATTATATATGTTAGCTTGGATAAGGTAAGTAGTGATAGGGCGTTTGTCAATAACGATATTCTGTATATGGTTACATACGCCTCTATAAAAGGTAAAAATATACCTGTTGGTGTATTAGCAAAACAAAAAGAAGCTGAAACAGAAGATATTGCTATGCCGTTTGAGGATATTGGAAGAGATGTAAATGTAGTGTATCCTATTGAAATAGGAAAGAAGTTTAAAGGATTTTACATTCTTAGTAATGGTGCTGTGGCTATCGATTACGAACTTACAGACAATGGAGGCTTTGAAGATGACGATAGCATTGGTAAAATCGACATGAATCTAAATTGATACATTATGGTATTATATATAGCAGCAGACCCAGGAAAAGATGGAGCCATAGCCTGCATCGATCAAGACAGCAAACTAATATCGAGAATCTCAACTCCAAGAATATCAGCTTCAGGACCAGTAGACTTGACTAAAGAATATGTTTTTTGCCGGGATACGATCGTAGAAAACAATCCTGATAGGGTAGTGTTTGTCATAGAGGACGTCCACGCACTGTACGGGGTCAGCACGTCCTCTACAGCCTCCCTCATGGAAAACAAAGGCCAACTGCATGGACTGTTCCTCTCCCTCTGCATGGCATTTACGGACATAAGTTGCTCCGTTAATTTCATAGCCCCTAAAACATGGCAGAAATTGGTTTGGACGCATTCTGATAAGGTCATGGAAGCCAGTAAGGTAAATACTAAGAAAACGTCATTGGCTTGCGCTAAAAGGCTGTGGCCAAACGATACGTTCGTTAAAAACGAAAGATGTAAGACAGCCCATGACGGTATAGTTGATGCGATGCTTATAGCAGAAGCAGCAAGAAGAACCATTTAATCTATTTTAAATCATTTTAAATCCAATTAATTCGTAATTAGATTTTAAAATAATACATTTGCAGTGTTAGATAGTCATAATCGTAAGTTTTAAAAAATGAAAGTAAGAGTTCCTGGCATACTAATGAATGAGAAACTTTCAAACATTTCAAAGATGTTTGATAAGGTTCTAAAGGATTGTGTCACATCGAATATAAAAATTACTTTATATTTTGATCATATCCGGATACAAGCCATGAACGAACGTATAACATATACGGATGATATTTTCGATGTGAATACTGATATTTCTTGTGACTATAAGTTTTCTCTTTTAGTAGATGCCGGGACTCTTATTTCGTTTTTTAAAAATCATAACCAGGATATAGAGATAGAGATTAAAAACGATTACAGTATCGTTTTTAAATACGATAGAGGATCTTTTTCTTCTACTTGGATTGAGGATAAGGCTTTCCCTGATTTCTTTTATCCTGTAGGTGATGGTATTCGTGTTATGAGCTCGTCTTTCATTCAGTCTATGAAAAGATCTTTTGCGTTTGTTGGATCGGATGAATTTAGACCGGCTATATGCTCGATTCTTCTTAATGTGAAGAAGGACTATATTGACATTGTTTCTACTGATATGTTCCGTCTGTTTATAAACAGGAAAGAATATGCTAATGCAGTAGAAGAAAGGTCGATTATGTTAAGTGAGGTCGCAGCTTCTATTTTATACCGCTTTCTATCTGATAAGGATACGGAGATCAGTATTTCCACAGATGGTGTTAGGACGTTTTTATGCTTTGATAATGTGATTATATCGGATATGAACGTAGAACAACAGTATCCTAACTACGAATACGTATGTAATAAATTCGAAAAATCTTCGAGTGTTAAGTTCGATAGGGATTTGCTTATATCGGTTCTTAATTCCATGACTTTAGTGGATAATGTTGTCAATGTTAAGGTAGATGAAGAAAACGGCATAACAGTAATGTCTGAGGATTTTGGAAATAGAAAAAAGATAATGGAATCAATGCCTTTTAATGCGCTGGAAGGCCCGTGTTTTAATTTTTCTATCGGTAAGGAAAATATACTGTCTTCCGTAAAATCACTTATAAAAGGAGATGTTGTTATGGATTGGTCTGATCAGTATAAGATGATAAAGATGTTCAATCCTAAATACGAATCAACATACGTCTTAAATCAAACATTGTATAATCTATAAAAAAAATAATAATATGGCTTTTAGAGAAAACAGAAGTTTTGGTACAACTTATTATCTGTATATTAATTCAGATGGTAACTTGTATGAAAAAAGTAACGAACCAAAAGAAGGTTTTGTTCAGCACATAAATCCTAATAGCGGTCAGCCGGCAGGATATTGGAAGGAGTATTATAATGGAGTAGTTGGGTACATTAACTACATCGGGTTAAAGTCAAGCACTTTCTCTAATGGAAATACTGTTACTAATTTCCTTATCGTATTAAAAGATTACGAGCTTAATGAAAACTATTGTATTTCCATACCTCTCGTTAATCAAAAAGGAAATATCAAGGGCTTTGTTAAGAGCTTCGTAAAATACTACGAAAACATCGATTTCAGTCGTGAAATTTATTTCAATGTCTTTAAGAAGAAGAAAGATGATGAGTTTGGATCTTCGGAACTTATTATCGCATATGCCGGAGTAGACGGAGAAAAAGATCAGCTTGTTGAACGTTTTTATAAAAAAGGCGTAAATGGTTGGCCTGACCCTGTTGAAGTTACAGGATTTGATGGCAAGAAAAGCCTCGATTATTCAGTTCAAAACAACTTTACTTATCAGAAGATTACTGAATATTCAAACAGGTTCAATGCTTCTATTAAAGACATCAGAGCCGGTATAATGGCTAAATTAGGTTTAGGAGGAAATACTCAGCAAGAGCCGGTAGCTCCTCAGACTTATACCCAGCAGCCGGTCGAGCCTCAACAGGTTCAACAACCTCAGTCTGTTCCGAGTGCTATTCCGTATCAGAATTACCAACAGCCTGCTCAACAGCCTGCTCAGTATCAGGCCCCGGCTCAGCCGGCTGCACCTGCCCCGGCACCTACTACAAGGAGCACCAAGCCTCAGCATCAGACGCAGCCACAGCCGCAAGCACAGATGCCGAACTTCCCTCCTATGGAAGAAGATGACCTTCCATTTTAATATAAACATCAGCCCAGGAGAATAACATCTCTTGGGCTTTTAAAGATTGTGTAGAATGATGGTAGAAATAGTTACAAGATTTCCCCTTATTAAACTTCGTAGGAAAGTGACAGAAGAAAGGATTATGGCGAAGCATGGGGATAAATTATGTATGATCTACTCAGAAACCAGAGAAAAATATAAGCAAGGAGATGAGTGGGTCGATGATCCTAATGATGCAGACATAAGTACTTTTCGTGAGTGTTATGAATCAACGAAGGATATAAAAAAAGAAGGTATTGTTTATTGTACTATAAAAATATAATTATGGACAAGTTAGAAGATATTGAAAGACTTCTTTCTGAAAAAGAAGATAGCAAGAAGGATACTGTTTCTGAAAAGAACAACAAACATAAAAAAGAAGATAAGGTTGTTAATAAAATACCTGAATCGTATTTGACTCCAGGTTATCAGAAGACTGTGCAGGTAGGTATTAAGAAGCTGTATCCCGATGTCGTGATACCTGAATACAAGCATGATGGTGATGCATGTTGTGATATTCGTGCATATAGAGTGGTGAAGATGGTGAATGACATGGGAGTGGAAATAGATGTTCCTTCCGATTTTGAATCAATCACCTTATATCAAGGTTATTCTGTTAGAATCGGAACAGGATTCAAATTGAATATCCCAGAAGGATGGTGCGTGAATGTAGAAGGAAGATCAGGATTCTCTTTTGACGAGGGAGTGGTAGTTACTAACGCGCCCGGTAAATGCGAATTTACCTACAAAGGAGAGTATATGGTTAATCTTACTAAAATCAATAAAAAACCGACCGTAATCCATAAAAACGATCGAATAGCTCAGATGGAAATCGTTCCACAATACAAAATGGTATTGGAAGAGGTGACAGATATTGAGGTAGAAGACGGAAATGAACGTGGAGAAAAAGGTCTTGGTAGTTCTGGAGTTAAGTAATGTTTAAATATTTTGAAAATGAGCATGTTAGGTTTTACATTCATCACAGACAGCAAGCTGTCAATGTACAGGGAGAAAGCTATTAAATCCGAAAATCTTGCAAAAGAAATTGAGGAAATGCAGGATAAGGCTGATTTTTACAAGGAAAGGCTTTCCGAACTTAAGTCAGATATCGCTTCAAAGGATAAAGAGATTTTATCTGTTGGTAAAGATCTTTCTGAGTCTAAGGAAAAGATTGACGCCTTGAAGGAAAATCAGAAAAAGCTGATAAAAAGCGTCAAGAAGAAAACGGAAGAACTTGATGCTGTCAATGTCGATCTTAACAAAGCCAGGTCTGATCTTGATGAGGCTAATTACAAAATAAGAAACTTGGAAGAAAAGAAAAACAGTATCTCATCTGAATTAAAAAAGAAATCAAATGCATTGATTGAAGCCAGGATCAGAATCGGAGATTTGGAAAACGAGGTTTCGGTTGGGTCCAAAACAATACAAGAGTTAGAATCGAAGCTGAAATTAATGCAAGTAGAATTAAGAGGCTACCAGATAGGTATAATCGGTAAAGACAAAAACGATGTCTCTGAGCCGGAATTGGATAAAGATGAGGAGTCGGATAAGGATGTGGCAGAACCAGAGAAGTCCGATGTTGTTCCTGATACGGATGTGATTCAGGAAGAAGCCGGTGATATTGTGGAGCCCAAAAACGAAGCTGAACGAGTAAAAGACACTAAAAAGAAGAAGAAAAAGAAATAATTTAATCCTTTTTATTCTTTAATGTTTGCCATATTGTATGTTAGTACTTAACTTTGCGTTGAGAGAGTTTTTAGGATAAATTATTGGTTAATATTTAGCTGTTATATGCAGGCGTCTGTGAAGGCTCCTGCATATTTTTAAGGTCCTGTAGCTTAGTGGTGAAAGCAAGATGCTCATAACATCGAGATCGTGGGTTCAAATCCCTCCGGGACCACTGTCCAATGGTGTAGCGGTAGCACAACAGATTTTGGTTCTGTTAGCGGAGGTTCGAATCCTCCTTGGATAACGATTAAGTTTTTGTGGAAATGTTAATTATCTGAATGTTTGCGGTGTGTGAACATAGCAAACATTAAATAGCCTGGTAGTTAAACGGATATAACAAAAGTTTCCTAAACTTTAGTTCCGGGTTCGACTCCCGGTTGGGCTACATGGCTTGTTGGATGAGTGGTTTAGTCAGGGATCTGCAAAATCTCGTAGGGCGGTTCGATTCCGCCACAAGCCTCTAAAAAAAGTAAGACAATGAACTACCCAGAGCAACAAATGCTTAAGATCCTTAATAGGGATCTGTTAAGTAATCCGATGTATGTTATTAACAATCTCCATATATATGATTGGGAATCTGACTTCCTGGCCATAACAAGATCATTGTACGCTTATGAAGTAGAGGTCAAGATGTCTAAACAAGATTTCTTTAACGACTTCAAAAAGGATAAAAAACATAAGGTTCTTAAAGACGGCATTATTAAAGTAGGTGGTGTCATAAGCTATCCTCCAAACTATTTCTACTACGCCTGTCCGCCTAATATGATTGACGTAAATGAAGTTCCGTCTTATGCCGGGCTGATTTATGTCGATGTTAGTAAAAATAGGAAGAACGTCGTTAAGGTCGCACCTTTAATTCATAGACAGAAGTTTGATGTAGTGGGTAGGAAACTGGTGGATAAGTTTTACTACAATATGCTTACTTGGAAGAAAAGAGCTATTTCAAACGTGTATGCTGACCCAGCCAAGGAAAGAGAGAAGGGCGTGCGTGCCGGGGCTGAGGCTGTGAGGAAGTCGGCCTGGGATGCGTTCAGGGCGCAGTGCCCGCACATTGCTTTCCCCTATGGAAAAGAATTTCCGATGTGTGACGATCACGAACAAGATCATCCCATGAGAGACTGCATACTTCAGTGTGAAAAAGGTAGAATATTTAAAGGTATATTAAAATGAGCACCCCACGTGAATTAAGCAGGATAGCTAATAGGATAGCCGGTAAGATGACTGATGATGGATGGGTCAGTCCCGGTAGAAAGAATCTTGTCTCTGATAAGAAGGTCATGGAATTAATAGATTTGATCTTTAATGAAATATGGAGGGAATTAGATGACGGGAAAAGAGTCCATATCAGGAAACAGATGATTTTCAAAAAGATTTTTGTCAGTAGGCAAAAAGATAAATACTATATACAATGCATAGAAAAAAGGGACGCCAAATAGACGCCCCTTTTCTTTTTCTGTAAGTAATTGTTATTCCATTACTTTCCTTACCAACTTAGAAACAGCTTGCGTGATAGTCCACCTGATGTTAGCATTAACATTGATAGTCTGAGGAGTACCGTTTGCATCCAAGTTAATTACCTCCTTGTCTATTTCCAAGAACGGATCACCTGCTGTCTGGGTAATAACCGTATTAGCTGTCTGACCACCAGCGGCCGTAACCTTAAGAGTATTTACCAGATCGTTTATATTAGTGTTCGCTGCAATACCGGAGAATACGATACTGAAAGCAAAGCCCCCTGTTGCACCAGGGTCGTCGGCAATAACAGCGCCGTTGCTGGTAGCCTTGCCTGCTGCCTGATAGGAGGTTGGTATTTGCAGCGTCAGAGGATGAGACTTGTCCGGAGTTAAGGAGAACGTTAATTTAGTTGAGTTACTTGTACCGTTGATCGTTACAGTACCACCTTTTTTCCCTACAGATGCAGTAGGATCTATTTTTACAAACTCAGCTGCCGCAGCTTGGTTGATGGTAGCAGTTTTCTTAACACCGCCTGATTCGGCACCAAATTCTACTTGTTGCGTGCGCTGTACACGACCTTCGTATTTTTCACCTGATACGGTAACCGCCTGATTACCGTCACCTGATCCCGGATTGAAGGTTACAAAACCTATTTTCATTTCTGCCATAACATAAACAATTTTGTAGTTAATTAATATCTTGACAAAGATAGTTTTATTATACGGAAATCTTATTATTGATCTTCATGAATTAAAACTATCTTTATCCCAAAATAAGACAATTATGAGAAGAAGATTTTTTAACAAAATAGGGGGGGGCGGTCTCCCTACTGATAATTTTATAGTTTTTGATAAATCTGTATCAGATCCGGCTAATATAACAATAAGCGAAGACAGCGATTTTTTATATAGGTTGATTACCAGTGGATTTTACAGAGTTCTTTGCAAGAGCGCTATGGGAGGAGGAGAGGTTTTTGTATGTAGGTTAAAAGATAGCGACAGTAACTTCTATCTTGATGGCAGTCCGGCTGATCTTACCGGACCAGAAGGTGATGTGATGGTCGTTTTCTTAGAATTTTGGTATAAATGGTATAAGGTGGATGATAATAAATTTCTTTATCATTTTGCTGATCATAATATCGATGGCACTTACATCCATGTCCCGCAATCTCTTGTTGGAGCATATAAAGGATATGTGTCTTTAAATAGACTATATAGCTGGAGTGATGTTACTCCTACGACGAACGTATCATTATCTGATTTCAGAAGTTACGCAAAAGCACGTGGTACCGGATACCAGGTGATAGATTTCCAACAACATTGCGTGATTGCTATGATGTTGTATGCTAAATACAAAACACGTAACCTACAAGGCGTATTAGGACCCGGTGGCGCAACCTCTGGTCCGGCTACAACAACGGGAAGCAGCAACGCAACCGGCGGTGCGGATACCAAAAACGAAAGTTCAAAGTACGTTTGCGGCTTAGGTTTGGAAGGGGTTTTTGGTGGTATCTATGAATGGGTTGAAGGTGTAGAAATAAACAACCGAGTTTGGAAAATAACCGATCCTGACGGTTCGACTCGCAATGTGAACGCCGGAACTTCCAATGGCTGGATAACGAATATCGCAGCGGAAAACGGTCCGTTTTTCGATGTGGTGCCGACAAATGTTGGCGGTAACGATTCCATGCATTATTCAGATTACTATAGTCAGACATCGGACAATTCCATTGTTTTGGCGCGCTCCTATAGCGGCTCGGATACGAGTAGTGGCGTGGCGTATGCGTATGCGTCTCGCAGCGCGTTGAGCGCGAGTTCGTACTTCGGTTCGCGTCTTGCTTTCCGTGGAATCATATCCGAAGTGGTTCCAAAGACGTTCAAAAATTTACCTGTATTATAATATCATATTTTAATTGTTTTTAAATTGTATTGTTGATATTATTGCGTATATTTGCGATACAATTTAAAAACATTATAACCATGAAAGTAGATTTTTTTAACAGTACGGATTTTGTAGGATCTAAAACTAAAGAAAGCAAGATCCGGAAGTTGTCAATCAGCAAAAGTAAGATAATGACTATCTCTGTCGATAATTTGAATTGGATGGGGGTAACGGATGCGGTTGTTATCGGCTTAGAAGAAGGGAAGATATTTGAAGGAGTTGAAAATACGGTCTTTTATCTGGCTGCTTCTGATGTTGAAGACGAGAGATCGTTTAAGGTAAATAACCTTGGTGTAAAATACAAGAGAGTTTACTTAAAAGACCTGCTCGATTATCTTGGATGGGATATAGGAGAAAATTCTTATGCTGTGTATGATATTATAAAAGAAGACAGTAATCTATTCCGTCTTCAGCTTAGGGTAATAAAAAAGAGTAGGAGTGAAAAATGATGAACGATTTGGATATTAAAAACAAAAGAATACTGCTATTCGATTTTGACGGGACGCTTATAGAAACCGCTTCTGGGAATACGTTCGCTACAGACTTGACAGATATGAGGATTAAGATGGATGTGGTGAATAAGGCTCTTGACCTCATGCAGGAGAACGGCGTTAAGGTGTTTGCTATCGTAAGCAATCAAGGAGGAGTAGAAGCTGGGTTTGTTTCTGGAGCTGATATTGAAGCTAAGATAGAAAAGGTATGTGCCTATAATTCCGGTATTAACTATATGGATATTACTACATTTTTGGATAAAGATCTTGATTTAGAATATGTATTGTCCAAAGAACATACAAGTGAAGGAATAGTTATTCTAAACAACGATCATATATATCCTTGAAAATCCATATGGGGTTGGTCTTAATATAAAAATCACTTTAAAAGATTTTTATAAGATTGAAACCGATGATGGAAAAACTGCAACCGTAGATGATGTGCTGAATATAAGGATTGATAAAGATCAGAATTTTAATTCATATAGTGATGTTATAAAAATAGAAACATTAAAAGACGGTAGTATCAAATATACAAGCTTATATCATGAAAGTAAAGAAAACAGCGATAGTTTATCATAAATCGGATTTAGATGGCGTTGTATCGGCAGCCATCGCAACCATGTACGAAAACAGTAAAAACAAGGATGTTGTTTATATCCCGTATTCGTATGAAGATGATGTTAAGAAAGTTGTTGACCAAGTACGTGACTTAGATGTTGTTTATGTTCTTGACGTGTCTTTTGGAGCCGATTCTAAAACTGTTTTCAAAAAGTGGCTTGATGAAGGGAAGAGCCTGATGTGGATAGATCACCACAAGGGAATTATTGAGGACAGTAAGACATGGGGGTTCGTAGTTCCAGGGTTGAGGAGGGTCGGTGTCGGTGCGTGCGCACTGGCTTCGGACCTGCTGATGGGGAAGGTGCCGGCGATCGTCCGATGCCTGTCAGACTACGATGTGTGGAATAAAGAATCTGGCTTAGGCTGGGATACGGTAGTAGCTGTCCAGTATGCCTTGAGATCAAAAATAAGACTCAATGTATTGATTGCATTGTCGTATTTATATGATCACTTTAAAGAAAACATGAAAGACAATGAAATTGATCTTATTTTTTATGATCTTGCTAAAGAAGGACGTGCTATAATTAATTACATGGCTTGTAAAAACGAAGATGAGGTAAGTAGGTACTCGTTCGAAGCTTACGTCGACGAGGTTAAGGTTATGGCTATGAATACCGCTGAATTTAGCTCTAAGGTATTTGATTCTCTTACACCGGACTGGTTAGACGGTAGAAAAATTAAAGCCCTGATGCCATTTTGTATCATGCTATGTGGAAAAGTTAGGTTCTCTCTTTACGAATGCGTAGAAGACAGCGTAGATTGCTGTGAGGTAAGTAAGAGATTCGGTGGTGGAGGACATGCTGGTGCTGCTGGATTCGTTATAGACGTATCAAGTGACCAGTTTAAGGACTTCCTTGAAAGTAAAAAACTTTTATCGAAATGAAGCGTGAATTATATCAGTTCTATCCGGAAGTCTATCCTTTTAATCTGTGGATATACGTAGGAAAAGACGTATCTGGCATGGTAGAATGTTTCAATAACGATTTTAGTTACGTAGATAATAGCAAGGCTGTAACTGTATCCGTTCCATACGGAGGGTGTAAATTAAATCCTAATACGGGATTTTTGATATGGTTTCTTAATAAGAAAATAATTGATTTTGAAACAGTTTGCCATGAAGCATCCCATGTTTCTACTGAAGCTTTTAATTTCTTAGGAGAAGAAGTAAAAAAACTCAGAACCATTCTCGTATCTCAATGGATGGATAGGGAGAAAGTGCGAGGAAGTAAAGATCGGAATAGCCGAAGATAAACTAATATGGGAAAGTAAATAATTACCGTCGTAAAATAAGTATGGGGAACTTTGGATAGGTTCCCCATATTTTTATGTGATGAGGGAGAGGAATGGTGAAAT
>ULUD01040316.1_pt1 | contig 37569 bp, 55 predicted proteins | sample 1958191 | NCBI WGS metagenome assembly ULUD01 (sample SAMEA4835751, study PRJEB28245) | human gut metagenome | biome: gut microbiome; material: fecal sample | place: Denmark | collected 2008 | reverse complement strand
TCAGCGGGATAACTCCCCTCTGGTTTTTGATTATAGCATAAGCTTTATTTGCACGTAAACGGTGTTGCTACATTAAGATTTTTTCGATTTTATCGAGTGGCCAAGAAATCACTATAAAAATAATAATTGTCAAAATACGATATTTTGGTTTGAATTTTTGCCGTATTTTTGCCGTTCAATGCAATAAAAAAAGAGCAGGGATTTCTCCCCGCTCCCTCAAATTACCGGATCACCCCCGGGCTATAACTGTACCCACAGTAATAACAAGCAACCCCGCATATATATCTCGTTGTCTACGTATGACCGCTTGTTTGTGCTCCATTTTCTTTATTTTGTTCTTCAACTCTTCTAATAATAACCTCGATTCTTGCAGTTCTTTCTTCACTTCTGTTAATGATATCGTTGCATTCATCAAGGATTTCTCTGTTCTTTCGAGTTTTGTCTGCAATACTTCCAGCTGCTTCAGCTGCTCCTCGGAGTTCAGATTCAGCATTGTAAATTTCTGCCTGAGTTGCGTTAAGTCCAGTTTCTGCCCGGCCCATTCGGTCTTCAATTCGCTCCAATCCGTCATTGATATCGTGATAGTCTGTTTTGGCTCTGCTTGATTCATAGAACCACCATCCGCAGATACTTGCACACAGCAAGATGATAACCCCAACGATAAGCAGATAGCGGTGATTACTCGTTTTAAAATCTTCCCACACATTTAGCCCTCCTGATTCTTGTAAAACTCTGCTTTTCCTCTGATTAAATCTCCACCCGGCACTAACACGCCGCCATTGCTGTAATCCGGTAAGTACAGCAGATCCCAACGCATATCAGGCTCTCCGCTACTGACACCGTATCCGTCAATTTCCGCAATTTCTGCATGAGTATATACATCGTCTGCAGTCAATCCGAGTATTTCCTCTGCTTTTGCAGTCAGCATCGCCATAGCTTCTATCTGTGCTGCCGTCGGCGGTTCACTGCCTAAATCTATGCCGCCGGGATGATCATAGTAGCATATCGCGTCTTTACAACACGCCATCGCTATACCGATTGACCGGCTGTTTCTGTGCCACGTGTGTGCCAGTCTTTCAGTAAAATCTTCGTGCATGACGTGATATCCGCCAGTCCGGTCGATTACTACGGTATAATCTGGCAAATTAACTACTTCCCCGTCACAGCCCGTCCAGTGTTCATAAATCCTGTCAATGTATCCCACAGCATTCTGCAGCAATACTTCAATTTCTTTTAGCGTCATCTTTTTTCAACTCCTTTTCTATGGCATCTGGTCTGCCGTTGCGGTTTTTATCCACCATATACTTGGCGATAAATGCAATCGCCCCAACGACCGGAACCGCCGTATAATCTTCGAAAAATTTAATCAATGTCATCGTATTTGCTGACCCTTTGCAGAATTCAATAATCCACGCTGTCAGCACAATGCAAAACAGAATTAAAAAGCCTACGGCATATCCGTAGACTACTTTCATAGACGGTTTGGCATTCCCTTTCGGTATGCGGATATTTATGTATCCGACAGCTTTTTTCCATAAATCTCTTATTTTCGCAAACAATCACATCACCTTTCCTATCAATGCAATTACCACGGAAATGATGGTAGAAATCAGACCGGCTACCTTATAGATATTATCTATCCTGTGATGTGCCGATTTCGCACTTTGTTCCGCCCTTTCGTGCGCCACCTGAAGCCTCTGTATTTCTGGAAGCATTTCAACAAGCATATCAAGTTTCGTTTCAATCCGGACAATTCTCTCCAGTGCTTCCGGACTTATGTCCACCATACTCATTATTTATGATCCTCCGTCTTATTTTCAGGCTTCTCTTTTAGTGGTTTGTTCCGAATGCATTTCTTATTTGTACAAAGTCCTGTTTTTTTATCCATTTTTCTGTGACATAAAAAGCAACGTTCCATTTAGATTTCTCCTCTCTTTTCTGTATACTCAGTAACTAATGTTTCATGTTCTTCTTTCAGGTCGGAATATAATTCTTCATCTTCTATGACTTTCGCTTTTGCCATTTCAATTTCAAGATTACTTAGTTTTTCTGCATATTCTTTATCCAGTGCACTAAGTGCCATCCGTCTTTTCTCTTCTTCTGTCGGTTCCGGCGGAGCGTATGCAATCGGCTTCCCGCCCGTGCCGCGGATGTAATCACCGGATATATACTTGTTAAAATCCTCGGCTGAGATAATCTCAATAACCGTTGCATCGGCAAACAATTCTTTTGCCTCTTTTTTTAGCGCGTCCAGCTTGACCGCATTTTTGCTTTTTTGAGGGTCAAACTCACAGATACGGGAGCCTACCCGTTTCCCAGCCGCGTCAAATCCGGCAATATAATAATCAACATTCGTATTATTCATTTCATCCTCCTGTTAAAATTACATCCCAATTTGTGTTATTTTTCACCAACTGCCAGGTAGAACGTAGATTGCTTCCACGTTGGTTGCGATGAAAAAATCTCTACTGATGCATTTGTTTTAAAGCCTGCGCCGTAGGAAATTGTTGCAGCTCCGGTATCCCCAGCCAAAACTAATAGCCCTTTATTTACGGTAATTGGCAACGTACAAACATATGTAGCACTAGTATAATCTGCTGCTAACCCCCATTGTATAATTAGCCCGCCGAAAAAACTGCCAAAGCAGATATACCCATTTTGCGCGATGTTATAGCGTACACCAGATGCGGCCAATACCATCTTCAACAGCTGACCGAACCATGAGTTAGTTTGCATAGCTGTAACAGCGGTAACAGCAGATGTTAATGCCAGTTTTTTAATGATATCATCACCCAATTCCGAGACCTTTTCAAAGAGCTTGAAACGGTTTTCGTGAGCTGAACCTGATGCATTATGTTCATCCATCTCGGCCTTTATTAAGTATGTTTCATCTTTTACCTGCACTGTTACACTTTCCGTGTCACCGACAACAATATCGATCTTGAATATTTGGGAGTCGATCGGCACGCTTTTATCGGGGATATAATCAACAAAATTTCCCCCGTTTGTATATGCGATAAGCTTTTCAACTCCTGTGGCTCCTACTTTTGCGTACACACCCACTTCACGGGCAAAGAACCCAGTATCAAGTGAGGCGTTAGAGCACACAGCTCTTACTTGGAACTGACCGGACCCAAGATTTGTCCCGCCCGTTACGGCGAGTTCCAATTTAGGACCTTTGAGTTGCGTAAGACTCCGGATAGAATCACCCTCTAAATTGCCGTCGCCAAGTAAGACTTTGCTAAAAGTTAAAGCCTGTCCGGTTGCATTCGCCTCGGAAATCAATGATAACCCTTGTGTTGTCATTAATATTTTTGGATAATTAGCCATTTATTAGCCCCCTTTAATTTCTATAACTTTATGAGCAGTCCGAATATATCCGGCTGCTCTGATGTGTTGCCCTATTTCTGGAACCGTAAATTCAAGATTCGGTGTAATATGTACAACTGAATTCAATTTACATATTGCACCTGCAAAAATCTTCCCGCCCGCTTCCTTTATATTGCTTAAGTTCACGGTAAGATTAGCCGGAATAATGCTTCTCATGTATGTCCGAATTTGATTAGACGCAAAAACCAGATTATAAACGAGGTCAAGCCATAGTTCATATTTTCCATAATTTAGGCTGATGCTGATTTTATTCTTTCCATACCTTGAGTCAAAAATATTCTGCAAGCTGCGATGCGTATATAATACTTGATTGTTAATCATTAAAAGAACTTCATTTCGTCTATCTTCAAATGATGCATCCGCATTCGGGATAATCCCAAGCATGGATTCATACCGCTCCAGCCCGCTTTCATCTACATCGCAAACGAAAGTATTCAAACAGTTTTGTAGCAATTCATAAATAACAACATTTAATTCCGGTTCTACCACATCCGCCCAAGAAATAAATTCTTTAGCATTTGCCAGTATATCCGGAAAATAATGACGGATATTCGCATCACGGGAAGAAAGTCTTTTTCTCAGATCATTCATATTCGACCGCCTTCAATTTTCCGATTTCATTTACTCCAAGCTGCAGATTCTTTGTTTCTCCGTTCAAAGTAAGATTGGTGACATCTAACACTCCGATAATATCTAACAGCAGGCTTTCCAGTTTAGCCTTGCGGATAATCAGCCCGTCATCAACAAACCTCTTTATAGTAATTATCTGTGTTTCTGCCCATGTTTTGTTTACAGATCCAATATATTCGGTAATTGTTTCAGATATCTGATTTTTTATATTGTCCAAGGTATACCCGGATTTCATCGTGACATTTACGTGTACAGTTACTTCTTTATTCACCACTCCTTCCGTCGTGACATAATGTCCTATCGGCGCTACACCGACGCCTTTCTGGTGATAAGGAACCGGATCTAATATTTCTTGCACTTTGTCCACAAATTCACTGTCGGGCGATTTAAATTCGGATGTGCAAAATACGACTTTAACCGTGCCTCCGCCGTTCCAGACCGGGTACACTTTGACGCCGCCCACACCGGCAATAGATAGTACCTTTTCTTTATAATCCGCAATATTTCCACCATATGCCTGCGTTTCAAAACTTTTTAAATACCGTTGCCGGAACACTTCCGTATCTTCGTCATCAATTGCGGGGATAGTCAGCGCTTCAATCTTTGCAGACTGCAGATCTGGTAAATTATCAATCGGCACAAGCATTCCCGCTTCCTTATTCCCAGAAACACCCGCAGTCGCGCAGCACAGTAGATAACTGCCGGATTTCAACTTTTCCGTTACAGCATAATTGATTCCATCACAGGAAAATCGATGTCCAATTGGTATTTCCAACGCACTCGGAGTAAATATCCCACGTACGACCGCCCTTGTTGCTTTATACGGCACAAGTCCTCGTTCCAAAGCACGCTCAATCAAAAACTGACGCTCTGCCGTATCACCAAATGTGTTTTTCATAAACCAATCCAGTGCGGCATACATCAGTTCAAGTTCGATCGATACCGGAGCCGCTGCATCATGTATAATACTGCCCTCCCGTTTATCAACTGCGGAGCTAACGGCATCCAGCATTCTCTTTTCTATGACTTGGCTTGTCTGATCCTCATACATTCCTTACCTTCACACTCCTTTCCATCTCGATATCCCCAAAAATAGAATGAACTACAAAATAACATTTGACGTTTCCTTGCTTATCATATTGCAAATCAAAGCCGTCTACTTTGTTGATACGGTCATCTACCAGCAGTGCCTCTTCTATCCGGCGCGGAATTTCAGGGATAACATAGGGCATAGGTTTACCAAATAGATCGGCAAGTTCCACGCCGTAATTTGAAGAATAAATTATGTGTTTATACCGTTCTGTATTTAAGATCTTATAGACGGCTTGCCGCACAGATTCTAAGCCGTCTGTTATTATCCCTGACACCGTTTCCTCTTCAATATTCATTCGATAAGTTTTAGACGGCATGCGTGTCTGGCTGCCAGCAATGGACACGTTGTTAAATTCTTCCGGTAATAATTTCATTTAATCACCCCCATTGCCCATGGACATTAGAATGGTTGTACACACGATTAGCAACAAAAAACAGCTGCCCGCCGGACTGCTGTATCATGACGACTTTCTCTCCGATTTTTAATCCATTATAGATAATGATCTTCTTTCTACCTTTATAGTCATGGTCGTGACTGGCATACTCCGCGTATCCTCCGCCGCCTGCCCGTTTCTCAGTAATGTGGTTGACTTCAATATCTACTTCAAAATCACGAACGTTATCGGAAAGTATCAAAAAATCTTCATCCAGTTCATTCTCTCCTACGCGGATGACCAAAGGAGTTTCAGATATAACTTCGCCCAGGACGAAATCAGACGGATTCATCCCGCGCACGGTCTGTGCTACAAGAGATTTCAACACATTCGGCAATTCGTCATTGATCATTGATTACACCGCCTTTCAGCGTCAAGTCCATCATGTGCGCCTGGTTAGAAAATGTATGAACCACCTTTGTGACCAGTACTTTCTGCGCTAATTCCACATCGCCCAAATTGAGCTTTACGTAAATCATAGAACCCGCACGCACCCGGATATCTCCGGCCGCCCCTTTTATGTCCAATTTACGATGGACTACATTATAGAACTTAAGCATTTGGTTAGCCCGTTCCTGTGGATTTTGGATATTCTTCTGCAGCTTTTCATAGTACTGCAGAACGCCCCACTGGTCTTTCTCCTTCGATTTCGCGAACTCGTCGGGGCTCATCGGCGCATAGAACTCTTTTCGCTTGCCTTCTCCCGCCGCCTGCTTGTCCTCTACTACCAACTTGACTAAGTTATACGTATCCTTGTCTATGCTGCTTTCATAATCAAAATCTTCTGCGGTTTCATTATCTATGAGAATGGGAACCACCATGTCAATCGGCTTGGAGAGCATGAGTTTTTGGAAATCATCGTAAAGCACATAAACTTCTTTTGTATTAACTAAGGTAATATCCAGCGCACCTTGGATAATATCAAAGAGAGTGGCATTATCTTCTACCCTCTTATCAATCACGAATTTAGTGTCCGCTAACGTTCCAACTTTTAGCTGAAAATATTCGGCCAGCTTCTGTATGACCTGCGTGGCGGTTATATTCTTGTATTGCCAGCTTTCTTTATTCTTCAAATACCGGAGCTGATCATAAGCAGTGACATCAATACCGCCGTCTTTGTTTCGTTTTTTTACAAAAACAAACCCGAAGAAAACAGCTTTATCTCCAACCTTGACCTGCACTGTATCACCCTCAACAAATTTAAGAGTTTCATCTTTGTATACGGTAAACGTGAACTTCCCCGGTGCCCCGCTGATAGTCCATTCGATTTTCGCTCCATCCAACACGGCAGGCGCGTAATATTTGTTTTCCGTTTTGTTATGGATAATAACTTCAAACAAGTTTAAGCACCTGCCCTTTTATATTCTTTTCAAGCGGGTTAGTTACTCCACTGGCGTTGGCCACTGCTCGCCAGTCAAGATTTCCACCAATAACGCCTTTACAGGCTTCCAGCACAGACAATTGATTTGTTATTTTCATCATCGCGGGAACCTGTGTTGTCGGGGTATATCGCGGTTCTTTTACCCGCAACGTTTCCGTACCATCTTCATTCTTCGTCACTTCTACTTCTTTAGTTCCAAAGAATTTATACTGTTTAAGCACAATGCTGATATTCAGATCGTTTCCGTTCCGGGCATCCTCACCTATTGTATAATTCTCAACGGTGCAAAGCATATTGGTGTTCCACAATTGAGAATAATCAAAACCCATGCGGGTAACGATAAATCGGATAGGATTTCGTGTCTCTTTAGAGGACTTGAGCGAATCGAGGAACGGCGCCGCTTTCTTAAAAGAAAATGCGTTTCCTAAAGAGCCGCCGATACGGGACGAAATTGCCCCCACAGCATAATTGATTAACCCTGTCTGTAGGGATGAATCATAATTTGCAAAAGGATACCTGCTATTAGGCAGCAAGAAGTCAAATGATATTTCTGTTAATCCGGGCGTCTTGATTAAATTGACTTCTCCTTCATTAATCAGATTGATCGTTTTGTTTTTCCCATTGATTTTTGTATTCATTCTGGGCGGTGGAACGGGCAGCATGGTATTTCCTAAAAAGAAATAGTAACTCATCGCTGTACCGCCTCCGCTCCGTTTTCTACAGATTCTATCAACACATCGTTCAGCCGCCGCAAGACACCATCAAAATCATTGCCGCCGGTATCTCCCGCAGTAACCCCGCCTACGTCGATATGAATAGTAGCTGTCGTATATTTATTGACCGCTTCCCGTTCAGCTGCTTCCCGGAGAAAAGCAAGGTCGTCAGCCGTACTATCCAAAGCGTCAGCTGCTCTTTTTGCGTCTTTTGCTCCTTTGCCGGTGTTATCTGCGGTATTCGCCGTGTTATCGGCTATATCCTCGGCATTGTAACCGGGTGCTGCTATTTCAGGCATTTGGAGCGCGTCACTGATACTGTCACCGATGCCTGCACCGACATTATATCCCCACGCCATTTCATTGGCAGGATCCAGCGTTTTCATCTTAAAATCGGAAAAATCATAACCGCCAGAGATTTCTCTTCTCTCCATCTTGAGAGATTCTGCGGAAAAATCGGTGCTGATTCCAAGCTTACTCATCCCCGGAATCTGCGCAATCATATCAACGATAGCGGCTACCGCCTGTCCTACCAGATCGACGACACCATTCCAAATATCAGCAAAGAGGTTATAGGTGGCATTCAAAGGATCCACGAAAACGTTCCCGATGAATTCTGCAAGAGAAATGAACATATTCACAGTAAATGCAATCATGTTCCATATAGAAGAGAACAACAGCATGAAAGCCCCGAAGACAATACCTGTTGCCGATATGCTCATTCCCGCAAAATAATTAACTGCCGCCACTGCTGCATACAGCACGGCGATAACAGCAATAATAGCGCCGACTATCCATGTTAGCGGGCACGCATACAGCGCTGCATTCAGGCCATCCTGCGCCACGGTCAATGCAATTAGTGCCGCCGTCTCCAGCCAGTCTGCCGCTGTTTTAGTAGCTGTTGATATCGCTGCCAGCGCCATCTGTCCAGCAGAAACAAGCGCCATCGTTCCGACAAATGCCAGATACCCGCCCAGCGCGATGAGCGCCATCTGCATAAGCAGGCTGTGATTCTGCACAAACGACGCCACCGCGGAAATTCCTGCAGTGAACATATTAACAAATTTCTCCACGCCGCCGATAACCGCGTAAAGCACAGGCATGATGGACTTGATTCCGTTTTTCAGCATGCTGAACATAGAACGGACACCTTCACTGTTTGCCAGACGATTGATACGTTCCGCAATCGGCGCAAAAGATTTCAATACTACATTTTTAAAATCTGTAAAGTGATCGCTCCAGCGTTTTGGCATACTCTCAAATTTATCATTGATTTCATCCATATTTTCAAATATAGCCCGCTTGATGATATCCGCGGTGATTTCCCCCTGTGCAGACAGTTGTTTCAACTCGCCGCGGGAAACTTTCATGGTTTTAGCAATCATATCCTGCAGAATCGGTGCGTTTTCAGTGATAGACCTGAATTCATCGCCCTGCAGGCGGCCGCTGGCTAATGATTGCTGCAACTGCAGCATGGCGAACTGCTGATTCTCTTTAGATGCGCCGCCGATAACAAACAGCTTTTGCATACCTTCCATAAACTGCACTGTTTTCCGCGGGTCCGGAAAAGCGTCACGGGCATTAACGGAAAGGCTGGCCACGGCTTTTGCCATATCCATATACCCGCCACGTGCTCGTTGCGCAGATTCGTAGATCATATCATTCAGTGCGGCCACGTTGGACTGTGAACCGGCTACCAGCGCCAGTCTGGCATTCAAGCTTGTGTATTCATCAGCCAATGCTACAGCTCCTGAAATAGAACCTGTAATGCTGTCCAGCCCGCGCATGATGACATTCCCGACAATGTTGCCGGCAAGGATGCTCTTAAACAGCCCCGCTTTTTCGGCAGCATAACAGAAAGAATCTCCGGCGTTCCGGGCGCTTCCGCTGGCGAGGTTTAATTTATTTGATACGGTGTGAGCTGCACGGCTCATTTTTTCAAGCATCGGACTGACACCATCCCGAAGACTGATGTAGTTCTGCAGTGTTGCCATCTGCTGCCCCCCTTTCTATTTGCGCTTCAATTTGGCTGTTTGCTTTTTCTCTGATTTGATGTATTCATCAACAAAAGCATAAATCATAGCCAATTCGTGTTCCGGCAAAGTAAAAATCTCGTGCGGCAGCCTATGCAGCTTAATAAGCGCAAAATAGGCCACATGTGCATCCAGATCCTTTGCCTTTAAGAGTTTTTTACCGTTTTAATCTTATCGCCCATGCCTGCCTCAAAGTCAGACGCCTGAGATACGGCAGAATACAGGTCTGCCAGCTCGCCCGGTGTCAGCATTGCTTTAAGTAACTCTTCCGCTCCAATTGCGTCCCAGTTTCCCTGCAGTTCTGCGTCGTTCAGATTGGGGAATACGATAGATTTCAGCGTCATTTCGATCATGAATTTATCCTGATCAAATTCCATCTTCCAGTCCTTAGTTCCTTTGACCGGAATTCGTTTCGTGCAGGCATCACGCAGACTGTCCATTTCTTCATTAGTCAGTACGCGGATTTCCCACGGCACGGGTTTTCCGTCTTCACCAACCATTCGCTTTGATGCGGCATACTGTACCGGCGCCTTTTTAATAACGTTTTCTTTAAAAAATGCTTTTAGTGTTTTTTCAGCCATTTGGTTTTCCTTTCACAAAAGAATAGGCGGGGATATCCCCGCCGCCATTACGCTTTCATTCCATCAAGTTCTTTGAATTTTTCAGGAACCTTGATTCCTTCAAAAGTGAATGAAATCTCATCTTCAAGCCACTTACCTTCTGCATCGAACCCGGCAACAGTACCTTTATCAATATTGCAACCGGTCAGAATCACAGTATGTTTTCCTGCTTCGCTGGTCGGGTCATTATTGACAACCTGCAGATCAAAGTAAGTATCTACTCCCTGATTGACGTATTTCAGCATCATATTTTCAAAGAGCGAAGTATTCTTGTAAATTGTCAGTGTACCGCTTCCCTTAGCGGACACGGACTTATTCCCTTTCATCAGGCGCCCCAGAATGGCAACTTCTTCTTTCTCTTTTTCGATCGTTGCTTCAAGGCTCTTTGCCTGAAACAGCAAGTATCTATTTCCATCTACCGTCATATAGGCGCTGGCCAGTTTTGCTGAAATAACATCCTTAGCCAGCATCGTACGGATTGCGCTGATTTCATCTGCCATGAGCTATCTCCTTTCTTATGCTACCACCACGGTACAATATAATTTTTCCATGCATGCCGTCGGCTGGATTTCAAATGTCCACAAAACGGCGGTTTTCTCTTCGCCCTGCGTGGGCACCGGCAAGTCATCATCTATAAAGTTCTGAATCGCCCTGACACGCTGGTATTCTTCAAACAACGCAATGCCGTCTTTCCACAAAGAAATCCGCCCATCAGCGTCATTCTGTACCTTACCGAGATAAATCCGGTTAAACAGACGGGCAATATCGATTGCAGCATTATCCAAAACACGAATAACTTGATTTAAAGTGAAATCTTTATTCATTGCTTTAGTAATTTCTGTAAACGTATTAATATCCGTCAGAACACGGGTATCGCCTAATACATTGCCGGATACCGCATCGGAGACATTATGGAACATGAGCATGCCATCGCTGACCGCCTGTTCAAGCTCATACTGCTTGAAGTTTGTATTGACCGTATATTCTCCGTCATAGATTGCGTTCGTGCAGCTTGCATTAATTGCACATGCCGCTTCTTTCCCAGTGAGCCAGTATACTAAGGATCCTTTTTCAGCGCCCGTATCTGTCACATTATTCTTAATAGAAATAACGCCGGGATAATTAACCTTTGTCTTGCCGTAAATAACAAGCTGGAATTTTGATCCCGTGTTTTCACGGCAGCGCTTTGTGAAATTAATCAGCAAGGACTGTACTGTCTCATCAGAGCCCGCATATCCTAAAATATTAAAATAATACGGCTCTATATGCTCAATAAAAGACTGATACTCGGAAACAGTAACCGCTGTTCCGTTCGTGCCCCCGGTCAGTGGTTCCGCCGCCTTTACAGTAAGTGTCGCGGTTTTGCTGAATACGACAAAATCATTATCCTGCAAATCCGCGCCTTTGCTGACGTCGGACTGCTTATCTACCGTTTTCAAAAGCCCGTCTGTCGTTAGATAAGTGTACACGATGAACTTTCCGCTGTTATCTGGGTCGCTCTGTACTGCAGTAGATAAATTATTTCCTCTGGTTCCCGCATATTTTGCCGTTGCCAATGTATTCTTTGCTTTCTCGCCGCCGCTGTTTAAACGGTAGAAATACCCTGTCTTCAGATTGATAAACAAATCGCGCAAAGGCTTCATTTTATCATGGCCATAATCATAGCCGAAAATCTTCTGACAGTTTTTCTGAAAATCCTCCGCTTCCACACGGAATACAGCTCCGCTTACACCCCAATCTAGATCAAGCGCCATCGCCGCATAGCCGCGGTCAGCAATATCCGTCATCGGACGGTCTTTTGAAATGAAATTGATATATGTACCGGGCAATTTCTTATTCTGAAAAAGCCAGGTACCGCCACCTAATGCCATAAGTTACCTCCTTTAGTTAATATCCTGTTTAACAGGCTGATTTAACGCATCTTTCAGTAATTCATCAATCTGGGAATGCGTATACTGCTCTCCCTCGCTAAGCAAATGCGTCAAAATGTCCGCATAGCGTTTATACTTAGCTGATTTAACAATCGTTACGCCGTTGAAACGCTCCTCGGACTCTGTCTGTTCTTCTTTTTTAACTGCCATTTTTTATGGCTCCTTCCGCTTTTAAACTCTGCATTTTTTCTGCTTTTTCCCGATCTTTTAAAATAAATAGATTGTAAGAAACAAAGAAATGGAGTGCGCCGTCAGTTGTGCGGTAATGCATGTCCGTTCCTCGAATGACAGAGCCATCGGAAAGAGTAATATACTCCAGCTCTACAAAGAACGCTTCCGCCATCTTGTGGATTTCTTCCCGGACATCTGAAACTTCATCGGCCGCATTCGGCATGAACCAGATATCAAAGCTATGCTCCTGCCAGTAACGGTTACCGACAGACAGTTCCTGTGACTGGTCCAGCTGCTTCAGATAAAAGCACGGAAACACGACATGATTCTTCTTTACGTCTACATACACAGGATATTTAGTCAGCTTATGCAGTTTTGATGAGATGCCTTTGATTACCTCATTAATTATTGTCATGTGCTGTACCTCAATAACACCCGGTTTATATTTCGGCGCAAAATATTTTTAGACTGCCGTTCCGTTTCTTTCTCTGCTTTTTCTGCCATGTTCAACCCGTCTACCCAATTGTCCACTAGCCGTTTACCAAGAATAGGAACATACCTTCCCGGCTGTTGCCGGTGTCCATCATTAACATAAGAAACATAAGATGCCGTATTGAATACTTTAACTTTATATTCCCTGCCATTCTGCTCAACCGCTCCGGCATTCCACGAACGTTTCATATGTTCGGAATTAGTTGTGATTGTCACGCCGTTTCTTTCAACGGTTTGAACCCCTCTCGTCGGGGTAGCCCTTTTTGCCTCAGCAAGATACACGGCGGCAATCTCTTTCATACTTTGCCGCTTGGCTTCTTCCATTGCGGAACTATTCAATTCAGCAATTCGTTTCTGCAGGTCCTCAAAACCTCTGAAATCTACAATTACATCAGCCATTGTGCACCTCCCGGTGTTCCAGACTGATTTCCTGATGGTTATCATAGACAGCAGATACACCTGCAGATTTAAAATGCAGAGGCCGTCCTTGCCGTACCACGTCAACATCAGCGCCGGCAGGTATCTCGATTTCGGGAGACAAGAACAGCGTAACGGACTGCGTCATAACAGGAATGCCATCACCGCCGGTCGCGGGCAAATTCTTGTAAGAAATACGGCAAGGGTACTCCGCAGAGGTCACCCTTACCGTTTTTACAATTCCCGTGTCCGGATCCACAATATCTTTTTCCGTAATAATCCTGCAGGTATCCGCATACAGACTCTCAATCGCTTTCCGTGATTTTACCAGCGCAACTTTCGGAAGCATCCTAAATCACGCTCCTTTGTCCATAATGCAATCAGCGCATCCATTCTCTGTTCTGCCGAAGTTCCACCAAGCTCGACCGTCGTATCGCCCTCTTTTATGGATTTTACGACGTCAAGCTCATCAGCACTTAAAATGGCTGCCTTGTTCATCTGCACGAACCTGCCGGCTGCCATTTCATCTACAGCATGCTGCAATTCATCAGGGATTTCTTTCAAGTTGCAGCTGTTCAAAACGTGCTGTACCTCCCCTTGATAAATGTATTCCAGCAATGCCATATCAGAATCTTTGACATCATACCCAGTCACGCCTTTAATGAGGATTTTTACATCGGCAATCATAAGAATTACTCCTTGATCAGAGAAAGGATGTCGGCTTTTGTATCCGCACCGGAAATATCAATCCCGTTAGCTTCCGCATAATCAACAAGCTGCTGCTTGGTCATCTTGTCCAGTGCAGCAGCACCATTATCAGCACCATTATCAGCGCCATAGTCCCCATCAAGAACGAATCCCTCTTTGATTAGTTTCTCTTTCTGGAAATCACTTTCTACGTACTGTACCTCGTTCAGTCTGGTCAATCTTTCCATAATTTACCTCCTTATGCTCCGGTATTAACCCATACGCCGGCCAGCTTGTTTGTAGGGATCCAGAGATCATGGAATTTGCGGTAATCCAGCTTCCACGCATCGGCCTTCTGATTCACGTTCGGGTCAAAAATGCGGATCTTGTCCGTCTTTGAAACCGCAATCGGTACACGGCGGGCAATGATAATCCAGTTAATTCCTTTTGCAGCAGTATCCGGCTTAAATCCGCCTTTCTCCTGCCCGGTGGTTTTACCGTCATTGAATACATAGGCAGTCTTCATGCGGGCGGAAGGTACGGAAAGAATCGGAATTTCATTATAGGTTTTTACTTTGGTAGTAATTGCACCGGCTTTAAAGTCTGCCGTATCCAAGTACTTAGTAATGTCTTTTGCGTTGTTCAGGATAGTGCGGATCGAAGTAGCCATAATAATAACAAGCGGTTCTCCTTCGCCAACAATGTCCTGGATTTTTGTGATTTCATCATCCAGCTTTTCCAGCACGTTTGTTTTATCCGGCGTAAAAGTTGCCGTTTCATGGGATGCGCCCTTTGCCAAAGCCGCAATCTTAGAGTAGCGGAACGCATCCACTTCCGGGATAACCTGTGTACGCTGGAACTCGCCCATAACATTTCCGGCAGATGCCACAAAATTGGACTCATCCACGTCCATAGCGTCAAGCATAAACGTGCGCCCGCGATCCTGTGTTAATTTGTAGTCTGCGTATTTCAGAGTTACAGCACCCTGATTAAACCCGTTGTCACGGTCATATTTCGCTAAGCCGCCGATAGAAATCTCCGGCATTTTTACCGTATCCCCGCCGCTGTATTTTACATTCTGTGCATTAGATTCCATCCATCCGGAAGTCGCACCTACCAACATTTGCTTATCCAGACTCTGCTGGAAATTCTTTGCATATTCAAGTGTATTAATTGCCATTGTTTAATTCTCCTTTTTTATTAAATACCTAATGCCTGTTCAAATTGCTGCTGCACAGTCAGTTTTGCCGCATCACCGCCGTCGGAACCTGATCCGGGATGGATGCCATCCACTTCTTTTTTCTGTTCATCCACGGCATCAAACAGATACGCGTCTGATTTCTGCAGCTCTTTAATTTTTTCGAAAAGTCCGACGACTTCCCCTTTCTCGTCCAGCTTTGCATCTTTCAGATCCAGCAGAGCGCGGGCAGCTTTAGTATTCTTTGCCTTTGCCGCGGTCAGAGAACGTTCTACCGCCGCATCCAGTTTCATCTGCGCAAGCTGCGTAGCATGTTCTGTCTCCATAGTCTTGGCAGCCACCTGCATAGCCTCAATCTGTTTCTTAAGGTCCGCATTACTGTCATTGTTCTTTTTTAAACCCTCAATCTGTTTTGATAATTCCCCTTTCTCTTTTTCGGCATTCTTCAGGGCTTCGTTCTTTTCGTTGAACTGTGACTTAGCCACATAATTTTTACCGTAATCCTCCGAAATCTTCGCAACCTGTTCATCAGTCAGCCCCAACGCCTTTAACTCTTCTTTTGTCATAATGATCTCCTTTCGACTTTTTATCGTGGTTTATCCCCCACACCGGAAATACCTGTTCTTTTTCGCCTGCAGTACGGAAAAGGCAATATAAAAGCACCCGTTAAGAGTGCTTTTGAAACCGTATGTTATTTTTATCCGCTACCAATCCGGATGAGTAGTGATTTTAGTGATAATATCCTCGGCGATGTTTCTGTCATCTTCATTTAACCCCTGTATATTATCAGCAATAGCATCCACTAAATCCGCGGCTTTCTCATCTTCCATCTCATCAGAAAAACTGAAATGCATTTTCTTTAAGAACATTTTTTCTTTTTCAGTAAACTCATACCGTAGAATCATTTTATTTCCCTTTCTTATATTTTTTCAGTCGAGATTTACCTGTCGGCCACGATGTAATAATAACCCCCGTGTCAGGATTTATATTCACAGTTGTAGCTTCACCGATAAATCTCTGCGAGTTTCCATTTTCTTTTACTACGACCTCTCCAATATGCAGTGGATTTATCAATGCATCTCTAATACCATCTAAATCAAGACTGCGGACATCCGCCCTTTCCTGCTGGTGTTTAGACAGCTTGGCAATAGTAATTCCGTTACTGGTTTTTAACCCGGTCAACGCACCGGTATCGGTATTCTTTACGTATTTATTATACCATTCCTCATAATGCAAATCACCTTCAACAAATACCGTCTTCCCGGTTGATAGGTCACGTGCCGCCCTCGTATCATCCGTACCGTCCGTACCGTCCGTAACGCCCTCAATGTATGGAATTGTAGTCGAACGGCAGTAGCAATGAAACGGCGGCATAGTAATTCCCGGCTTGGCGTCTTTTCTGTCGAATACTTTTTTATCCAGATGCCGGCAAATATCCGATGTTTTCAAATCCAGCACAGCCAGTATCTGATATTGTTCAACATCCAACGCGTCGTAGGTATCCAGCATTGCCTTTTCCTGCACATAGGCTGTTTCCGTTTCTACCAAACGACGGGCATTGCTGAATGATACATTAAATCGTTTTTGTATCCGATTAATTAACGGTGCCACGCCTTCACCAATCATAAAAGACCGTGTCATTTCTGTCTGCAGGGTATTCATGAGCTGCGCTTTATTTTCCCATATCCTGCCCGAAAAATCCTTTCCATCACTTGCCCACGGCTTGGATACTGCAGTTTCTATATCCTGCTTTGCCACTTCCTTAAATGTAGAAAACTTGCCTTTCAATTTTTGCGCTTCATACGCCGTTTTGTAAACGCTATCTTCATATACTTCAGAAAGCAAACTACGCATGCTTAGATTTTGCGATTTTGCCAGTTCTTCAACATACCGCGATGTCTTAATATATAATTCCTGGCTCCTGTCCAACCGTGCGCGAATAGAAGCTTTATCCAACATTTTGATATATTTTTGTGGAAGGTCTTTCTTCTTGGCCAGTTTGATATATTCTTTTAATGTCAGTTGAAATGCTTTCAGCTCCCGTGCATCAAGCTCTTTTCTCGCATCAGCCAGAGATATTTCATTTTCTTCCGCGTACTGATAATACCAGTCCAACACTTCCTTTCGCAATGCTGTCAGGGCTTTCATGTATTCCCTGCGCATAGCAGCCGTGACGGTTTCTGCTTTCCCCATCTGTTGCCGCTTCAGCCTTTCAAAACGCTTTTCCCAGTAGTTCATTCTTCGGTACCGTTAGGCTCATTTGCCGTATAATCAGGCATGAGAGATTCCGCATTTTCTTCTTCAAGCCGCGCCAGTTCTTCCGCAGTATCTTTCGTCCATGGATGGTTTGCTACAATGGTTTCCCTACTGATAATCCCGACAGAGTTTTTGCAGTTTTGAATCACTTCCGATTCATTGACGGGCGTATCCCTGTTAAAGATGAATTCTACTTTATTTTTATCTGGATTTGTGCCGCTAATGCGCAAAAATGTATTCACAAACCACATCAGCTGCTCTAGACTTGCTTGGAATTCCATCTCCATATTATTAGCATCTAAGTCTATATCACTGTAGATAGAGCGGATATTCATCTGATTGGGGTTATTTGCCATCCGGTCATCTTTGGCATCAAAACCATGGCCGTTTTCAATAATCGCCTTTTTCAGCAATCTGATAATCAAGTCATAGTTGTCCGCATTGACTTCAATGCTAAGTGTCCGTACATCGCCTTTTCTGTCTTCCGTTCCTACTTTAATTACACCGTAAGCAATTAAGTTCCGGCGGAATTCCGATAAATCCTCACCTTCATATCCCTCCAGAATCAGAATGGTGCTGCGAATGTCTTCCGCCATGTTATCACTGTAATTGCTCAATAGTTCATTCAGTGCATCCTGTAAACACTTCACCCGGTTTATCAGCGGCAGTTCCCGATTATTGTACTTGAACGCAATCAGCGGCACCCTGTCCCAATTAAATGGCTCCCCGTTCACCGTGAGGTAGTCGGCGTCTGTCTGCTCTACATCAGGAATAAGCTTTTTGCTGTCCGTGTAAATGTATCGACGTATGCCTCCTGTCGTATAGTGCTCTACTTTCCATATGATTTTCGGTTGCGTGCCCTCATAAGTAAAGACAGAATAGATCCGCAAAAATGAGTCCAGTATTTCATGTTCTTCATCTATCCAAAACGGAAGAACCTGTTCCGGAGCGAACCTCTTGAACCGAAGCTCGCCATTTGAGATGTACGGATGTAGATATCCAAGTCCGCAATTCAGTACGTCCATTCCCAGATTCTTCAGGCGGCGTCGGAACGTTTGATTGAATACGGCATCCAACTGTTCACCGTATACCTCATCATCTGTCCGTACTTCCATCGGCTTAGATAACAGATAGCTTACTTTTTGATCTACCAGTTCCGCATATCGGTTATCCACAATCCGATTATTCGGCAAACCATTAACTGTCCGAGCATTGCCGTTCGCATCTACAGCCTGTCTTTGTTTATTTAAAATATCATGGTCTCCATCAAAGTACCGCTTGCCGATAATCATCTGATTTCGTTTCCCTGAATCAATCCATGCTTGAAGTTCCAACTCCAGAAACTCTATTTCTGTTAGTCCACTGCCGCTCCCACGGCGTATGATATTATTCCACAACGCATTTAAGCTAAAATCCATTGTCCACCGCCTATGTTAAAAATTGAATACCGCTGCCTCTTCGCCCGAATCGCTCCATGGCATACCTCATGGCATCGAGCAGATGATTAAAATCGTCAATTGGTTTATTCACCTGATTATCAAATTTATCCTTATCCCACGTGTAATTACCTATTTCCGTGAGGAAATTAACACAGCGCGGATGAATAACAATTTTATAATCCTGTATCAACTGTATACCGTTCAGTATGCTGTCTCTGCCCTTTTTTGCGGCATGAATACGAGTCAGCCCCAATGCACGGAGCTGTGCGATTGACTTAGGTTCCGCGCTGTCGGCCGTAATGTTTTCCTTGCTATAACCCATCCGGCTTATTTCTCGGTAAATCATTTCGTTGGTCAGGCCTTTTTTATACATTTCGTCAAATACATAAATCTCCCGTGCTTTCGTATCTACCAGCCCGCAGAAGAGCGCGGACGGGTCATTTGTATACCCGAAGTCAAGACCAAACGCGGATTGCACACTTTCTCTTCTTGCAATTTCTGCAGTATCAAATGCCCTCTCTTCCCAGTTTTCATATACCAGTCCCTCAACGATACCCCAATCGCCAAGTCCTGCTACCTGATATCGTCTCGGATTATTCAGCCGCATGCGCTCAAACATATTCCGGTCAGAATCATCAAGAAATTCATTGCATTGATAGTTCGTTGTCTTTGCAAGAACATCATTATCCGCATTGTCAAAAAACCTCTTTTTGAGCCAGTGTTTTTCATTCCACGGATTAAAAGTCAGCGTTGCCTGCTTAAACAGTCCTTCCGGTACTTCGCCTCGTATAGATTCGTCCAGCGTATCGAATGCCGCCTCTGACGTAATTTCATAGGCTTCTTCTACCCACAACCAACAAAGCACGCCAACGTCCACCGTAATAGACGTAACTTTTAGCGGATCATCTAGTCCCCGGAAAAATATCTTCTGCCCTGTCGGTTTGTAGGTGATCTCAAGAGGGCTTTCCCTGCAAATAAAATAGGCATCCACCCCTAAGCGGTGTATTGCCCATTTAAGCTGCGTATAACAGCTGTCTTTTAATGTTCTGAAAGTTTTCCGTACTACCAGCAGATTCGCTTCGTGATACTTCATCAAGTTATAAATAAACCATAATGCGGCAGTAACTGATTTCTTACTCGCACGGCTGCCTTTAACCACCCGGTACCTGCCTTTAAAATTCCAGAAATCTCTGTATCCACCCCCAATAACATCCGGAAGATATATCCTATTGGCATTACTCATGAATATCACGCTCTCCGGTGATGATCACAGGTACCATTTCAATCTTCGTATCAGAACTAAAAAGGTCGTGGCGTTTACCCATTAATTCAAGTGCTTTTATCTGGTCTCTTGCAGAAATTTGTTTTTTTATTATCTTTGCTTCACTGAACCCATCGCCGACACCTTCGGTAACGACTACTTCTTCTTTAAGTTCCCCTCTGCCTGCTTTAGACAGCCTCCACAACGCTTCTGCTGCAGACATCATGCCGTCTTCAAAGACTTTATCCTGCAATTCTTTAATACGGCTTTTTATTTCAACATTCTTCAACAATCGCTGACCCATTGAATATGCCGTTTTCTCACTGTATCCCGCTCGTATAGCTGCTTGCGTTGCGTTCAGATTAATCAAGTACTCAACGCAGAATTTTTCTTGTCTTGGTGTCACGCCATCACCCCCATTCCTGCAATAAAAAAGCACCCGTTATGAGTGCCACAAATTTACTGAGCCTACACGTCAAGAATACGATGCGTAGGCTCTTAATTAGGGAGGAAGTAAGTAAAATGTCCTTACTTTCACACATACACTATATCACAGGTTGATAGTGGCTTTTAGTGGCGTGGACTCTAAATCACGTAAAGCTGCACCATGAATTCGATATACCCAACGGAGATCAAAATACATCTGCATCGCAATTTCTTCCCATTTCTGATTGAGCATATATCTGCGGTATAACACCGACCATCGGTCATGGTCTTTTTCACAGCTAATCAGAGCTTCTGCTTTATCCTGCATATCCATCAAACGAATAAATTCCCGTGATGTTTCTGCTCTTTTCATTTCAAGTCTGCAGATCACCTCATCAAGCGATTTCACACTGTTTGATTGTATTTTGTCACCTAGCTGTGGAGATTTTAAAGAGATAACTTCACATTCAATTTCTTTCAGCCGTTCTTTGCAAGCTTCTACCCGTGCATGCTGCCGCCGGACATCATTCAGAAACTCTTTAACGGTCATCATATGTACCTCTACCTGAAATCACACATAGAGAACAAATCAGCAGCCCGACACATGCACCAAAAATCATACCTAACACAAACATCATAATCTGAAACCTCCCTCTTTAATTACTTACGCTTTTTTGAAAATCCCATGTATTTTTCATTACCCGGTAAATCTGCTGGGCACTAAACTGCCGAAACATATCATTCATTATTTCCTGAAATACATTCTTGGATGGCCATGTATCAGAAGATACACAAGGCTTAAACAAATACGGCCATCCGCTACCTGTTAATCCATAAGATGAATTCTCCTGTAAATAAGTTCCACAACCGCGAACCAAGAACAAATAACTGCAGAGATTCATATTTACAACTTTAGCTTCAGTAAACATAGACAACCATATATCAGAATCCGACTGCGGCCAGGGATCCACAAAAATTTCACCGGCCATTTTCTGAATACCGGGAATACAAGACCGCCTTGCATTCATCTCACAGATTTTTAATAATTTCCATCTTTCCACATCGAAATCCATCGTTGCATTACGCCTCTCTGCTACCGAACATTTGAACTGTTTTTATAAGTAACACGTCAACGTGTTAACCGACTCGACTCTTAGAACACCTATAAAATCAAGCGTTTTTATATGGTTGACAATAGGTAACACGTTGACGCAAATAGGGTATGTGTTTTTTATGGCCCCCCCTTATACCCTTCCTTATACCTTAGGGTAGGTAGGTATATTTCAACCAACTATATATATTTAACGTGTTAAACGTGTTACCTAATATATTTATACCCATTTTCTTTCGATGATATCTGACCAAAATCGGGTAACACGTTTTTCGGATTTACGTGTGACCTGCGTGTTACACCGGTTACTAAAAATTAATTAGAGATTATAATAACGCGGCATACTTTCCCCTGGTATTTGGTAAGTCTGGAGCTTCTACTCCATCCATCGGCGCCTGTGGACGTTTCTATTTTCTTTTCCGTGGCAAATTCTTTAATCATCTTCTCGTAGCTGATACCTTCCTTGTCCATTGCCTCACGCAACGCGTTGGGGAATACGTGGGTCTTTCCTCCTCGGATAAACCCATAGAGGGGCGAAACGGTTTTCTGCATGCTGCTATAACTTTCGTTATCGAAATGGGCTGTATTGGCGGCCATCCAGTTTTGAACAAAATCCCACGCACGGTCTGTATCGGAAATTTCATGAATCGTCGGAAGGGATTTAAATACTTCTCCACTCATATATTCCGCCTGTGATAAAGCTGTCTGGAGATCCATACGCCACAACCACATTCCTGCAAGCACGTCAGCCGTCGTAATAAGCGCTACAGCGTCTATATGGACAGGGCTGTAATCGGTATACCGCGTAGACAGGTCCTGCCGGATACGGTTCCACACCTCGCCAGCCACTGGCCGGTTTGCAAGCAGAGCTTTAATGTACAGGGAGCCCGCTAATCCATAACTGTCCATTTGATGAACCTGTTTGGCAAGCCCGTCCGGAAGAACAGGATATGTATTGATTTCAAGGATACGGTTCTTGACGCCGCGGACGGAATTTTCCCGGGTAAGCGGTTCTTCCCCGTTGGCCATACCGACGGTTCGCCAGTAAGCGGTCTTCTGCAGGCCGGTCTTGCTGGCACGTCCCTTGCCCTTACCGCCTTCCAGCATATAGACCACATATTCCAAGTAATCCTGCTTGTCACGCCCCTGGCCTGCGACCTGCCGCTCGTTAATGGCAACAGGAAAATCAGAGAGCAGGGATAATCGGCGTTCCAGTCCGGCCTTGGTCGTGAGGAAACTGGTCATTATCCGGTCAGGATTCCCCCATACGCTCATGGCCATTTTCATGGCAGCCGTCTTTCCGCCGCCGGACGTACCCCAAAAATACAGAAGGAAATTCCGCTGGCGGAACAATCCTAGTAGAGGCGCCGCGAAGGATGCTGCCATAAGGAACCGGGCGAAGGTATACTTCCGGATTTCCCCGGCCAGCTGATACCAGCGTGACAATTCTCCGGTCGCCTGCATAGCTTCCGTAATATCCCCCTCGTCATCCATTTCAATCCGATAATCTGTATTAGACGGAAGGATAAATTCTTCACAATGCTTACGCCATCCCAGGCGGGAGACGCTGTAGCACAAAGGGATTCTGTCTTGGTTCATGGCTTCCATTTGCTGTAAGTATTTCACAAGGTACTTGGCCGTTTCCGATGAAATATTAAGTCCCCAGTCAGACAGCTTAACGATGCTTCGGCTTGAAAATATAGTCGACCGCGGCTGAACTGTCCGGCGCCATTGGTTATAATATTTGAAGCATATTTCGACCTTTTCGATATCCGTATCCATGTTATACAGCCGTGACGTCAGAACTACCGGAACACCCGATGCCGGATTCCTAATCACATCCCCGTCCATCCGCTCGCGGTATTCACACACACCGGTAGCGTCCACAGAAAAACCTGCAGGTATCCGAAGGTCTATCGGACAATCAGGAATGAGTGATTTCGTCGTTTTAGGAGTTTTAGATGTTCCTTGAGATGTAGATATCCTTTCCGTAGATGAGGACTCAACGTGAAAGCTTTTCCGGCGTTCCTCGGCAATAATTTTGGATAAGTCATTAAGATTGATATGTCCTTTAAACCTTGCCTTATGTTTCTGGAATTCCAAAGGCGCCTCTTTCTGAAGCAGAGCAAGCGCTCCAATAACTTCAGGGGTAAAAACCGTTTCAGGGTTTGGCGTCGTCACCGCCCGCAATGTGGCCATGGCACGGGGTATATTGGCCAGTGCCCACCCGGAGGGACATTTGACAGGGCAGTTTTCACAGTGTTTAAATCCGAGCGTTTTCTGTATATACTCACATGTGCGTGGACTCATATTAGAAAGGACTTCTGTAATCTTGGCATCAGTCTTTTCTGCGCTGTATCGTTTATGATCAGCTTTGGATAGTTCATGGCATGCTGCCGGTCCGTCAGAAGCTCTCGCTAGATTAGAAAGAGCTGCAACCCATTCATCATAAGTGATAGTATCGGCATCCAGTTCGCAATGCTGCAGAAATTTGCAATTGGACAGCATCATGAAAGAGTTGCCGTCTGTTTTGCGCCGTTCAAATCCTTGCTTGCGGTCAGAAAGTGTTCGAGACGTTTCAACTTGTAAGCCGGAAAAATCTTTATAACGGTAACGGAGATTCGCGTATTCAATCACTTCACAAAGCACCGGATTTTCAGGATCCTTAAAGTTCCACGTATAAGGCACCCTGAGGATACGTGATAAATCAGCCGTCGCGTCAATTTTCCATCCATTGGCCACCGCATTATTCCTTATAATTTGCTGGAGCTTGCGGACAGTATTGATGACTTCCACCCGATTTTCGTCATTGATTATAACGGGTTCTTTAAGCAGCCAGTAAGCATGAAGCCCGTGCCCGGAAGACACAATGATAGACGGTGGATACTTTTCCGGTAATAATCCCATCGCTTCATCGACGGATTTCGGAAGATTACCTGCTTTATGTGCCGCAGAGTCCACGATATCAATATCTACCCAGAGGCAGGCAATAGATGTAACATTCTGTTGCTTAGCGCGAAGATCAGCAGGAAGAGGATCAGCCGTTGTCCCCAAAGAAAAATAGACATCCTTCCGCATGCCGGAAAGCATTCGCGCCATATTCCATATTTTTTTAGAGACTTCGGGTTCCAACAGGTATGAATGAGTTGCCTTGTCCTGTTTTGTCCAAAGATACACATATCCATGGCATCCTTTGTATATCTCTTCGAAAAAATCAAGTTCCGTCATAGCTGTTTACCGGAAAGAATCTGTTCTGCATCTTCACAGGACCGGGCGATTCCCGCGCGGGCTCCCCGCTCCTGCAAATAGTCAAGCATGTTCTGCTGTACCGGGCGTACCTTTCCGTCCGGTTTCTTGATTTCAATTCCGCAAAAGACTGCCATTTCCTTCCCGACCATATTCGGGGTAATAGTGATTGTACGGAACCCAAATAAATCAGGGAACCCCGCCGGTAGACCCGTAGAAAATCTCCGGGCTCCGTAAATTGTTACTGATCTTGCGCTGCTTTTATTTACAGTTCCCGTCCATCCGCTGCCTACATTAGCGCGAAACATAGTTCCCAGCTTGTTTTCTGATATATGTAAACGAATTAAATTTTGTAATTCATGCTCAGTCATCATAATCACCTCTATTTATTGAAACTAAATGGATTACCGGATCCCTTTGATTTCCATCATCTTTCGTACCCAGCCAAATTTATAGCCCCGCCGGAGAGCGATATCTTCCAAATCCTGCCGGCTTCTGGCCCGTCCGACTTCTTGATGCTTCCGCTTTTTCTCCAGCAGTTCCAGGCTGTCAATTTTCGCCAGCGTTCCCGCTTCTTCTTTTACTTCCCTCTCGGCCACAGGCGGCACATATCCGCAGTAAGGACAGGTACGCTGTGCCGTCATCCACACCTGATAACATTTCGGACACTGATGCATAGATATTTCCCGTATCCGTTTCTTTTTAGGTTTACTGTCCAGCGTCCATTCCTGCGGCGCATTAGGAAGGCCATGACGGAAACAGTTTCCAACATGGTCAATAATAACGGCCACCTTGGAAGGATTATCAGGATCGGGACGAAGCGGACGCATAGACTGCTGGATAAACAGTGTCAGGGACGCTGTCGGCCGCGCCAGAATCACCGCTTCCATTCCCGGCACATCAAACCCTTCTCCCAAAAGATCCACATTGCATAGAACACGGAGTTTTTTGCGGCGGAAATCGGAAATAATCCTGTCCCTTTCCGCCTTGTGTGTTTCTCCGTCCACATGGGCTGCGGATATCCCGGCCGCCCGGAATTTTGCCGCCGTGTGCTCACTGTGCTTACGAGACACGCAGTAACAGACCGTCTGCCGGCCGTCTGCCAGCTTTTGGTAATTGGAAACAATATCCCCCACAAGAGCGTCGTCATCTACAGCACGTTCCAATTCAGACTTCACATAATCTCCGAATTGGATACGTACTGATTTAACGTCAGCCTTGGATGGCGGCGCATAATAGTTATATTTGGACAGATTCCCCCATTGGATCAGCTCATCTACAGACGGCCCCATAACAAGAGACTGGAAAATATCCCCCAGTCCGTTGCCGTCAAGCCTTGCAGGCGTAGCCGTCACACCAAGCGTCATCGCCTGAGGGAATGCCTCCATGATTTTCTTCCACGTCCCCGCTGTCGCATGGTGCGCTTCATCAATAATGATGAAATCAGGCGGCGGAATACGGGAAAGCCGTCGCGCCACCGTTTGGACGGAACCAATCTGCACGGATGACTCATAATCAGCAGGTACACCGGCAGAAATGATACCGTGCCGGATATTCATTGCTGTAAAAGTGTGGTCAGACTGGTCGATGAGTTCCCGGCGGTGAACTAGGAACAGTACCCGTTTATTAACCAGTGCCGTTTTTCCCGCCATCCAGCCAACTACAACAGTTTTTCCTGCCCCGCATGGGGCGACGGCACAGACACGCTGAATGCCCGAAGAAAAATCTGCGGCAATCCGACTGATCAGATCCGTCTGGTAACTCCGCAGATTAAACATAGTATTAGGCCTCCCACGGAGCGGTGCCCGGAACAGCAATATTCATGCCCGGCAGCGTCTGTGGTGCTGCTGTCTGTACAGGCGGTACAGCAGCTGCCGGCTGCCGCGGGGCAGAATAGCCCGCCGCCGTCCCCATCTGCGGAACGGCAGCAGGTTGCGGCGCCGATTGTTCCTGTTCTGCCTTCGTTTCGACAAATTCTACTCCAGTCAGTATCGCATTGAGACTTGCCTGTGGCTGGTTGGCTTTGTCAGTATAAGCACGGGCTTCCAGATTCCGCACATGGCATGCGATGCGATTGCCCTTATGAAAATACTGGAGGATTGTATCTCCCTGTTTTCCGAATACAGAAATACTGACAAACTGTGCAATTCGGTTGCCGTTTTCGTCCTTACGCCCTGTTTCTACCGCCATAGAAAACCGCACATAAGCGTCTCTGCCCGTCATCGGCTGTACCAGCTCCGGTTCTCTCGCAATTCTTCCGTAAAGTGTAGCTGAAATCATAGTCATTCTCCTTTATTTTTAAAATGGGACATCTGTATCATTTAAAAGCGGTTCGCCGGTAAGAGGTTCCGCAATTTTTGCCTGTCCCTGCTCAATCAGGTATTTTGTAATCTCTCTGTCCACAGCAAGCCAGTCGGCGTCTGTCGCGTCGTTGACTGTCGCCGCAGCTCCGCGCTGTCCCTGCATCCGGGCAGTCATATAAGTGTCCAGCGGCTGTGTTTTGTCCCAGCCGATCTGTGCCCAAATTCGCTCCAAACGCTGGCGGTGTGTTTTGTCTTGTGGTTTGCCGGCAGCAGCGTTTACAGGAATTTGATTAACTGTCGGCGTTGCGGCCTGACGGATAACAGGCGCGGATTCCGTAACCGGAGCACCTGCATTAAGCCATTGCAGGAGCGCCTTGCCGCAATCAGCCGTAGGCGTAAAATACTGCCCATCGAACAGCTTTGTCCTATCTTTACTGACCGTAGCCGTATGGTTCTGCGATAAATCAAAGACAGTGGTAAATTCGTACTCAATACCGTCACGCTGAATAGGTGCCATGCCGACCTTCTGGATCTGTTTTCTTCCATTTACATCGGTCTGTATATATTCCGTCTTGCTTCTCATTGTGACAATGACGTGGAGTGGCGTATGCAGCATGGTCTCTACCAGCTGGTTGTGAAGCGGCGTAATTTCACGCCATGCCGCCCAGCTGTTTCCTCTGTACTTGCTGTCTGCCGCTTTCCCCTGCTGGTCAAGCAGCCCCCCTTCTCCGCTCCATGCATGTGACAGGCTGTCAATAATAATTAATTCGAATCCTGCCGCTTCTGCCGCGTGGATTGCTTCAATATATTTCTGAGGGCTATACGGCGGATTAATCGTCACCGTTGAATATCCGCCTAAATCTGCATACAAATCTGCAGATCCTGATTCTGTGTCAATCACTGCCACCTTTTCCAAAGGAACAATACCTGATGCAATGAGGAGCGCCGAATACGTTTTCCCCGCTCCTGACGGACCCGCAATAGCCAGCCTGAGCTTGGCTTTGGATCGATGTGCTTTTTTAAATTCAATCGCCATAGTTACATCTCCTTTATATCGGAATTCCATCGAATCTGCGGCGGAAGACTGCTTAATGCGTTTTCTACTGCCTGATAGTCAAATGAACTGTTAAGTGTGATTGTGACCGTCATTACCTTAGGCCATGACACACCGGGCTCAACCTGCGGTATTGGTACCACAGGAGGCTTGGCCGCCGGCGGTGGAGCTGAAACAGCGGGCGAGGATACCTGCCTTGCATTCTCATCCATCTCATGGCGACGCAGCGCTTCCTCATTGATTGTGTTTTTAATGATTTCGGCTGATGTGTCCAGCAGCTCGTCTGTCAGGAAATCTTCCGTAATGGGCGTCGCCAAAGCATAGTCTCTATTGGCTTTCTCTATCTGTAGAAGTGCCAGCTCACGGCGGGAATTGCGGAGTTCTTTGAGATCATCATGCTGTTTCTGCATGGCTGTCTGTTCGGATACTAAGCGCGCGATATCTTCGTAGGTATCCTTCAGTTTTGCTGTCTTATTCATCCATTTGGACAGAATATCACAAGAGCGGAACTCTTCACGGATTCCTGCATCAAGTGCCATTTCTTCATATTTGTGTAAGATAACTTTTGTTACGCTTTCCTGTCGTCTTGCTTCGTAAGCGTCAAGCTGTTCCCGCAGTGGTCGTTCCGCTTCATTCACGATCTTTAAAAGTTCCTTACAGGCGTCCGCGAATTGATCAACAGGCTTGCGGAGCTTCCGTTTTCCGTTGACTTCAAACTTCTGAATACTTGTCCGGAGAGACACCACCTCTCGGAGTGTCTTCTCCATATCCTTTTGGTTTTGGTCGGTGACAACCAGTCCTATGTATTTTTCCGTAATTATATGCAAATTCTTCTTTACATCTTCAAAATTAGTCGTTACATTGAGATCCGCGGAAAGAATCTGCGGTTCTATAATTTGAATATCTGTTATTTTCGCTTCAGTATCTATTGTTTTTGTATCCATTGCTATATCTCCTTTTTTAATTTTGTATAATGTGCCCAGCGCAGAATTGGTTTCCCTCCGGGAGTATACCCCGTTCTCATCAAGGCCGTTTCTCCGACCTTATCCGCCAATATCCCCTTGATTGGCGGAGCTTCACGCCCTCTTGGCTCACTGATTTTTGCTCCCACTTTCAAGGTATTAAATACTTCACATTCCATGCTTTTACCTCAATTAATCAATCAGCGTTGTTCAGCAGATCATCAATAAGGATATAAACCGCATAAGCATTTCCGACTAATAGTCCAAGATGTGTCGGTTTTCCGTTAGATGCAATAAGCCCTTTTTTGTTTTCTACTATCCATTTTTCAAGCTTTATGTTCACCGGTCTTAAAAAATCACATAACTCATTTGTTACTTTTTGTAATTCTTCGTCCATTTGTGTAATCCTCCTGTTTTTGTTACAATAGAGGCGGAAATTTACCCATATTTTCCGCCTGCCGATTGATGCTGCGAACATCAGTCGGCTTTTTCATTGTCTAATTCTTCAATCTTATTCATTACAACATCCATTGCTTGTACCATTCCAAAGGCTTTGAGTTCTAATTTATTTTCATTTAGTTTTTCCCAATGGTTGACATCTTGAGTACAACGGCTACGAAAAGATCTCGCCCATTTCTTTAGCTCTGCAAGCTTTTCCGCGTCAGTCATTTTCTCGCCTCCTTTACTTTTAAAAACCTTGACTGTCTAAATCTGACTTTATTTCGCGGATAATGCATTCGATTTCGTGTCCCCACAAATACCGGTATGTTTCTTTACATATTTCTAATATCTTCAGCACTATGTTCCAATCTTCTTTAGCCAGTGTTACGGTAAATTGTCTGTCATCCATTCCGCGCCTCCTCAACTCTGACTACAATCAACATGCCCGGCTGCAGGTTTCCTACGTCCCGGATCCTATTGTCTTTTTTTGCTTGATAAACCAGTTTCCGCAAATCTTCTTTGTCGGCCGCTATCTCGCCGCAGATATCCCAGAGGGTATCTCCTGGTCTTACCTCTCTCCTGTATTCGACAATCTTTGTTTCTGGAAAGAACCGGTGATAAAGATTGTCTGCGTCCACCGCAACACCGGCTACCAATGCTGCCGACATGAGAGCTGTCGTAAAAATCAACGGCCTGTTCATAATCTCTCCTGCACTGCCGCCGTATTGGCAGCTATACAAATCTGGCGGATAACCCCCCGCAAGCGTTCATTCTCCTGTTTCGCAAGAGATAGTTCACTCTGCAGTCTTCGGAATGCAGACGGGCGGAAATCGTCAGGCTTCTCACCGACCATCGCCAGCACATCCCGCTTTAGAAAACGGATGGCCGATAGATTTTTTACCGCCGGAAGGATGCCGTCATTTTTCATGCGGTAGACGACATCCGTTGATACGCCGAGAATTTCAGCGGTTTCAGCGACAGTGTACGTCCTTCTCTCCATGTTTGCGCTCCTTTCTTCTTTCTATAATTTCTGTGGTAGGGTTGATTACAAATTCAATAGCAAGCGACCTGCAAATTTTTGTAGCAGTTTCAAGCGTTGGGGAATGTCTTCCAAGTTCAAGTTTTGCAATCATCTCTCTTGATAAACCGCTTTCTTTCGCAAGGCGGTACTGCGTCCACTTCTTTTTTAATCTTGTCTTTTTTACCTTTCTCACAAAATCTTCCATTTTATTCTCCGCGCAATCAATATATTGTGTAAAATGTTTGACTATTAAACTATTATGGCGTATAATTTTCTTGAAATATTTGCAAACTAACGTTTGTAGAAAGGAGGACATCATAATGCCAAAAAATACTAAGCAAACTTCGGAGAAAGCAGCTTCTGCGGCTTCAAAAGTTCTTCGTGACGTAAGAACAGGCAAAGACTCTAAAACCGCAGCAGGAAGTGCACTTTCTCAAACACCCAGCAAGAAAAGAAAATAAAAGAAGTTAGTGTTGTTTTACATTAAGAGTGCAGTAGCAGCTGTACTCTTTTTGTATATCAGCAGCCATTTTCACGATTTCCTTGACCTGCTCTTTCTTATAGGAATTTGCTTTGATATGGACTTCAAGTCCTCGCTTCATCGGCCGTAGCATAGATAAAAAACATTCAATCTCCATCTTTTCACTCCTTTCTTGTTTTATGAGCTACTCTGATAAGCCCTAATTGTCTTATATACTAGACGATTAGGGCAAAAAAATTTCACTAAGAGGGCAATTCAATGCAATAGAAAGCTTTTGCAACGTAGCCGTCGTAGTATTTACTTCACTCGTTTCTTGTTCAAGGATAGAAATAATCTGACGCGATACTCCTGCTTTTTCACTCAATTCTTCTTGTGACATTTTTCGCTGCTCTCTTAGCTCCTTTAATCTATATCTCATTACTACACCTCCTTTTGTTGTCTAGTATACTGTTCATTTCGTTTCTTGTCAAGTATGTTTGACAAGAATTTTTCGCTAATGTAAAATATATTTGACGATATGGATGAAGGGGTGATAAATATGACATTAGGCGAATGGATTAAAAATTATCGTGATAAGCACTCGCTTTCCATGCAGGAAATGGCCGATATGTGTGGATTTAGTAAAGCGTATATAGGTCAATTGGAAAAAGGAATTAACCCGTCAACAGGTAAGCCTATTTCCCCAACGATTCAAGCGTTTGACAAAATTGCACAAGCTGTCGGTTTAGATTTGGATGTATTTTTAAAAGAATTAGATGGTAATCAATTAGTAACTCTTCTACCTGACAAAACAGACAAACCATCTTCCCCCGCTAAAGGGATCCGCATTCCCGTTCTTGGCCGAGTGGCTGCAGGCATTCCTATCGAGGCCATCACGGATATTGAAGACTGGGAAGAAATCCCGCAAAGCATGGCCAAAACAGGCGAATACTTTGCGTTAAAGATAGCAGGGAAATCCATGGAACCCCGCATGATGGACGGTGATGTGGTCATTGTTCGGCGTCAACCTGATGTTGACAGCGGCGATATAGCTGTTGTCTTAGTTAACGGAAACGACGCCACAGTAAAGCAGATCAGTAAATCAGATGCCGGACTGACCTTAATAGGCTGGAATCCGTCCGTTTACACACCAAGAACATACAATAAAAAAGAATGTAAGGAACTTCCGGTGACTATTCTTGGGAAAGTCGTTGAAATCCGAGGGAAATTGTAAAGTTGTTCGAGAAATAAAAGGAGGATTACCATGGAATCTCAATCAGAAAATTTTAACAAGGTTCCATTTATTTATAGCCCACTATTTATAACTATAATAAGTGCATTTTCATTCTTGAATGGTATCCCTTTTATTATTGCTATTATATTGCTCTACTTACGCCACAAAAAATATAAAACCATCAGTATTCAAAATGTTTCGAAAATGCAGGTTTTAGATGATTATGATACAAAGGTTTTGAACGCCCAACAACAATTAACCGAATTAAAAGAACAGTATGCACGATTAGAGCAGAGCCTCAAAACACACGCCGATGAAGAAATGAATCAATTAAACAACGAACTTGCCCTTATTAAGGAAACTATATCCAAAGAAAGACATATAATGGCTGACGTCGAAAAAGCCTCCGATATGTATCTATCTTTTCCAGAATCTAACCTTTCTATTTATAATGATATGCCATCTTCAGAAATAAAAAATAATCTTTCTCTTTTGCTTGAAAATGAAAAGGAGTTGCAGCAAAACGGAAAAGCTGTAATTTTTATCCATAATGGCAGCAACCAAACAATTACTGATAAAAGAAAACAGCGCAATCAACTTCTCCGTAGTTTTAATAATGAAGCCGATAACCTGATCCATAATACAACAGCTCGAAATATAGATTCTGTTCGCGGAAAAATCACTCGTGCTTTTGAAGCGCATAATAAATTGTTTTCTATTGATGGTGTTCAGTTGACTCGTGAATTTCTAAAAAGTAAGCTTAGCCGCATGAGTTGCCTCTATGAGTATCAGAAGAAACTAGAGGAAGAAAAAGAACTTTTACGTGTGCAAAAGGACCAAATACGAGAAGAAGAAAAGGTTCGTCGTGAGCTTGATGCCGCAAAAAAGAAAATTGAAAAAGATGAAATGCAATTTAATAATGAAATTAACCGTATGATGAAATATCTTCAAAGTACCTCTCTTGAAGCAGAAAAAAAATTATATATGGATAAAATTAAAGAGTTGGAAGAAAGACTTGCTGAGTTATGTAAAGAAAAGGAAACTGTTTTACAACGGGAATCAAATGCTAAAGCGGGATTTGTCTACATTATCTCTAATATCGGTTCTTTTGGGGAAAATGTTTATAAAATCGGCATGACACGTAGACTTGAACCCATGGATAGAATAAAGGAACTCAGCAGTGCTTCTGTGCCATTTGAATTTGACGTTCATGCGATTATCTTTTCCGATGATGCACCTGCATTAGAGAACTTATTGCATCAGAAATTCAGAGACCATGAAGTAAATAGAGTTAATCATAGAAAAGAATTTTTCCGTGTGGATTTAGAGGAAATTGAAAAATTGGTCAAAGATAAATATAATAATACAGTTTCTTTTGTTTATACCCCTAAAGCCGATGAATATAGAGAAACATTGCGCATTAACAGCAGCAGTGCTTCTGCTTGATCATTTCGCACTCATTATTAATAAGATTGTTAAAATCAGGGAAATTAGATAACCAAATAAAGGAGGCTTTTAATTATGCCGATAAAACTATCCGATGAAGTACGAACTCAGTTTGATACAAATCTTTCCACAATAAAAAAATTTAACGCTAAAGATTTAATTCGCCGTGATGAATTAGGATCTGAATTAAATTTCGCTGATGCAGAAACCGATTTCGAAACAGCGATCAATCTGTTCAAAGGCTTAGCTGATATTGATATAATGAGAGTTCCCGAGTCAATAATACGAGATTTGAACAATGAAATGAATTCTTTTATTAATTCCATTGAACAAATCAAGAGCTTCTCATCTATGCAGGGGCCTAGCGTACGTCAGAGTCTTATAGATAGCATCACAAATAACTATAATAACTCTTGGTTTAAAACCATTTCTCCCATTGTTGCCTATTGTACTAAAGCAGGGACTGACTATGAAGCTTTACAACGGCAAGCCAAAGAGGCGCTAGATAATTTTAAACAGGAGCAAGAACAGGCAAGAAAAGAAAGAGAAGCAGCACAAGAAAATATACGAGAAATAACAGAAGCCGTGCAGAAAGCGGCTAATTCCGTAGGTGTAACCAATCACACAGTAAATTTCCAGGAAGCTGCGAATATGTTTGAAAAAGGTAAATCTATATGGTTTAAATGGATTGTCGGCGTAAGTGTTGCCATTGTGGCATATTCCTTTATAACACTTTGGTGGTGTCCTATTATACTTGAGGAACCATATTTATATCGATTTGCTCAAGCTATATTACCACGATTTACCGGTTTGATTGTACTTTTCTATATTCTAGTAACATGCGGCAAAAATTATCGAGCACAATCACATAACTATATAATAAATAAAAATAAGCAAAATGCACTAAGTACTTTTGAAACTTTTGTAAAGGCCACTAGTAACGAGGAAATTCGCAATGCAGTTTTATTGCAAACGACAAAAGCGATTTTTTCGAATCCCCAGAGTGGTTATTTAAAAGAAGATGGATCAAATGATGAGCCAACACAAATAATTGAAATAGTCAAAGATATGTCAAAAGTAATTAAAAGCTGAATATATTAACATCATTTCAAATCGTTCGGAATTTCAATGATTTGTGAGAATTATGAAAGGATTTTTGACAAAGGATTTTTTGCATGGTATATTATGTACATGGTATCTGGGGAGGCTTGAAAAAGCTGCAACCTGAAAAAAGGTCATGTACACATTACTATGTACATGACCTTTTACTATTATGAAACCGTTTAAAACATATGAAGAACAGATAGAAATAATCCGGCAACATAAGCTATTACCGCCTAAAAATAAGAATGCTCCTAAAATGCATCAACCTGCTGCCATTTTGCATATAACAAATAAATCCGGTAAAGTATTGTTCCCTATAGACTTAAATAAAATAAGGGAATTCAGCCTGAGTAATAATGACGAATATGTAAAAGAAATATTGCAAACCTACGGCTACTATAACATCATAAATCAATATAATAAGCCATTTTTAAATAAAGATGGCAGTTACCAGCCAAATATGGATTTCCTTAAATTATTCAGCCTTCAGCAAATGGACAACAGAATAAAGAATTTTATTTTTTATCCCATATTACAAGTTGAACAGCGGCTGAAGACTTGTATTTCATATGAATTTGCCAAAGCCTACGGTCCATTCGAAGGCGAAGTAGTGAATGGTGATTATATAGAACCTTATTTTCGTGATATCAACTATAATCAATCATTGTTAAATAAAAACAGGATACCCAAGTATGAAGCTCTTATTGACCGCCTGAAATCAATACATAAAGATAACGATTATAAGCCTTTTAAGCATTATAGGTTAAACCATAAGCATATCCCTATATGGGTTTTCATAAACAAACTGACCTATGGAGAAATGCTTCACTTTTATGAAGTATTAAAAATCCAGCCTAATATTTCGAATCAATTCAAATTAACACCAAGTCAACTGCGTACTTTAATGCTATTTTTGAATCAGGTAAGAAACGATTGCGCTCATTTCTCTGGTTTCTATAATCAAATATACCCACGGATCAAAAATGATTTACCATTGCTGGTTAAATTTCAAAAAGAGTTTAAATTTTCTGATCAAAGAGATATACCAAATATATTTCTTTTATTAATAGCTTTTAAATACTTACTTCCTAAAAATGATTTCAAGGCTATCCTGACGACCATACAAAAAGAGGTTTTTGAAGTTATTGCTAATCAATACATCCCTCAACTAAGTGAATATATGCTGAACAAATTCTGTATAAATAAAAAAACTGAATGCGACAAAAAGTGTATTTTTTTTAGAAACTGCAAAATATGACAAGATAGATGATTATGGAAATCATAAAAATCCCGCCGCCATACCGCAAATATGACGACGGGAACCGGAACGATATAGTGTATCCTTCCGGCAGTTGTAACAACCCTACCACAGGCTGGTTACGCATATATTATAGCACAATCAGCCCTATTTCAGAAAAGGAGCTGGTTTTATTATGGAATATTCATTTTCGACGCGTGAGAAGAACGGTAGTATCTGCCTCATTTTATCCTACAAGGTGAATAGCAAATGGAAGCAGAAAACCAAACAGGGATTTAAAACCTTGCGGGAAGCAAAACAATACCAAGACAAATTGTTAGCTGCCGCAAAAAAAGATGCCGCCTGCGGAGCCGATCCGGAACTCGCGGATATTACATTTGAGAATTTTACACGAAATATATACCTGCGGGATAAGAAATCCTCTTTGGAATACAGTACGCTAAACAACTATTTTAGTATGCTTCTCTGTATTCCTGCCCTGTGTAGTAAACCAATAAGAACAATTACTGCCGGAGATGTAATTAATGTTTATCAGGATATGGGGCGATTCAGCGAAGGCACAAGAAAGAATCGTTTCGCCCAGATTCGTGCCATCTTTAACTATGCTATTAACCCGTATAAAATTATTACAGAAAATCCCGCGAATAGCGTTACACAAGCAAAAGATAAAACCATCCGGAAAATAAAAGCATTGACTGAAAAAGAATCATTGCAATTGCTTGATGCCTTAAGTGATACCCCCACTTTTTACATGATTGCTTTCATTGCCTTAAATACAGGTATGAGATACGGGGAAATAGCCGGATTGACATGGAGCAGCATCAATTTCCCAAGACAAACAATTACCGTAGACAAACAATACAACTGGATATCACCCCAAAAACGGGGATTTAAAGCCGTAAAATCACGGAATGGAAATCGAACTATACACATGAATACAAAATTGGCCGCCAAGCTAAATGAATGGAAACAGACCGCCCCTATATCTATTGACGGGCGGATTATTCCTACAACACCAAGCACTCATCCACTCATGAATAGGCAGCTGCGTAAATTAAAACAGGGAATTTCCGTTCATACCTTGCGACACACCTTTGCTACTATGCTTTTATCGAAATCAAAAGATATTAACCTCGTTGCGGCTGTTTGGGGTGATAATGTAGCCACTGTTGCAGCTACCTATATTCATTACACCGATGATATCCGCAAAGAAGCAGACCAATACATTGAAACCATTTATAAATGATTTTTTTGCCGTTTGTTTGCCGTATACATAAAAATCCCCGCAGTTATGGGGATTTTTTGCTTATATATTTTTTATAGCATAAACATAACGGCAGCGGTATAAATCAGATCGG
>ULUD01057160.1_pt1 | contig 43091 bp, 33 predicted proteins | sample 1958191 | NCBI WGS metagenome assembly ULUD01 (sample SAMEA4835751, study PRJEB28245) | human gut metagenome | biome: gut microbiome; material: fecal sample | place: Denmark | collected 2008 | reverse complement strand
CTTAATTTTATGGCATGATTTAACATTATTAAATATAAATATGTCAAAGAAATCCACTTTTGCGATATTTTTCTTGCTAAAAAGTTTGTATTATCAATGATTATTCGTATCTTTGCAGCAACAGAACTCGTTTGCATCCCATCAGAACTGCAAGCGAGTCATTTTTATATATAGACATATGAATCAGAAACCAAGAACTATACAAGAGCAATTATGCCGACTTAAAGAAAAGGGCATGGTATTCAATGACGAACAAAAAGCCATTTCATATCTGTCAAGGATTAGCTATTTCCGCTTAAAATATTATTGGGTGGATATGTTGGATGACAATGCAGGATATTTCGTTGATGGCGCAAATTTCGACACGGTCATAGACAGATATGAGTTTGACAAGAAGTTACGTAATATACTTTTTGGTGCAGTTGAAATTCTGGAAGTTGGATTGCGTACAAAATTCATAACGACACCCTCGTTGGCAACAAATACAGGATTGTGGTATTTGGACGGTTCTCTTTTCAACAATCAGCAGTTTCATACAAACTTGGTGCTGGATATGAAATATGAGTTTGATAGAAATTCAGACCCTTTTGTGCGCCAATATATTATAGACCATTCCAATTGGGACAAGAACACTTTGGATGGAGATAATCCTGATGCGTGGATGATTTTTGAAACTGCTACATTTGGAACTCTTTCCAAAATGTACAAAAACCTGTTGAATCAATCTCCGTTGAAGTCGAGAATTGCCAATGAATTCGGTTTGTATTCTGCCCGAGAGCTTTCAAGTTGGTTGGAAGCAATTTCTGTCTTGAGAAATATCATCGCACACCATTCAAGAATATGGTATAAGATATTTTCCAAGAAACCGACCAACATCAACCGCCATAGGGATAATTGGATGCTTTCAGATTTGACTGAACACCAGCGTAAACGTGCTTTTAGTGTAATATCATGCCTTCTATATTTGTGCAATGCGATTTGTCCAGACAATACAGTTAAGCAGGATATAAAGAATCTTTTTGCTTCATACCCTAACATTCCTATATTCATGATTGGCTTCACAAGAGGATGGGGGGAAAATCCGATTTGGAGATAACAATTATAAGCAAATAAGAATTGTCATTTATGAAATCTCTCATAAATGGCAATTCTTCTTAATATTATGAAATTCTCCTGTTTTTGATTTTGGTATTTCAAAATCTTAAGAGAACTTAAAAATAGAGTAAAACGTATAGTTTTACAGAAATTAATTTTATCTTTGCACATGTATTTAAAGGCGTTCTTTGCATATTGCAAAATACAGAAACGAGCAGAAGTCCGCTCGTTTCCATATTGTTACCTATATTATATAGGCAAACGCCCAACTTCTTGATATTCAATCAAAGTTCAAATTAAAGCGAGTTAAAAGTATTTCTTTTAGGATTATTTCTGCTTTCTGTTGCCAACGTGAAAGCTCAAACTCTGACGCAAACGGATTCGCTCACAATGGAGACAATGTTGCACAATCTTCCTGAAGTGATGGTAAAAGGTTCTCGCCCCATTGTCAAGGCAGAGCGTGGTATGCTGTCGTACAATATGCCGCTGCTATTGAAGCAGTTGCCTGCTGATAACGCTTACGAGGCATTGACACGCATACCTGGTGTTAGCGATGCCACTGGCAGCATATCCTTCTCGGGCAATGAGGTGACATTGATTATCAACGGGCAAGCCACCACATTGACACAAGAGCAACTGGCTGAACGCTTGAAGGCAATGCCAGCCGCACAGTTGGCTAAAGCCGAAGTGATGCTTTCAGCCCCTGCCCGCTATCATGTGCGTGGCATAGCTATCAACATAGTAACGAAAGACTATGCCGGCACCAATCAACTATCGGGACAGATTATTGGCGGCTTGGTGCAAACCAAATACGCCAAAGGGTTTGGCGATTTATATCTTTCCATGCAAAGAGGCAAGTTCGGGCTGGATGCACAATACAAATTAGTTAACGGCAATTCATACGGCGAGTCTTCACGCATAGCCAATCATCCACTTGGCAACAATCGTATACACTATAATGACGAAACCGGGCAGAAGTCGTTTGGCATTACACACAACTACCGACTGGGTATGAATTATACCTTTAGCAAGACCCATCGTCTTGACGTAGCCTATACGGGACAATGGGACAAGACAAACTCAAACAGCCACACGACAGGTTCAAGCATAAGCGGAATGCATCGTGACAGTCATGAATATCTGCACAATGTGGATGTTAACTACGCGCTTCCTTTCGGACTAACCCTTAGCGGTTCGTACACTTACTATCGCACGCCTCAGCAACAAGCCCTCGATGGTACGATGACTACAGAAAACAAAAATGAAACTGAACGCAACCTGACAAGCGGCAGCGAGCAGACCATCAACAAATGGATGTTCACAGCCGACCAAACCCATTCTTTGGCACACGGTTGGGGAATGTCGTATGGTGTGAAAGGGCAATTCACAAGCAACAAGAGTTATCAGACCACAATAGACAAGGATGGGAGCGTTTTGCCCGATGGGACAAGCAGCGTGGACCTCAACGAGCGTATATGGAACATATATGCAGGTTTCAGCAAGCAGATAAACAAGGCTATTAGTCTTGAAGCATCTGTTGCTGCCGAGCAATATCACTCTCCCATATGGAATAAATGGCGCGTGTATCCTACGCTCAATGCTTTGTGGAACGTCAACGACAACCATTTGCTCAATCTATCATTTAGCTCCAATTCCGAGTTTCCGAGCTATTGGTCAACTATGAGCAATGTGTTCTATTCGTCCACATACACCGAGATACATGGCAATCCCGATTTGAAACCCTTCTCTTATTACAATGTCAACCTGATGTGGCAGATAAAGCGACGTTATACGCTCATGGCTTTTGCAAGTCTGAAGCCCGACTATTTCGTGCAGTTGCCATATCAGACCACAGACCGCATGGCTGTGATAATGAAGGAAACCAACTTCGACTTTTCCAATAGTTATGGACTACAAGCATCTGCCATATTCAGTGCAGGCAAATGGCTCAACGGCAACGTGTTTGCAGTAGGAACCTACAAGCACGACAAGAGCTGTAATTTCTTCGACTTGCCGTTCAATCGCATGAAACTGTCTGTCATACTTGGAGGTACAGCATCCGTAAAACTAAGCAGCACACAGGATTTGCGTCTCATTCTGAATCCTTTCTATCAGACTAAGGCCATACAAGGTGTTTACGACATAAGTCCTGTCTTCAGGATGGATGCCAAGCTGCAATGGTCGTCGCATGACGGTAAATGGGGCGTGCGCCTAAATGGCAGCAACATCTTCAACAACCGGTTCGACACCCGTTCAGTACAAGGCAACCAAGACTACCGTATGAAGATAAACTACAACTGGGCGTCTGTCACCTTTGCAGTTATCTATAAGTTTGGTGGCTACAAGGAGAAGAACGTAAAGGCTGTAGATACATCAAGAATGGGACATTAAGACGCAAAGGCAGATAAAAAACTGATAAAAACAAAAAGGTAGTATTCTTTGTCTTAATGTAGCATTTCCGCAAAGAATAGTCTTGTTTCTGTATGTTTGCCATTCGATATACTGCTTACAGTTGGTACACTCACTTTCTGCGACCATCGGGAGCAAAATTTCTCCGCCCTCATGGTGGAGCGAGGAGTTTTGGGGTTTCCAAAACATAACCTCGCTCCCTCCTCTAAGAACAAAAGACGAGATATTTGCCTTTCGGCTTTCCATGCCCAAGGTTGCAGACCTTAATTCTCTCAATTTGCGCCAAACATCAAAGCTGCCACATTGAAAGAACAAGGTCACAGACACAAGCTACTTTGTACATGGAGTTTGCAAAGGAAAAGGTGATATTTTCAGTGTGAAACTTGCCAAGTGTTTCAGTTGTGTGTTGTTGATTTCCTTTGTGAACTATGCCGAGTGTGTTATGTGTGCTGTGTGTCCTCGGTATAGTCTGCATAAATCTAATGCCGTGCTAAAACACTGCGGAGGTTCGCCCAAGTGGCTGGAGGCGCAAAGCCTCCAAGGAACGTTGCTGCAACCATTTCGGAGAATAGAGCGGTTGCCAATTAATCCACAAGCACATTTTACAGCGTACCAAGTGAGGGCATGTAAAACGTTGAATTGTTGAAGATAGGTGTTATCTTTATGAGAACCAACCACTTATACCCTCAACATACTCTCAACAAATAGCTCTACACAACAAATTACTGGGCAAAAAAGAAAGAAAGGAATGGTGTTCATGGTTTTCTCTTTTCAACATTATCTTTCTTTTGTTGAGAGATTTGTTGAGAATATGTTGAGCCGTAAATACCTGATGTTCAATACTTCTTTCATCATATTCAACAATTCAACAAAAATAAGGGGTGTTTTGTCCGTCATTTTTATGAACAGAACTCATCCCCCTACAAGTAAGAATGTCATGCTTATGCTTCAGTACTTATTCACGACAGTACGACAGCGCCAAGCCAACAAACAAGCAAGAGGACATTCAACTAAAGGCGGTTGTTCTTCTATTGAGTTGTAGGATAATGACACTACTTTTCTCTTTTGCCCCGTACAATCTCTTGAAGATGGTGGCACGAAACCGAGCTGCCCCGTATGAGTTTATACGGAAGCAAAGGGCAACAATCATCGGAAAGCCATACAACGTTTGCCAAATGCCATTGGAAGTTTCCTGTTTCTGTTGGACTTCCGACACCGTCAATAAACCATCCTTGTATATTGACCTTATCACAGCATGGAGTTTCATGGCGGTGACATGAAGCATATCAACCAATTCACCCTCACTCATCCACAAGTCTTGCAAGTTGGACGGAATGGATAACATTCCATTTCCGTCCACGGTGATTACAGTCCTTTTCATGCCATTCCCCCCATTGTCGGCATATGCCCCTTGATTCGACTTTCAAAAGCTGATATGTCATGCTCCAATTTAGTACTTGTCACCTTTGCGTAAATTTGTGTTGTGGCGATGTCCGTATGTCCCAGTATCTTGCTTACACTCTCTATCGGCATACCGTAGTTTAAAGCCAAAACTGCGAACGAATGCCGGCTTACATGAAATGAAATTCGCTTCTTGATGCCACACATTTTTGCCACTTTCTTTATACGCTTGTTTACCATGTCAAGTGAGCCAATATTAAACAAGTGCATATCTTTTCTCAATGGCTTGTAACGTTCAATTATCTGTATGGCTGCATCTATCAGTTTAATTTTGAATGGTACGCCTGTCTTTTGACGCTGAGAAACTATCCATGGAGACCCACTTATAATGGCAACATTGTCCTCTGTAAGATTCTTGATGTCAACGAAAGAGATACCTGTCCAACAACCAAACATAAACAAGTCTCTCGCAAAAGCAAAGTTGGGATTTTCCAACTCTATTCCTGCAAATATGTCCAATTCTTCCTCTGTCAAGAACTCACGCTCCTTGTGGTCTGGGTCAACGTGGTACATGGCAAACGGATTTCTCTGTATCTTGCCGTTGTAGTGTGCTGCCGTGACAATATGCTTCAATGGTATGGAGTATATCCAAATGGTAGATTGCGTGAGTCCAATGACATTCTTCAAATACAGACAAAAATCACGGATGAACTCCTCGGTAAGCTCATTCATGGACATATCGCTGCGCTTGTACTGAAATTTGATGAACTCGGCAACGTACTTTCTTACCGTCAGATACTTGCGGTAGGTTCGGACAGCTCGGTCTTTTCCCACGCGTTGGGCAAAGGCTGCGTTCTCCTTGTCAAAAGCTCTGAGTAATGTCTCATACTCCGTACCTATGCCTTGATATGCGTTTTTCACCATTTCAGCGGTAACGAACGCCTCACGGTCGGAAAGCCGTTGGTAATGCTTAGCGATTTGAGCCTTGATGTTATCAAGCGCAAAGTTCACCTCATTGGCTTCCTTGCTTCTGCCTTTGGCTCTGTTGCCCTTGGCATCCCATATCGCCTTGGTCACGCTCAGCTTGCAACTGAACTGTGCGATAGTTCCGTTGATTGTCACACGTCCCATGATAGGGACAATTCCGTTTCTCTCCTTGCTTCCGTTTACATAGAAGACTGTCTTGAATGTACTTCTCATAATTCCTTGCTTTTTGTTCTGTGCAAAATTAAATCATGAGAGTTGCATGGCAAATTCACAACCTGTGCAGAATTGAGAAGTAAAAACCGAAGCCGTTAAAAATGCTTATTAGAGCGTTTCTTTGAGGTAATGACTTGAAAGCGTTTCTACTTCTCAAATCCGCCATTTTCGCATTTCCTCACGAATGCCACAAAAAGCCAACGACTGCCACAACCACTTGAAACTCAAAACAAAAGCTCAAATCTGCTATTTTTTGCTTTTTTAGTCATTCTTTTTCCGAAAAACGCATGTTGAAAAGAAAAACCAAGGGCAATCAATCAAAAAACGATCGCATGAAAAAGGGAAAAATGGTTCATCCGAAAAATAGCGTGTCAGGGGTGTTTGTGTTGTTTCGATGCAGCCTGCTGAGTAGGGAAAACAACAAGAACAATAAGTACAACGTATAATAACACTTTCGATAAGCCATGCGTAAAACTGAGTTCGCTCGAGTTTTGCCATAACGAGAAAGAATTGCAGGAGAACGTTCCTGTAAGAGCTTGTAACCTGTCCGGCAACAGTAATAAGATGCGCTACCTCGAAGAAATCCCGAAGGCTTACCGAAGAAAGGGAATAAGACAGAAGAGGACAAAAGAGGGCAGAAGACACGAGGGGAAGACGGCAGGAGGGAGGAAGCTTTCATCACCAAAATCGCGTTATTACCATTCCAAGTCTGGCGAACAAATAAGACTAAGGGGTTGATACAGATCAAGAATGGGGGGGGTAAAACTGGCTTTTGGTATGGAAACAATACAAATTAACAATTAAAAAACTTGGCAGTTTAGAGGAATTACAGTAATTTTGCGCCGTCAAAATGGAGACAAGGCCCGGATCGGTCGTTTTTAGGCAGATCTTCGCGCCACACACACCATAGAGACGCAAAGGAGGGAAGGATATCTTCAGGATACGCCAGTGGCTTGATTGACCACAACCACCCATTATTACCATTCGACAAGGACTTAGCAAACAGAGTAGCTTCTATCACCATAGGAGCCGACTCTGCAGCGCCATGCCCTTCGGACAGAGGAATAAATCAAAACAAGTTTATACACAGGATCAATTTTTATGAGAACTTCAACATTGCAATCTTCCAAGGCATCATCCAGCCTTTGGAAACTTTTCGCAGCCATGCTACTCGTGTGGATTCTTGTCCCCATAGGGCAGGCCTCGGCACAAAATAAAGCGACGGAAAACAACGGAACAGAAAATACTATTGGAGGTGTTGACAAACTTTATGGCATTGATCCTTCGCCAGCAAATTGTACAAGCAAAGGAACGGCTGAAACCGACGGAGATAAGATTGTGTGTCTGTATAATGTCGGTGCCAAAAAGTTTCTGAGTATTGGTGGTAAGTGGGGTACCCATGCCTCGCTAAATGTTTCACCACATTCCATTTATATGATATGGAATAAGGGTTCACAAACGTATTTCCTGCAAAACAAAGTGGAAGGTTCTGGAACTGGCCAATATATGGGAATCTTCAAGGATAAAGATGGGGTAAATGGGGTATTTATGGATAGAAAGGAAAATTGCGCTATCAGATTTGTAAAAGCCAAGGACCATTCACCAACGAACAAGGTGTATCTCGTCAAAATCAACACAGCCAAATCTCCATTTGACCAATTGGGTTATCTCACTGCTTATCCCAACGACGAGAATAAGCTCTGCAATTATGAGACTAGCTTAGCCACAGAGGGCACCCCAGAATACAAGAATCAGGAGTGGAAGGTGATTACAAAGAATGAGTATTACTTGCTCTTCAACACAGCCCCTGCATATATGGAGTCGGTTGTCGATGCCTCTTTCCTTATCACATGTCCTGATTTCAGAATACATGATACCGGTGCTGCAAACTGGAAAATCGGAGGCGTAAACCCAACTACTGATGTAAACAGCCACGTACGTTTCGGAGATGAAACGATGTATAAGACGTATGACAAAGTTAGCAACACAAAAGATGAGGGTTTTACAGGTAGGACTGAGGCCCATCAACAAAAATACGGCAAGCTTTTCTATTGCTACACCAAAGGCCTGCGCGGCTTCAATATCTACCAGGACGTGACGGTACACAAGGCAGGATGGTACCTGCTGCGATGCAACGGATTCAGCACAGCGAACAGTTCGGAGAACATCACTAAGAACGGCAAACCGCTTGCAAACATGTTCATTACATTGCTCGATGCCAACAACAATCCGATTAAAGAGATATACTCAGCAGCATCCCTCGACGGCATCAGTCAGGCTGATGCATATCAGCTTGCCCAAACACACAATGGCAAGGCATACGAAGGAGCCGGTATCGGACATGCCTTCTTCGAGGGAGAGTATGAGAACCAGGTGCAGATATGTCTCGACAAAGCCCCGAATGGGGAAAAAATATCAAGCGCCAATCCCGTGACTCTCCGCATAGGCTTCTACGTAGATTCTACAACCGAGTCGGAGGCTGATGCCAACGAGCTGACTGCCGTGGACAACTTCAAACTGCTTTATGCCGGACCGCGACGCAACCCGGAGCTGATTCTCGATGAGGAGTATACCGACCTGCGCTATCTGACCATGGCAAAGGACGAATACAAGAATAGCGTGCTGCATCTGAACCGCAAACTGAACGACAACAAGTGGAACTCGCTCATCCTGCCCGTCGATCTGACGTGGGGGCAGATGAAGCGTACGTTCGGAGACGCCGTGAAGGTAGCAAAACTTGCGGCGCTGACGGAGAATAGCGTGCAGTTTGTGACCGTGGAGCCCCAAAACGACGACTCGGTGATGGTCAGGGCTTTCGAGCCGTATATCGTCAATCCTCCCTATACCGAGACACGTTCGGCAGAGTATACCGTAGAGCACTTCTACACAACAGAGGGCGAGAACAACAGCGAGTGGCTGGGCAACGACTACAAGCCCTCCTCCGACGAGAACAACCGTCTGACTAAGAAAATCGAGAAAGACCACTACGACATCACGATGGTGTCGCTCGACAGAAAGAAACTGCAGGAGCATATGGATCCCAACACCTGGGTGTCAAGTAAGACCTTCTCGGGCAGCGGCACCCCGGGCAAGATGGTTTGCAAGGGCACATTGGCCAAGACTTACGAAGACGGAAAGATCATCGACGGCCGCGATGACCTCAACGGCGCCTTCTTCATGTACAAAGGCAACCTCATCCAGGTGCCGAGCGGCCCAATGGAGAATGGCGAGCCCTATTCATACGGTCTGAAGGCGTTCCGCTGCTGGTTTGAGCTGGAGAGCAAAACGACATCCGGAAGCAAGGTCTCGCTCATGATCGACGGCGTGGAGGACAGCGCCACGAGCATCGACGACATCCACGGCAGCAGCAATAACATCTCCTACAAGCGCGGCATAGAGGGCGTATTCAACATGCACGGACAGATGGTGCGCCGCGACAATAGCCTGGAGGGCTTGCCCAAGGGAATGTATGTAGTAAACGGAAAGAAAGTCATTATCAAATAACAAAACGACAATAACAGCGACACAAAATGAAGAAGATTTATATCGCTCCCAAGATAGACGTGATCATCCTCGACTCCCTCTGCAGCGGAGGCTTTCAGACGGGCAGCGTCCACCAAGAATCGCTCAAGGGCGTATGCATCAGCCAGTTTGATGTGGTCGGCGAGGAGAAGACCAAGATCGACGACAAATACACAGGCTTGTGGGGAGAGTCGAACAGCAGCAAGTGGGGCGACGATTAATACTCCCCTCGGCTGCCATAGCAGCTGATTATCCATAAATGCAAAGGGCTGGATTCCGAATCGGGATCCAGCCCTTTGCCGTGGGAGGAAAATCTATGCGGGAGACCCGCAAACGTTAAGGACAAGAGGCCCTACTCGTAGTGCATGCTCTTGGCGGGATGGATACGGGAGACGAGGAAGGAGGGGACGACGAGGGCGGCAACGCAGACCAGGAGCGTGGCCACGTTGAGGGCCAGGACGATAGGCCAGGAGATCTCCACGGGGACCGTGCTGACATAGTAGGTCTGGGGATCGAGGCGCACGAAGCCCGTGAGGTGCTGGAGGGCGATGAGGCCCAGGCCCAAGGCGTTGCCCCAAAGCAAGCCCTTGGCCAGGACGAACGTGGCAAACCACAGGAAGACGTGGCGCACCTGCTGGTTTTTGGCTCCCAGGGCCTTGAGTACGCCGATCATCTGCGTGCGCTCCAGGATGATGATGAGCAAACCCGAGACCATCGTGACGATCGCCACGGCGATCATCAGTCCGAGGATGAGCCAGACGTTGAGGTCCATCAGCTCCAGCCAGGAGAAGATCTGCGGATTCATCTCCGTAACCGTGGCGGAAGAATAAGTCTCGCCATAGTGGTCGGTGGTGCGGTTGACGCGCTTCACGACCTGGTGCTCCACCTCGTCGATCTGGCCAAAGTCGCTCACCAGCATCTCCGCCCCGCTATACTGGTCCTCCTGCCAGTCGTTGAGGCGGTTGGCGGTATAGAGGTCGGTGAAGCACATCTGCTGGTCATACTGCTTGAGGTTGGTCTCGTAGATGCCCGTGATGGTGAAGCGGCGCGTGCGCACCCCTTGGTGGTTGATGAAATAGGCGAAGATGCGCTCCCCACACTTCACGCGCAACTGGTCGGCAATGGTCTTCGAGATGAGCAGCCGCTGCGTGGAGGAGGAGTCGGAGAAATGGGGAATCGACCCCTCCACCATATTTTGGTGGATGAAGGTCGTGTCGTATTCAGGACCGACGCCCTTGAGGGCCACGCCCAGAAAGTCGTCGTCGGTCTTGAGGATGCCCTGTGTCATCGCGTAGCGCTCCACGTGGCGCACGCCCGGTATGGCGCGGAGGACGGTCGTCATGGAGTCGTCCATCTGTATCGGATACTGGTCGGAGGACATCAGGCCGGCGATATTGGCCACGGTAATATGACTTCCGAAGCCCACGACCTTGTCGCGGATCGTATGTTTGAAACCGAGGATCACGCTCACCGTGACGATCATCACGGCCAGACCGATGGCCACACCTGCCGTGGCGATGCGGATGGCAGGCTTGGCCACCTTCTGACTTCCAGCTCCCTTGCCGTAGATACGGCGTGCGATAAACAGGGGGAAATTCATAGTGTTTCTATTGAGATGAATGCGTAGCAGACCGGACCACAATCGTCCGGCATCATATAAAGGGAAAGGAGCCGGGAGCCGCTCCTTGGGCGACTCCCCGCTCCCTATAAGGGGAATGCGATAGACTTACTTCACGCGGCCGGGATAAGCCTCCAGGCCCTTCTCCAGGCAGACGAGGGCCTTGCGCAGCTCGTCGCAGCAGAGCACATAGGCCAGGCGCACCTCGTCGAGGCCGGCACCCTTGGTGCTGTAGAAGCCGCTCGCGGGGGCCATCATGACGGTCTCGCCCTCGTAGGAGAACTCCTCCAGGAGCCAGCGGCAGAACTTCTCAGCATTGTCCACGGGCAACTTGGCGACCGTGTAGAACGCGCCCTTCGGCATCGGAGAGAAGACGCCCGGGATCTGGTTCAGACCATTGACGAGGCAGTTGCGACGCTCCACATACTCCTTCTGCACGCCCTCGATATAGCTCTCGGGAGCCTCCAGAGAGGCCTCGGCGATGATCTGACCCATCAAGGGGGGAGAGAGACGGGCCTGGCAGAACTTCAGCACGGCCTTGCGCACCTCGGTATTCTTGGTGATGATGGCGCCGATACGGATGCCACACTCAGAGTAGCGCTTGGAGACGGAATCAACGAGGATGACGTTGTTCTCGATACCCTCCAGGTGCATGGCCGAGGTGTAGGGCTCGTCGGTATAGATATACTCGCGATAGACCTCGTCGGCGAAGAGGTAGAGGTCGTGCTTCTTCACGATGTCGCGGATCTGCTCCATCTCCTGGCGGGTATAGACATAGCCCGTGGGGTTTTGGGGGTTGCAGATGAGGATGGCACGCGTGTTGGCGTTGATGAGTTTCTCAAACTCCTCGACGGCGGGCAGGGCAAAGCCATTGTCGATGCTCGTGTGGATAGAGCGCACCTTGGCGCCCACCATCAGGGCAAAGGACATGTAGTTGGCATAGGCAGGCTCGGTGATGATGATCTCGTCGCCAGGGTTGAGGGTGGCCATGAAGCCAAAGAGCAAGGCCTCGGAGCCACCCGTGGTGACGATGATGTCGTCGGGCACCAGATTGATGTTGTGCTTGGCGTAGTAGCCCACGAGCTTGTTGCGATAGCTCTCAATGCCCTGGCTGGGCGAATAGGCCAACACTTTGGCATCGACCTTCTTCAGAGCGTCGAGACCACATTGCGGCGTATGCACGTCGGGCTGGCCGATGTTCAGGTGATAAACTTTCGTGCCGCGCGCCTTGGCTGCATTGGCCAGGGGTGCGAGCTTGCGGATAGGCGATTCGGGCACAATAAGGCCACGTGCTGAGATTTCCGGCATAATTCTTTTAGTTATTTAATACGGTTGCCCCGATTACACGGGGATTGACTCTTGTGTATGAAACTTGTATTTTGCCACAAAGTTACACCAATTCGGCCAAACGGCAAAGGCAAAGGCGAAAAACTTTGCCCCCGCGGGTCATTTGTGGGATTTTCTTGCTACTTTTGCAGGTCGAAAGCGGTCTCCCCGAGGGGTAGCCACCACTTTTCGGGGCCTATCTCGGCAAGCGGGACGGGCCCACGCAAGACAAGAGATCAGATAAAAAAGAAAACATACATATATATAATGAGAAGCAGAACAGCCAACTGGTTTGAGACCCGCGTCCGCTACGACAAGATGATGGAGGACGGACAGAACAAGAAAACCACGGAGACCTACGTGGTAGATGCCTACACCTTCGGCGAGGCCGAGGAGGCCATCACCAAGGAGATGGGCGCGTATATCAACGGAGAGTTTGAGGTGAAGGCCATTACGCCGGCCACTTATGGCGAGATCTTCTTCAGCGACGCGGATGGCGACGACAAGTGGTTCAAGTGCAAACTGGCCTTTATCACGCTCGACGACAAGACGCAGAAGGAGAAGCGCACGAGCGTCTATTATCTCGTGCAGGCGGCCTCGGTGAGCGGCGCCGTGAAGCATGTCGACGAGGTGATGGGATCGACCATGATCGACTACGAGATTACCGCTATTGCCGACACCAAGGTGATGGACGTCTTCGAGCACGACAACCGCGCCAAGGCCGAAGGACAGAACGAGGAGGCGAAGCCGGAGTACGAGGAACAGTAGGCTTATTCCAGTCTTCCAATATTCCAATATTCCAGTATTCCAATTGTTCCAGTATTCCAGTTATTCCTGTTTCCAATAAGACAGAAGACGGTTTCATCATAATCATATAGGAGAAAGCATACGATGGTAGATGTAGCAAAAAACTTAAAAGAGGTGCTCGGCCATCTGCCCGAGGGGGTGGAGCTGGTGGCCATCAGCAAGTATCATCCCAACGAGTATATCATGCCGGCCTACGAGGCGGGACAACGCATCTTTGGCGAGAGCCACGAGCAGGAGTTGCGCCAGAAGGTGGAGACGCTGCCAAAGGACATCCAATGGCATTTCATCGGCCACCTGCAGACAAACAAGGTGAAGTATATCGCGCCCTATATCTCGATGGTGGAGGCGGTCGATACGCCCAAGTTGCTCCGCGAGATCAACAAACAGGCGGCCAAGCACGACCGCGTCATCGACGTCTTGCTCGAACTCCATATCGCCGAGGAGGAGACGAAGTATGGACTGACCCTGGAGGCCTGTCGCGAGCTGCTGGAGGCGGGAGAATGGCGCGAGATGAAGAACGTACACATCAGCGGCCTGATGATGATGGCGTCCAACGTGGAGGACGAGGACCAGATACGCCGCGAGATGCTCACGGCAGCCGACTTCTTCGACGAGGTGAAGGCGCGCTATTTTGCCGATGACCCTCGCTTCTGCGTCCGCTCCTGGGGCATGAGCCACGACTACCAGATAGCCGTCACGTGCCGGAGCAACCAGGTGCGCGTGGGCACGGCCATCTTCGGCCCTCGCGTCTATTGACGCAAGCCCCACGGGTATTGACGCAAGAGAAGAGGTCAGCCCTTGCCTTCTATTTGGCGCAGCTCCACATAGCCGTGCATGACGGCATAGACGGTGAGGGCGGGGACGCTCTTCACGCCCAGTTTCTCGCAGATGTTCTTGCGATGGGTGTTGACGGTCGGCAAGCTGATATGGAGGCGGTCGGCGATCTCCTTGCTCATCAGTCCGCGGACCACGAGCGAGAGCACCTCCACCTCGCGCGGGGTGAGGGTGGGACGCGGCGCGTCGGTCTCGGCCGTCGGCAGGTTGCGACCGCCCGAGTGGCCTTGCTGCACAAGGCGCAGCACCTCGCAGACGAGCGCCTCCTCAGCCACGCCCACACAGAGGTGGCGAAAGCCAGCCAACTGGGAGTGGGGGTCGGAGGAGAGGGTCAGCACGAGGGTCTTGCGGCGGCGGTCCATAAACCAAAGGTGGTGGGCCACGGCCACGGACTGGGCCACAAAATAGTGATAGCAGCCCTCACCGCCCCCGGCAAGGAAGGCGTCGAAGGTGGGGTAAACATCCACGGCCATCATCGGCACCACGGTCTGCAAGAGCTGGCGCAATCCTATCGTGGCCAACACGTTGGGATCGACAATGGCGATATGGGGGCGGCCTGGGGCCATCTTTCCTTTCTCCATAGGGTGCAAAATTAGTGATTTATCGGCAGAAGAAAGAAGCTGCGCGCCCTTTTCTTCACCATGATACCTGCTTATAAGGGGAAAACAACCAAAACAACTCGCTTTGAAAAAGAAACGCAGCCATATTATCCTACCCGAGGGCATGGCGGGAGAAGTGTTGCTCCACGCCTGTTGCGCGCCCTGCTCGTCGGCCATCGTCGAATGGTTGATGGCGCACGACCTGCGCCCCACGATCTTCTACTTCAATCCCAACATCTTTCCGGCGCGCGAATACGAGATACGCAAGGAGGAGAGCAAGCGCCACGCCGAGACGCTGGGCCTACGATGGATAGACGGCGACTACGACCACGCCAGTTGGCGGGAGGCCATGAAGGGGCTGGAGCGCGAGCCCGAGCGCGGACGACGTTGCGAGGCGTGCTTTGCCTACCGCATGCTGGCCACGGCCCACATGGCGCAGCAGACCGGAATCGGCTTCTTTGCCACGACGCTCGCCTCCTCACGATGGAAGGACCTGGAGCAGGTGAACGCGGCCGGTCTGGCAGCAGCCGAGGCCGTCCCTGGCACGACCTTCTGGGCTCAAAACTGGCGCAAGGACGGACTGCAGGAACGGCGCAACCAACTGCTCAAGGAGTATCAATTCTACAACCAGCTCTACTGCGGCTGCGAGTTTAGCCTCGCCTCCTCCAAGGCCATGGAGCGGGAGGCGGAGAAGGAGAAGAAGGAAGAAATGGAGAAAGAAAGGGAGAAAGAATAAAGGTTTCATCCAATATTTGGAGCAGCAGGAAGCCTTGTGTTTTTCCAACACGGCCAGCTAAATTGGGAAAACAACTTGAACAACTTTTACAACTTTGAACAACGCTTCGCGGGGACATCGCCTCTTCGAGGCCCATGCTGACCAAGGATTGCTGCAAGGGAAACAACTATGAACAAAGCTTCGCCAGGACAGCAAGGATGTACACACTATGCGAAGCTGTTCCATTTCATGGCACCCTTGTTGTATTTTGTTGTTTACCTTGCAGCAGGATTGCTACACGCAAAAGCGTGTAGGTTGTAACTTGTTGTAAATATTGTATTGGTTGTTTTCCCTAACTCAGCAGGACGTATTACCCGATCAGTTGATTTTCCGGATGAACTTTATTTTCTAAGCGAACCAGCGCAAGCTACATGAGCGGACTCATCAGGCGGACCAACGACTCCCAGAGGCGGAGGAGCAGGCCGCGGGAAGCGCCCTCGCGTAGCTGGTCGAGGGGAATGCTGTCGGCCTCATCGTCGAGGAAGACCTGCTTGACACGGAGGGCCATGGCCTGGTCATAGAAAAACACATTGGATTCGAAATCGTGCTCAAAACTACGGAAATCGACATTGGTGGAACCGATGGTCGCCAAGAGGTCGTCGCTCACGAGGAGCTTGCTATGGTTGAAGCCACGGTCGTAGAACAAAACGCGGACGCCTGCATCGGCTATCTCCTTGACGAAGGAGCGGCTGGCCCAGGCCACAAACTTGGAGTCGGCCTTGCGCGGAATCATCAGGCGCACATCCACCCCCGAGAGGGCGGCCGTGCGGAGGGCGAAGAGAACGGGCTCGGTAGGCAGGAAGTAGGGGGTCTCGATATAGACATACTGCCGCGCGCTATGGATGACGCGGACGAAGCCCTGCTCGATCTTCGGCCAGGGGTCGATGGGATTGCTCGTGACGACCTGGGCGAGACACTCCGTCTGGGGCAAGGGAAACTCCGGGTAGTAGCGGCGGTCCGTGATGAGCGTGCGATCGACGAAGAACCAATCGACCAGGAAGGCACGCTGGAGTCCATAGACGACATTGCCATGGATGCGCACCATCGTGTCGCGCCAGGCCTGTGCGCCGAGGCCCTTCACGTAGCGGAGCGCGATATTCATGCCACCGACATAGCCCACGCGCCCGTCGAAGACGGCTATCTTGCGATGGTTGCGGTAGTTGACCTTGCTGGTGAAGGCCGGAAAGCGGACGGGCATGAAGGCATGGACCTCCACCCCACCCTCACGCATCCGCTCATAGAAGCGGGAAGGGACGCTCCAGCAACCCACGTCGTCGTGGATGACGCGCACCTCCACGCCCTCGGCAGCCTTGGCGATCAGGGCGTCGCTCACGAGGCGGCCCAAGGGGTCGTCCTCGAAGAGGAAGAAGTCGAGATGGATATGGTCGCGGGCCGAGGCGATGTCGCGGAGCAACTGGGGGAAGAACTCATAACCGTTGAGGTAGATCTCGGTCTCGTTGCGATGGAAAGCGGGGGCAAAATCCTGACTATCAAAAAGATGGACGAGGCGCTGGTAGAGCGGAGGAATCTTCAGGCTGGCCTGGGCGTGAGACTCCAGCATCGACCGACGCGAAAGCTGGTCGAGGCTATGCTGGGAGATGGCACGCTCCTTGCGCACGTTCTGTCCGAAGAAGAAGTAGAGGATGATCCCCACCACGGGCAGGAACATCAGCACGAGCACCCAGGCCATGGTCTTGGCCGGCTGACGGTTGTCGAGCAGGATGGTGACCATGGCGGCGACGGCAAGCGTCATGTAGAGGGCGAGAAATATCCAATGCAAATAGTCCATGCGCGTGGTGGGGATAGGTGGTGGCAGGAGGCTAACAGTCGGCGGGAGGCGCGAAGGGCGCTTCGTCCGGGTTGGACCGATTCCGGTCTATACGGCGCATGACCTCCCTGACGTGATCAGACAGATCGGGATATTTGCTGATCTCATGCAACTCCAGGGCAGCCTCTTTGTAGCAGGCGCGCATGGCGTAGATCGAGACGCGCGTAGCCAGAAGGAAACCAGCAAACTCGCAGTATTCGCTATTCTGGGCAGCCTCATAGACGCCCACATGCTTGCCCGTCTCCTCCTCGACGCGGCGCTGGATTTCAGTCAGCAGCGACTCGATATAGCTGATCACGCGCGGATCGTTGTTGTTGGCGAGGTTGTTGACCATCTCGCACACGTGGGCTATGTTGTCCGTGCCGTCGAGCAGCGAGAGGTAGTAGTGGCCGATGTCGTACTGCCTCATCTCGTCATAGCAGTAGCCGAGCATGAAGCAGACCTCATAGAACTGGCCACGCTCCTTGGAGGAGAGTTGATCGACGGATCCTCTCCAAAGGACGAAGGCATTACGGAGCAGAAGCATCGCCTCGAAGAAGCGCTTGCTCTGGAAGAGCTGCGTGCCGCGATAGAGCGCCCCGGCCAGCGAGCGGGTCGTCACACGGGCCACGGCGCGCTGCTCCTCAGTCATCTTGCCGATCTGTCCGTGGGCCAACTTGTCCTTGGCGTCGGTCCACATATACTGAAACTCGTCGCGGAGCTGCTTCTCGTTCTTGAGATCGTAGGCCATGAGCAGGGAGCAGGCCGTGGGATGGTCGTTGACACAGTCGGCAGGATTCTCGAGGGTAGCGAGGCGAGGCGTGAGGACGACCGTGGTCTGGAAGAAAAGGGCCTCTGCCGAGGTTTCGCGGGCCACCAGGGAGACCGTGAGGTAGCGACGCTCGTCGGGATCCTCGGGCTGGAAGAAGACGAGCTGGAGGGTGGCACAACGGCGGGCAAACTGGCCGTCGGAGACGAGGGCGTCGGAAAGGACATAGTCGGCCATCTTCGAGCGAAGCTGGGCGTCCTGGCTGGCGTCCATGACGAGGGAAAGACCGTCGCCCGCAACGCTCAAGAGCGAGGGTACAAAGTCTTTGATACCCACGGCATCTTGGACCAACTCGGAGAGCGTGATGTGATGAACGGCGTTTTCGCGCACAGACATCGTGTCCTCGCCCTTATCCAACTCGTGCTCGCGGATCATCAGGATCAAGCGCTTGTACTGCTCCTCAATATCCTCAGGGCTGTTCGCGCCGTATTTCTTCCTTTTCTCCTTGACGGTATCCATCCAGCGGACAAAGGCGTCGCGCCAGGAGAACATCTCCTTCATGCTTTGCGTCAACATTCCCTTGGCCCGTGAGGGTTCGAGGTAGAGGTTGTCGAAGAAATGGACATTGACGTGGAGGTGGTCTTCGTCGAAGGTATAAACGGCACGAAGACCGATAGACGCAAGGTTGACCTGGTTGCAGATCTCGCGCACCAGTTCGACAAGCTCTTTGTCCACACTCAAGAAGATGGGGTAGCAAAGGCGCAGGAAGGTATCGTCCTTGGCGATGCGCACAAGGAAATTGCCTCCTTGGTACTCATAGCTGGCCACACGGCTTTGGTCTCGCTCGTCCTCCCAGGTGGGCGTGCAGCCGATGCTGGCAAGGGTGGTTTCGAGCAATTGGCAGAGTGCTTTCTGGTCGAGGCGGGGCGCTTCGTTCGCTTTTTCGCTTTCTGCTGCATTAGCAGGTTGCAAGAGGTCTTTCAATTTGTCTATGATCATTGTGATTGTTCCTTTCCTTATTATTATATAGCGTGTGGCAATAGAGAGCGTGTGGTGGCAAGGCTATCGGGCGGCTTCCAGCATAGCGTCGAGGGGCGAAGCTATACGATATCGCTGCCCAACTTGCGTGCCACGGCGTTGCGCACGGTCTGCCAGTTTTTGATTTCCTCCATCATCTGCTTCATCTCCTCGGTACTGATACCGATAGCCAGGGCCTTCTTCAGCCGGTCCTGAAGCACCTTGAGCTGGTGCTCGATGTAGTCGAGCCGGAAGTCCATGACGAGGTGGACCACGGTATCTCGAAGCCGCTCCACGCTCTCCTTCATCTGAAGGCTCTCGGAGAGCTGGTAGGCATCGGTGCTCATGCTGGCCGCGAGGGTCTGGATCTCGATGTCGGGATGGTGGCGGAAATACTTGCCCGCATCAAAAGGTCCCTTCTCCGACTGCTCCACGGCTTCGGCGAGGATGCGGTTGTAGAGGGGATCGGAGAAGGCGAGCTGGTCCTGGGCCAGGTCGTAGGCGATATACTGCGCCACGTTGAGGTCGAAATGCTGACCGGAAGTCTCATCCTCCACATCAGGGAGGATCACCTCGCCACCATGGCGGATGACGGTCTCGATGAGCATCTTCTCCACCTTCGAGGCCTGCTGCATGGGACTGGCGGGGGCGAAGGGCTGCGGCTGACTGGCCTGGCTGGCCTGCGCACGCTCCTCCTCGCGCTGGCGCGCCTCCTTGCCCTGGTAGATGAAGCGGTTCATCTGGGCGATGAGCGTATCCTCGCGCACGTCGGTCCTGTGGGCACACTCGCGGAGGTAACTGGCGCGGACAATGGGGTCGCGGATGACGGCAATGCTCCTGACGATCTGATTGACGGCCTCGGCGCGGCGCACGGGGTCGGTGACGCCCTGCAGAAGGGCCTGGGTCTGGAAGACGATGAAGTCGGTACGGTTTTGCTCGATATAGGCCTGGAGCTCCTCGGAGGACCGGCTGCGGGCGAAGTCGTCGGGGTCTTGGCCGTCAGGGAGGAAGAGCACCTTGACATTCATGCCCTCGGAGAGCAGCAGGTCCGTACCGCGCAGGGCGGCCTTCTGGCCAGCCTCGTCGCCATCATAGACGAGGGTGACGTTGGAGGTGAAGCGGTGGATGAGCTTGATCTGGGGAATGGTGAGGGCCGTTCCCGAACCCGCCACGACATTCTCCACGCCACGCTGGCTCAGACTGATCACGTCGGCCTGGCCTTCCACGAGCAGGGCCTCGCCCTGCTTGCTCATGGCGCGCTTCGCCAGGTCGATGCCGTAGAGTTCGTTGGTTTTGTGGTAGATCTCGGAGTCGGGCGAGTTGACATACTTCATGCGCACGCCATGGGTGCGGGTGTCGAGGACGCGGCCCGTGAAGCCCACTACCTTGCCGCTCATGGTGATCCAGGGGAAGATAACGCGGCCGGCAAAGCGATCGGTCAACGAGCCGTCGGAGCGCTCATAGCAGAGGCCCGACTTGAGGAGGACGTCTTTCTGGAATCCCTCGCGCTGGGCAGCATCGGTCATGGCGTGGCCACTGGCGAGGCAGAAGCCCAGGCGAAACTTGCGGATGGTGTCGTCGCGGAAACCGCGCTGGCGGAAGTATTGGAGTCCGATGGCCTGACCATCAGGGTCGTTGAGAAGGGTGTCCTCGAAGTATTTGGCCGCCCACTCGTTGGCCAGGAAGAGGGAGTCGCGCTCCGTGGCCTGGCGACGCTCCTCGTCGGTCAGTTCGCGGTCGTGGATCTCGATATGATAGCGGTTGGCCAACCAGCGCAGGGCCTCGGGATAGGTCTTCTGCTCGTGCTTCATGATGAAGTTGACGGCATTGCCCGCCTCGCCACAGGCGAAGCACTTATAGACTCCCTTCGACGGACTGACGGAGAACGACGGCGTCTTGTCGTCGTGGAAAGGGCACAACCCCGTATAGCTCGTGCCGCGCTTGCGGAGCGTCACAAACTCGGAGATGACATCGACGATGTCGGTCGCATCCATGATCCTGTCTATCGTAGCCCGGTCTATCATACTTTGTCTTTGCGCATGAGCTGATTGTCTTTTAATCTTTGCAAAGATACAAACTTTTGGATAACAAGCCAACGATTACCTCAAATTTAATCCCACATTCGTCCTCTGCATGCTGGAGAAAACCAGTTTTCTCGTCTTACGCAACCTTATCACGCCAAAATGCGGAGAATAGAAAAATTTTTTGTACCTTTGCATCTTGAAAAAACAACAAGGAAGTCAATGCGCGAATATACCGACGAGGAGCTGGCACAACTGCTCGACAAAGACATTTTTCACCATATCTCAGAAGCCGCCGACAGTCTGGGCGTAGATTGCTACGTCGTGGGCGGCTATGTACGCGACATTTTTTTGGAACGCCCGTCCAACGACATCGACGTGGTGGTGGTAGGAAGCGGCATAGCCGTAGCCGAGAAGCTGAGGAAGATCTTGGGAAGGCGGGCACACGTGAGCGTGTTTCGCAATTTCGGGACGGCACAGGTGAAATTCCACGGTATGGAGGTGGAGTTTGTCGGCGCCCGAAAGGAGAGCTACAGCCACGACTCGCGGAAGCCTATCGTGGAGGATGGAACGCTGGAGGACGACCAGGACCGTCGCGACTTCACCATCAACGCCATGGCCGTCTGTCTGAACAAGGCGCGCTTTGGCGAACTGGTAGATCCCTTCGACGGTATTGGCGATCTTTGGGAGGGCATCATCCGCACGCCTCTGGACCCGGACGTCACCTTCTCGGACGACCCACTACGAATGCTGCGTTGTGTGAGGTTTGCCACCCAACTCAACTTTTTCATCGAGGAGGAGACCTTCGAAGCGCTCTCACGCAACGCCGAGCGCATCCGCATCATCAGCGGGGAGCGCATAGCCGAGGAGTTATGCAAAATCATGGCTTCGCAATATCCGAGCAAGGGATTCTTCGAGCTGCAGCGCTGCGGACTGCTGGGCCTCATCATTCCCGAACTGACGGCCCTCGACCTCGTGGAGACGCGCAACGGCAGGACACATAAGAACAACTTCCACCACACGCTGGAGGTGCTGGAGAACGTGGCACGGGCCGAGGAGCGACGCTACGAGCAGGAGAAACAGGAGAATCCCGAGCAGCCTTCTTTCAAGGCCAATATCTGGCTGCGCTGGGCGGCCCTTTTCCACGACATCGGCAAGCCCAAGAGCAAGCGCTGGGACAATCAGCTGGGCTGGACTTTCCACAACCACAACGACATCGGAGCCAGGATGGTGCCGGAGATGTTCAGGAGGATGAAACTGCCGCTGGACAGCAAGATGAAGTATGTGCAGAAGCTCGTGGAGCTCCACATGCGACCGATCGCCATTGCCGACGACGTGGTGACGGACTCGGCCGTGAGAAGGCTTATCAACGACGCGGGCGACGACATCGACGACCTCATGATGCTCTGCGAGGCTGACATCACGAGCAAGAATCAGGTGAGGAAGAAGCAGTTTTTGGAGAACTTCCGCATCGTCAGGGAGAAGATAGCCGACCTCAAGGAGCGCGACTACAAGCGTCTGCTGCAGCCGGTCATCGACGGCAACGAAATCATGGAGCTCTTCCATCTGAAACCGTCCCGCGAGGTGGGCGAACTGAAGAAGGCGCTCAAGGAGGCCGTACTGGAAAATATCGTGCCCAACGAGCGAGAGCCGCTCTTGGCGCTGCTCAGAGAGAAGGCCAAGGAGCTGGGTGTGGGATGACCTGTGGACCAGGAGACTGGACGAGGACAAGCATGAACCCACAAGTCCGATAGGTAGAAAAAATCACGTACGAGGAGCAACGGTAAAGGCCAAGAGTAGCCTTTACCATTACTAACTCGGAATAATTATAGTTAAAAAAACCTTGCGAAGTACGCCTTTCTGAATGGAAATGGGTACTTTTGCATAGTTGAAAACTGATTGCGCCGCATTAGTTTTCCGATATTCCGCTATCAATCAGAGGATTAGCCGCAGCGGGAGAACAAACAAATCGTTTTCAGAAAACAAAAATAAAGAATCATTTATAGGTATGAAGAAAAACAAGTTTTTGCTGTTTGCTGCCATCGCTATGGCAGTACTTACGAGTTGCGGAGGCGGCCAGAAAGGACTGCCAACGAGCAACGAGTATCCGGTAGTGACAATTGGTCCGGCCAACGCCCAGTTGAAGACCACCTACCCTGCCACTATCAAAGGCGTACAGGACGTGGAAGTACGTCCGAAAATCTCGGGTTTCATCACCAAGCTCTATGTCCATGAGGGCCAGGCGGTAAGAGCAGGCCAGGTGCTCTTCGAGCTCGACAACGCCACCTACCAGGCAGCCGTCCGTGCTGCTCAGGCACAGATCAACCAGGCCGAGGCCAGCGTACGTTCAGCTCAGGCAGGCATCCAGACGGCCAACGCCTCGCTCAACTCGGCACAGGCGCAGGCTGCCACGGCCCAGTTGACCTACAACAACAGCCAAAACCTCTATAATAATAAGGTGATCGGAGAATATGAGTTGCAGACCGCTCGCAACAGCTATCAGACCGCTCAGGCTGGCGTGCGCCAAGCTCAGAGCAGCGTTAGCTCGGCCAATGCAGGCCTGAAGCAGGCAGAGGCTGCCGTAGCAGCCGCCAAGGCACAGCTCGCCACGGCCAAGGAGAACCTTTCCTTCTGCTATGTGAAGAGCCCGGCCAATGGCGTGGTGGGCAACCTGCCCTACAAAGTGGGCGCACTCGTCAGCCCGTCCTCGGCACAGCCCGTGACGACGGTCAGCGACATCTCGACCATCGAGGTCTATTTCTCCATGTCGGAGAGCGACATCCTCAACCTCACGCGCAGCAACAATGGTCTGGCGGGAGCCATCAACAGCTTCCCGGCCCTGAGCCTCCAGCTCACCGACGGTTCGATCTACAACCACGAGGGCAAGGTGGTCAAGACCTCGGGCATCATCGACCCGACGACGGGTTCGCTCTCCATTATCGCCCGCTTCCCCAACCCAGAGCGTCTGCTCAAGAGTGGTGGCGCAGGCCAGGTGATCATCGCCAAGAACAACAACCACGCCATCCTCGTGCCGATGGAAGCCACGACGCAGGTGCAGGACAAGTACTTCGTCTATAAGGTGGACGGCAACGGCAAGGTGCACTACACAGAGGTGACGGTAGATCCGCAGAACGACGGCAACAACTATATCATCACCAGCGGACTGAAGATGGGCGACCGCATCGTGGTCAAGGGTCTGACGGGCCTCACCGACGGACAAGAGATCAAGGCCCTCACGCTCCAGGAGTACGATGCTGCTATGAAGAATGCCGCCGAGCTGGGTGCCAAGCAGGGATCGTCAGAGGGCTTCCTCGACGCCATGACGGGCAAGGGCGACAAGAAGTAAACCAAGAGAGTGCCATCGGGAGGAGGACGCTGTCCGCCTCCCATCATGGTCAACACATAAAAGAAGAAAACAATGACATTTACTAATTTTATCAAGCGACCGGTACTCTCGACGGTGATCTCCATCTTCTTCGTACTCCTGGGTACGATCGGACTGGTGTCGCTGCCTATCGAGCAGTACCCGAACATTGCGCCACCTACCATTAGCGTGATGGCCAACTATCCGGGCGCTGACGCACAGACGGTGCTCAACTCCGTGGTCACGCCGCTGGAGGAGAGCATCAACGGTGTGGAGAACATGACCTACATCACCTCGTCGGCAAGCAATAGCGGCCTGGCACAGATCACGGTCTTCTTCAAGCAGGGATCCAACGCCGACATGGCTGCCGTCAACGTCAACAACCGTGTGCAGCAGGCTCAGGCTCTGCTCCCGGCAGAGGTGACCAAAGCGGGTGTGACGGTTTCGAAGCGACAGAGCTCCAACGTCATCATGTACTCGCTGACCACGGACGACGGACGCTACGACACGAAGTTCCTCAACAACTACAACAACATCAATGTCTCGCCGGCACTGAAGCGTGTCAACGGTGTGGGTGACGTGCAGAGCCCGTCCACGGCCGACTACACAATCCGTATCTGGCTCGACCCGGTGAAGATGAAGAACTACGGCCTCATGCCGTCCAACATCACGGCAGCCCTGGCCGAGCAGAACCTGGAGGCTTCTCCGGGTACGATCGGCGAGCAGAGCGACGTGGCCTACCAGTACACGCTCCGCTACAAGGGCCGTATGAAGACGTCGGAGGAGTATGGCAACATCGTCCTCACGAGCAATACCAATGGTCAGACGCTCCACCTCAAGGATGTGGCCAGAATAGAACTGGGTCAGCAGTCCTACGGCGTGCAACTGAAGAACAACGGCCATCCTGCCGTGATGGGTATGGTGCAGCAGATTGCAGGATCCAACGCAACCCAGATTGCCAAGGACGTGAAGGCCGAGCTGGAGCGCCAGGCAAAGAACTTCCCACCGGGACTGAAATATACCATCGAGCAAGACGTGACGGAGTTCCTCTACGCCTCCATCGAGGAGGTGATCTTCACGCTCTTCATCACCCTGCTGCTGGTGTTCTTCGTCGTCTATATCTTCCTCCAGGACTTCCGCTCCACGCTGATCCCGATGATCGCCGTGCCGGTGGCCTTGATAGGTACGTTCTTCTTCCTATGGATCTTCGGATTCTCCATCAACTTGCTGACGCTGTCGGCCCTGCTGCTGGCTATCGCCATTGTGGTCGATGACGCCATCGTGGTTGTCGAGGCCGTTCACGCCAAGCTCGACATGGGCTACAAGAGTGCGCTCACGGCCAGTATCGACGCCATGAACGAGATCTCGAGTGCTATCATCTCCATCACGCTTGTGATGTCTGCCGTGTTCGTCCCTGTGTCGTTCATCGGTGGTATGAGTGGTACGTTCTACCGCGAGTTTGGTATCACGATGGCTATCTCCATCTTGATCTCTGCCGTCAACGCCCTGACGCTCTCTCCGGCCCTTTGCGCCATCTTCCTGAAGCCGAAGGACGAGGAGGCGGAGGCCAACGGTGGCAAGAAGATGTCTTTCGTCGATCGCTTCCACGCGGGCTTCAACCAGTCGTTCGACAAGATTACAAACAAGTATAAGAAGGGTGTGGAGCGCATCATCAACAACCGCGTCGTGACGGGTATCTCTGTCGTGGCAGGCATCGTGGCGCTGGTCTTCTTCATGGGTACGACCAAGACGGGTTTGATCCCTGACGAGGATACGGGTACGCTCTTCTGTACCATCTCTCTCCCCCCGTCAACGGGCCAGGACAAGACGCTGGAGGTTGGCGAGAAGATCGACGCCATGCTGGCCACCAACCCGTGGATCGAGCGTCGTGAGATGATTGCCGGTTACAACTTCATTGCTGGTGCCGGTTCCGACCAGGCCACCTTCATCATCAAGCTGAAACCGTTTGACGAGCGTAAGTGGGGTATGATAGACCGCGTCAAGTCCGTGTTCACGGGTGCGGGTATCGCAGGATTGTTTATCGATCCGAGTTCGTCCAACTCCGTGCTGGGTATGATCTATAAGCAGACAGCCACCATCAAAGGTGCACAGATTCTGGCCTTCGCGCCGCCTATGGTGTCCGGATTCTCGGCTACCAACGGTCTGACCTTCTCTATGGAGGACCGCACGGGTGGCGACCTCAACAAGTTCTACGACGTGACGCAGAAGTTCCTCAAGGCGCTGGGTGAGCGCGAGGAGATCCAGCGAGCCATGACCTCCTACAACCCGAACTATCCGCAGTATATGGTCAACATCGACGTGGCCAAAGCCAAGCAGGCCGGTACGTCGCCCCAGGCCATCCTCTCCACGATGTCGGGCTACTTCGGTGGTCAGTACGCCAGCAACTTCAACGCCTTCGGTAAGCTCTACCGTGTCTATATACAGGGTAGCCCCGAGAGCCGCATGACGATCGACAAGCTCAACGATGTCTATATACGCACCAACAACGGCATGTCGCCCATCAACGAGTTTGTCACGCTGAAGAGAACCTACGGTCCTTCCAGCATCGACCGATTCAACCTCTTCACCGCCATCACCATCAACGCCACGGCTGCTGACGGCTATTCCTCTGGTCAGGCCATCAAGGCTGTGGAAGAAGTGGCCAAGCAGACGCTGCCCGACGGCTACACCTACGAGTATTCGGGTCTGACCCGATCGGAGCAGGAGTCGAGCAGTTCGACGGGTATGATCTTCATCCTCTGCTTCATCTTCGTCTATCTGATCCTCTCCGCACAGTATGAGAGCTACCTGCTGCCGCTGGCCGTATTGCTCTCCGTGCCGTTCGGTCTTGCGGGTGCCTTCATCTTCACCCAGCTCTTCGGCCATAGCAACGACATCTACATGCAGATCTCGCTGATCATGTTGATCGGTCTGTTGGCCAAGAACGCCATCTTGATTGTGCAGTTCGCCCTGGAGCGCCGCCAGACAGGTATGGCCATCCGCTACGCTGCCATCCTTGGTGCCGTGGCTCGTCTGCGCCCGATCCTCATGACTTCACTGGCCATGGTCATCGGTCTGCTGCCGCTGATGTTTGCCTCAGGTGTGGGCCGCAACGGTAACCAGACACTGGGCGCTGCCGCCGTCGGTGGTATGTTGATCGGTACGATCTGCCAGGTGTTTATCGTGCCGTCGCTCTTCGCCATCTTCCAGTGGCTGCAGGAGCGCATCAAGCCGCTCGAGTTCCACGATGAGGAGAACGAGGAGGTGGTCCGCGAACTGGAGCAGTACGCCCAGGGACCTGCCGGCGACTACAAGGTGGAGAACGCCCCGATGTAAAATAGCTGAGTAGCCATTCCGCTCCCCCGCCCCACTTAAGACGAGGGAGCGGGAGGCTCCCCACAATATAATAAGGATACATATAATAATAGACAATATGACAATCAAAAATATGACGCGCATGACGGGTGGTCGCCTGCTGCTCCTGGCAGGTCTCGCCACACTCTCGCTGACGGGATGCAAGAGCCTCTATGGCGACTACGAGCGTCCCGAGGTGAAGACGGACGGCATCGTGCGCGACCCCGTAAACGACCAGGCGACGCTGGAGGGAAGCAACGACTTCGGCAACCTACCGTGGAGAAGCGTCTTTACCGACCCGCAGTTGCAATCGCTGATCGAGAAAGCATTGGCCAACAACCCGAACCTTCTCAACGCCATGCTCAACGTGGACATTGCCGAGTCGCAACTCAAGGCCGCCAAGCTCGCCTACCTTCCCTCGCTGGTACTCGCCCCGACGGGCACCATCACCCACATGGGTGAGGGCGCAGAGGCCAACAAAAGCTACACGCTGCCCCTCGCGGCCAGCTGGAACGTGGACCTCTTCGGTACGCTCCGTTCTTCGAAGAAGGCTGCCGCCATGTCGCTCCTTCAGACCAAGGACTACCAGCTGGCAGTACAGACACGCCTCATCAGCAATGTCGCCAACCTCTACTACACGCTCCTCATGCTCGACAAGCAGATGGAGATCGTCACGGACATGGAGAACCTCACGAAGGACACCTGGGACATGATGAAACTGCAGATGGAGTTTGGACGCGCCCGCTCTACGAGCGTGCAGAGTGCGGAGGCTGCCTACTATAGCGTGAAGAACCAGAGCGTGAACATCAAGCGACAGATCCGCGAGAGTGAAAACTCCCTCAGCCTCCTGCTGGGAGAACCTGCTCAGACCATCGCTCGTGGCAAACTCGACGGCCAGTCGCTGCCAGAGAACTACGCTGGTGGCGTGGGTGTACAACTGCTGAGCAACCGCCCCGACGTACACGCTAACGAGATGGCGCTCGCCAGCTGCTTCTATGGTGTACAGAACGCACGCAGCCGCTTCTATCCGTCCATCAACATCACGGCCAACGCAGGCTGGACGAACGGACAGGGTACGATCAATCCGGCCAAGTTCTTGGTGCAGGCCGTAGGTTCCCTCACCCAGCCGCTCTTCATGAAGGGTCAGCTGAAGGCGGGCCTTCGTGTGGCTGAGGACCAGTATAAGCAGGCTTACAACACCTGGCAGAACTCCATCCTCACGGCAGGATCGGAGGTGAGCAACGCTCTCGTGGCCTACAACGCAGCCAAGGAGAGCGAGGAACTGGAGCAGAAGCGCATCGACGTGCTCAAGAAGAACGTCGAGGATATCGAACTGCTCTACAAGCAGAGTTCAAGTACCTACCTGGAGGTCATCACGGCACAGCAGAACCTGCTCAACGCCCAGGTCTCACAGGTGCAGGATCAGTTCACGAAATTGCAGTCGATCGTCAACCTCTACTATGCCCTTGGCGGTGGTAGCAATTAACTAATAAGACAGTAAGATTATGAGTAGCACAATAATCAGTCCGAAGGCCGAGGTGTCTCCCAAGGCACGTATCGGCGAAGGTTGCAAAATATTCCCGTTTGTCTATATCGAGGACGACGTGGTGATTGGTGACAACTGTATCATCTTCCCCTTCGTGTCAATCCTCAACGGCACACGCATGGGCAACGGCAACAAGATCCACCAAGGCTCCGTCATCGCTGCCTTGCCGCAGGATTTCAATTTCAAGGGTGCCAACTCGCAGGTCGTCATGGGCGACATGAACATCATCCACGAGAATGTGGTCATCAACCGTGGCACGCACGAGGGTGGCAAGACCGTCCTAGGATCGCACAACGTGCTCATGGAGGGTGTACACATCTCTCACGACACGCGGGTGAGCAATTCTTGCGTGATCGGCTATGGCACGAAGATAGCTGGCGATTGCGAGATCGAGGACGGAGTGATCTTCTCCTCATCGGTCATCGAGAATGCCAGGACGCGCGTGGGTCGTGGCGCGATGATCCAGGCTGGAACGACCTTCTCAAAGGACGTCCCGCCCTATATCGTAGCTGGTGGAACGCCGGTAGGCTATGGTGGTGTCAACACCACGATGGCACGGGCTGCAGGAATAGATGAGAAAGTGATCAAGCATATCGCCAACGCCTACCGCCTGCTTTTCCATGGTCAAAACTCGGTGTTCGATGTTTGCCACCAGATTGTCGAGCAGGTGCCTGACTCGGAGGAAATTCGCATTATCGTCGATTTCCTTCGCAGTACAAAAGAAGGAATCATTAGTAAATCATAGTTTCATACCTATCGTAATTTACAAGAAAGAGGGAATGGCCGTGAGGTCACTCCCTCTTTGCTTTATCATTCTGGCCCAGACGAAAGAGGACGTTAGGCCTGCAATAGGATGGCGAAAAAAATGAGCCGACTCGATACAGAGCCTCATCAATAGGAGGCGGTACACTCGATACCCAACGCCTTCACGCGATCGCGGATGGCGTCGAGCTCCTCATGGGTGGCCTTTTCCAAAAACTGTCCAGGTGCCTCGCGGTCAATGGTGTAAATCATCACTTCGCGAGGCGCGATATATTTCACGGCCTCCAACCACGGGGCAACATACTCTTCTCCTACATTGGTCACATCCTCGCCCTCATCGTTCTTTCCACGAAGGAACATGGTCTGGACAATACATTGCCCGTCAAAGGACTTCATGCCTTCTATGATCTTCTTCACATCATAGGAAGGCAACGCTGGACGATCAAGGCGCTTTATGTAATCGGGGTTGACCGTATCGAGCTTGAGGATGTTGTTATCGACCTTGGCCAAGGCAGCATGGACCGCAGGGCGATGGATGAAAGTCGAGTTGCTCAAGACAGAGATCTTGGCCTCAGGACAGTAGGCGTCGCGCAGACGGATGGTTTCGTCGATGATCTCGGGAAAGTGAGGATTACTGGTCGGTTCGCCATTGCCGGCAAAAGTCATCACGTCGGGATGGACTCCCTCGTCATGCATCTCCTTGAGTTTCGCCTCCAGTGCGCGGGAGACCGCCTCGGTGGTCGGGAAGGGAGTATGCGTGCGATGGTCGGCGTTGTAGCCACACTCGCAGTAGATACAGTCGAAACTACAGAGTTTGCCGTCGGCAGGTATAAGATTGATGCCCAAGGATATTCCGAGCCGCCGACTGTGCACGGGCCCATAGATGGGCGATGGAAATAGAATTGTTGACATAATCGTGTTCGTATGTTTATTTCTTGCAAAAGTACAACATTCTTTTCACACACCCAATCTTTTCACTTACTTTGTTGTCAGCAATCGCATAAGCAAGAAACAGAAAAAGGGGGTTGAAAAGGACGAAGAACCAAATAAAACTTAATATATTTGCCTATTTTGCAATTTTACGTTACCTTTGCAGCAACATTGGCTTATTGGCCTTATTGCGATTTTTAGAATAAGAAAGTAGAAGTTAGTTTCAGCAATGAAAAAGAAACGCAATCAAGCCCGCAATCACCGCAGTTTGCAGGTTATCACGCTATGTATCAGCACGGCCATGGTGCTGGTTCTGATAGGTATAGTCGTATTAACCGTATTCACAGGACGCAACCTCTCCAACTATGTGAAGGAGAACCTCACCGTCACCATGGTATTGCAACCCGACCTCACACCCTCTGAGTGTGCAGCATTGTGCAAAAAGGTGCAACGCTTCAACTACATCACCAACGTGGAATACACGAGCAAGGAGCAAGCCCTCAAAGAAGGCACGAAGGAACTGGGTGCGAATCCAGCCGAGTTTGCTGGCGAAAACCCCTTTACGGCAGAGATCGAGTTGCGCCTGAAGGCCAACTATGCCAACAATGACTCTATCAAGAAGATTGCCGCCGACCTAAAGCAGTTTAATGGCGTCTCTGACGTGACCTACCGACAGGACCTGGTCAATAGTGTGAACCAAATGTTGCGCAAGATCAGTTTCGTACTGCTGATCATCGCAGCACTCCTGACGGTCGTCTCGTTCTCCTTGATCAACAACACCATCCGCCTCAGCATCTATGCGCGTCGCTTCGCGATACACACCATGAAACTCGTGGGTGCCTCGTGGGGCTTCATCCGACTGCCTTTCCTGCGCATGGCCGTGGGACTAGGCTTGCTCTCTGCCGTCATGGCATTGATCGTGCTGGGAGCCGGCATGCTCGCTCTCTACAACTATGAGCCGGAGATGCTGACGATCATCAATGGCGAGGTCATGGCCTTTACAGCGCTGGTAGTCCTGGCCGTAGGCATCATCCTCACCACAATCTGCTCCTGGCTCTCGGTCAACAAATTCCTGCGCATGAAGGCGGGAGACCTCTACAAGATTTAATCGCCGCCCGAAATGGGTCGGCCTCACTATCACGAGAAGGAAATAATACAAACATAGAATATGGATAAAAGTAAATTAGCTTTCGGCCGCATCAACTACATCCTGCTTGTAGTAGGTGTGGCGATCGTCGTCATTGGCTTCATCCTGATGAGCGGCGGCACATCGACCAAGGAGATGTTCAATCCCGAGGTGTTCAGCCCGACGCGTATCAAGGTGGCGCCTGTCGTCACGCTGGTGGGTTATATTACCATCATCGCCTCCATCCTCGTTCGTCCGAAGGGCGGAGAGGCAGGAGCCGAGATGGCAACACAATCGTCTGAAACCAACGTCACGGAGGCATAATGGACCTGATAGAAACCATCATCATCGCCATCGTAGAGGGATTGACCGAGTTTCTTCCCGTTTCTTCCACAGGCCACATGATCATCGCACAAAACCTGTTGGGAGTGCCGAGCACGCCGTTTGTCAAGGCCTTCACGGTCATCATCCAGTTTGGCGCCATCCTCTCGGTGGTCTTGCTCTACTGGAAGCGCTTCTTCCAACTCAACCATACGCCAGCACCAGAGGGCAGCACGTCGCTCCAGAAGTTCCTTCACAAGTGGGACTTCTACTGGAAGATCTTTGTCGCCTTCGTCCCTGCCGTCGTGCTGGGTGGTCTCCTCAATGGCGTGATAGAGCATCTGCTCGGCAGCGTCACGATCGTTGCTATCATGCTGGTTGTTGGTGGTGTCTTCATGTTGTTCTGCGACAAGTGGTTCTGCCATGGCAAGGAGACCAACCCCGTCACCGAGAAGCGTGCGTTCCGCATCGGCCTCTGCCAGTGTCTGGCCATGATACCTGGTGTCAGCCGCAGTATGGCAACCATCGTCGGTGGTATGGCCAACGGACTGACGCGTAAGCGCGCGGCAGAGTTTTCCTTCTTCCTGGCCGTACCCACCATGTTGGCAGCTACGTGCCTGGAGGTGTTAAAAATGATCCTGGCTGGCGAGTTCAACGGCATGTCGGACAATATCTCCACGCTGCTCATCGGTAGCTTGGTCTCGTTTGTGGTAGCCATCCTCGCCATGAAGTGGTTTGTCAGTTTCATTGCCAAATATGGCTTCAAACTCTTTGGCTGGTACCGCATTATCGTCGGACTGCTCATCCTGGGACTGCTCCTCACGGGCCACTCACTCCAAATGGTTGACTAAGCCGGGATGACGATCAATTTCAAAGAAGGGATACTCATCCCCATCGACAAGCCCTATGGCGTGACGAGTTTCAAGGCCCTCGCCCACATCCGCTACCTCTGCTCCCACGCCTTGGGTGGCAAGGTGAAGATGGGACACGCTGGCACACTCGATCCGCTCGCCACTGGCGTCTTGGTACTTGCGACGGGAAAAAAGACGAAGCAGATCGAGACGCTGCAGCAACACACGAAGGAGTATGTCGCCACGATACAGCTGGGGGCGACGACCGTGAGCTACGACATGGAGCACCCGGTCAGCGCCACCTTCCCCACGGAGCATATCACGCGAGAGCTGATTCTTGAGACGCTGCAGCAGTTTATTGGCGAGATAGAACAGATACCGCCTACCTACAGTGCAGTAAAGGTCAACGGCGTCCGCGCCTACGACGTGCGCCGCAATGGCGAGCACATAGAGCTCAAACCCAAGCACGTCCGCATCGACGAGATAGAAGTGGTGTCGTTTGATGCCGAAAAGATGCAGCTCGTCCTGCGCGTAGTCTGCGGCAAGGGCACCTATATCCGTGCCTTGGCCCGGGATTTGGGCCGCGCACTCTCCTCGGGAGCTTACCTCACCTCCCTCCGTCGCACACAAGTGGGCGACGTGCGGGTGGAGAACTGTCTTTCCTACGACCATTTTGAAGAGTGGCTGGCACAGCAAACAATAGAAAAAGAAAACAAGTAAGATATGAAACGATCGCAGTTTAAATTCGATTTGCCACAGGACTTGGTGGCACTCTATCCCCATTCCTCCACCCATACCATCACTCGACCCAACGGAACAACCGCCGAGTTTGACGTGGTAAGGCCCGACGAGGCGCGGCTGATGGTGCTCCACAAGCAATCGGAGACGATAGACCTGTATCATAAGGACGAGGAGGGCAACCCGATAGAGGGCGACTACATCCTCTTCAAGGATCTTGTGAACTATTTTGGAGAGGGAGACACCTTCGTCTTCAACGACACCAAAGTGTTCCCCGCCCGTCTCTACGGCACGAAGGAGAAGACGGATGCCAAGATCGAGGTGTTCCTGCTCCGCGAACTCAATCCCGAGATGCGCCTGTGGGACGTACTCGTCGAACCGGCACGCAAGATTCGCATTGGCAACAAACTCTTCTTCGAGGAGTCGGGCACCATGGTGGCTGAAGTGATCGACAACACCACCTCAAGAGGGCGCACCCTGCGTTTCCTCTACGACTGCCCGCACGATGAGTTCAAGAAAGAGCTCTTCGCCCTGGGCGAGGCACCACTGCCCCGATATATCATCGACAACCGTCCGAAGGAGGAAGGACAGGACTTTGCCCATGCCACCGAAGAGGACATGGAGTACTTCCAGACTCCGTTCGCCAAACACGAGGGTGCTGTCACGGCTCCCAGCACGGGCATCCACTTCTCGCGCGAGATGCTCAAGATGATGGAGATACGAGGCATCAATCCTGCCTATGTCACCCTTCATTGCGGTTTGGACAATTTCCACAAGATTGAGGTGGAGGACCTGACGAAGCACAAGATGGACTCGGAGCAGATGTTCATCACGTCTGAAGCCTGCGAGATCGTCAACGACACGAAGCGCAAGGGCCATCACGTGTGTAGCATTGGAGCAAGTGTGGTCAAAGCCACTGAGACGGCTGTGGGCACAGACGGCCTGCTGAAGGAGTTTGAGGGATGGACCAACAAGTTTATCTTCCCTCCCTACAACTTCGGCCTGTCCGACTCGATGGTAGCCAACTTCTACCACCCCTACTCCACGCTGCTGATGACTCAGTGTGCATTTGGAGGCTACGACATGGTGATGAAGGCATACGAACTGGCTGTCGCCAACGGTTACAAATTTGGATGCTACGGAGACAGTCTGCTCATCCTCAACGACTAATCAGCCTTGCTACATCGTCTGTATCTCTCCTTGGGTTCCAATCTTGGCAACCGTAGGCAACTGCTCCAGTCAGCCATCGCCCTACTGAGGGAGCGTGTCGGCTCGGTGGAGCGCACCTCTTCCTTTATAGAGACGGCACCATGGGGCTTCGAGAGCGAGCATCAGTTTCTCAATGCCTGCGTCTGCATCAACACCAGGATGACCCCACGCGAGGTGCTGGAAGCTACGAAACAGATAGAGCGTGAACTGGGCAGGACACGGAAGTCGTCCAATGGTCAATATGCTGACCGCCCGATAGACATCGACATTCTCCTCTATGATGACATACAGGTAAACGAACCCGATTTGGTCATTCCGCACCCCCACATGGAGGAACGCGATTTTGTCATGATTCCTTTACAAGAAATCAGGCCCGAAAAACAGGGGTGAGCCCTGCTATCAACAACAAAGGTTTTTCTCTTTCGTGAGAAAAACCTTTGTTGTTATCATACCCTTTAGAGGGGTGATAATATGCTCCGTCAACGATATTAGGTTCGTTGGGCTACGAAGTTAACTTCATCAGCCCACGAAGTTAACTTCATCAGCCAACGAAGCTAAATGCATATTTTCACCCCTTTTTCTATACTTTTGGCCTATTTTAGACTCTTTTCCCGCTACAACGAGTCTATGTGGCGTTTGAAGCAGGATTTGATGAGAAACTGCCTTTGAAAAGCGAACGTATTGTTTAGATTTTTCGTTTTGATTTGACGTAATTATCATACACCATCAGTCCTTTCACCGTTAGTAGATATTTCTGGCGAGGATGACGTGGCGAATTTGGGTATTTCATTTTTACCAATCCTTCTGTAATGGCTGGCGTAAGAGAATATTCAAGGAAATTGGGGCGGTTCTTCAAGCCAACAGCTTCCATCATTTCCTTTACGCTCTTTTCACCTGTGCCAATTATAACAAGCAACCGTTTTATATTTTCTGATAAGTTTGATACCGAATCACCAGAACTTGCATGGGTACTTGTATGGGTGCTAGTATGGGTACTTGTATGGGTACTAGTACTGGTTGCATCTACATCGTTATAACCTACAAGCATATAGCGGTTCTTCAGCTCATGATGTTCACCCAACAACAAATTACGGAAGAACCTAATAAGGAAAGACTTATTGGGTTCTATACCCTTTGACGGATTACGATAGTTCGCACGAACAAGGGCATTACGGAAATACCACGAGTTGTCGGCAAATAAATCGTTATCGACCTTGAATCCAATTGAACGCAAATATTTAATGACGAACACCGCAGTGGTTCGTGTGTTGCCCTCACGGAACGGATGGTTTTGCCATAGCAACGTTACAAAATCTACAATGTGGTCAATAATTTCATCCGTGTTCAATCCATTGTAATTAAAGTCCTTTTCTTGTTGAATGTCATATCGCAGCGCCATCATAATGTCGGCAGCACGTCCATACACAACACTATCGCCACGTAACACCCATTCCTTTTTGCTGATGTCATAGGGCCGCAGTTTACCTGCATGTTTGAATACGCCCCCGAACAAGTGCCTATGGATATTCAAAAACTCCAACGCGGTGAACGAGAAAGACTGCTCGTTCAGCAACTTGGCAATATTGGCAGCTACTCGATCGGCCTCTTCCTTTTCTGCATCGTCTTCGTCATGTGTTGTTTTGTTGACATAGTACGACTTCAACTGTTCACGCACATCATCAATGGTAATGTCACCTTCAATATGCCTGACGGCCGTCTCCTTCAGATAGTCGGAAACCTTCAGACCATCCACATCCTGCAGACCGATAGCCGTACGCCATACCGAAGCCCTCTCGCGCTTATGTGGCTCTGCCACACGCTCGTAGGCTTCGAAATCAAGATATTGTTGTTTATGCTTATTCATAATGATATAAAACTATTAATAAGGAACAGCCATATCAATTAAGTCCGACAGAGCGGTTTCTATATCTTGTTCATATTGCAAGCCTGCTGATTTCAATAACATTGTATTTGCTATTCTGTCAGTGAAGACTATTGCTGACTTCTAGCATATAGATATCTTTTTAGATTATCCACTATACAACATTAATCATCTTGATGTTTTTTACAACCTTCCACCCTGCTCCTCAATAAGCTGTTGGATGGCGAGTCTGAGTTGATCCATATCATGGAAAACGACTCCATGCATTCCAACCTTTCGCGCGCCCTCAATATTGTCTGGGCGGTCATCTATGAAGACGCACTCCTCGGGACGCACACCAAACTTCGAAAGAAACAACTCGTAGATTTCTCTTTCGGGCTTTAAGTAGTGACAGGTGTAAGAGATAAGGCTATCCTCCAGGGGAGAAAACACCCGTGGGAAGCGGGCGATAACCTCATGTACTTTCGCAGACCAGTTGCTCAGACCCAACAAGCGGTAGCCCTCAGCTTTAAGCTGGCACATCCATTCATACATTCCCTCCGTCTCTCCCGTAAACATATCAGCGAAATGCTTGTCGAAACGATCTATCGCATCGGCATACTCGGGCCATTGACGTTGCTGACGCTCTATATAGTAATGGAAAGGATGAAGGGCGCGATCTACCTCGTCGCTAAAACTATGCGGCAGCGCTTGGGCAAAAAACTGACGAGCCTTCTCCTCGCTATGAAAATAATCCGAGAAATAGGCGATGAAATCATGCTGCACGAGGACGCCGCCGAAGTCGAAAACAATGTTTTTTATCATCTTAATCGTTATTATATGCGATGGGTATGAAATGGTTGATAAGTTGGATTCAAGAGCATGGCTTCTCGACATCACTCAACTTCCTTTCTGCAAAACTACTAAAAAGAATTGAGTTGGCCAAATCGGAGGAAGCGAAAACAAAGATTTAGGCGAATAGAAGGAGAATTCTCGTGCTTTTTTCATACTTTTGCATTGCGGAAAGGAGGGGCGACCTATCAAGTTCATACGACAGTCCCCAACGACTTTCTTATAACTAAGCACAAACAAAGAATGATGATTGAATGGTTCATAGGCGTGGTCATCGGCCTGGCGATCGGGTTGACCATCGGTATTCTTCTACAGAAATCTAAACTCGTAGGCCGGCTGCAAGCCTTGGAAGGTGAGGCAGCGGGACTCCGCCGACAGATGGAGGGAGAGCGGTCTGCAGCAGCAAAGCAAGTAACGCAGATCCGGGAGGACGCTTCGCGGCAAATGCGACAACTCACTGATCGTGACGAGGCGCTGCTTGCGAACGAGCGCAATCTGCATGACCGGGAGATGGAAACAGTGCGTAGCGCACACGCCAAGCAGATCGCGTCGCTCGAATCACAGATAGCGGAGGAGCGCAGACATGCCACAGAACTACGGGAGGAGAACAACCGCCAATGGGCGCAGCGTCTAGACACGCTCCGCGAGGAGATGCGGAAGAATGCGGCCGAACAGTTGGCTGCCAAACAACGATCCCTACAGGAGGACAACCGCCAGCAGATGGATGAGCTACTCAAACCGATCAAGGAACAGTTTGCCGACTTCAAGCGGACGGTGGAGGAAAACAGGGCACAAAGCGAGTTGAACAAGAAGGATCTGCAGAACACATTCGAATCGACGATGCGCCTCTTCCAGCAGCAACAGCAGCAGGCAGTAGCTTCAATGAAGGAGCAGACAGCTCGCATCGGTTCAGACGCTGCCAACCTCACCCGTGCGCTCAAGGGCGACAGCAAGCAGCAGGGCGACTGGGGTGAGATGGTCTTGGCTACCCTTTTGGAGAATAGCGGACTGCGCAAGGACGAGGAGTACTTTGTACAAGAGCAGACCAAAGACAGCGAGGGCAGAAGTTTCCGCCCCGACATCATCGTTCGCTTCCCAGAAGGTCGGAGCGTGGTGATCGACTCCAAGGTCTCTTTGACGGCCTATGCCAATGCCGTGGCTACCGAGGACGACGCACAGCGCGACCGCTTGCTGCGCGAGCATGTGCAAAGCGTACGACGCCACGTCGATGAACTGGCAGAGAAGGACTACAGCAAGTTGGTGGATGACGCTATCGGTTTTGTCCTGATGTTCATTCCCAATGAGTCGGGCTATATCGCCGCCATGCGACAGCAGCCGGACCTGGGTCGATACGCCTATCAAAAACACATCATCATCATCTCTCCCAGCAATCTTCTGATGGCCTTGCAACTGGCGTATAACCTCTGGCAGTACGACCGACAAAACAAAAACGTGGAGAAGATTGTCAAGGCTGCAGCAGACTTGTACGACAAGGTGGCGGGATTTGGAGACACCTTCTCCTCCCTCGGCGACCTGATAGCGCGCCTGTCGGGGGCGTTCGAGAAAGCAAGACTGCAACTCTATGATGGCAAGGGCAACGTGATGCGCCGCATCGAAGGACTCAAGTCGCTCGGCGTAACACCCAAAAAGAGTATCAAAGACCTCGACGACCATGCGTTGACCAGCTCAGGGGATGACACGCAGGCCTAAGAATAGGGGCACATAAAAAAGATCTTCATTAATATATATAAGGAGAAAACGGATGATAAGAGCTTCTTTTGAGAGTGACTACAATAACGGCTGCCTGCCGGAGATTCTCCGCCGCCTGTCGGAGACCAACGATGAGAAGTCGAGCGGCTATGGTTTCGACCCTTATACCGAAAGGGCAAAGGACCGGATCCGCAAGACGTGCGACATGACGGAGGCAGAAGTCCATTTCCTTGTGGGCGGCACACAGACCAATGCTACAGCCATCGACTCGCTGCTGCAGGGCTGCGAGGGTGTGCTTTCGGTCGATACGGGGCACATCAACGTCCATGAATCAGGGGCCGTAGAGGCTTTCGGACACAAGGTATTGGTACTTCCTGGTATAGCTGGAGGCAAGATGGCTGCCTCGCAGATCAACGACTACATGCGCAAGTTTCTCGCCGACGAGACCTACCCACACATGGTACAGCCTGGCATGGTCTATATCACACTTCCAACGGAACTTGGCGCACTCTATTCGCGCAAGGAATTGGCCGACATCTATACTGTATGCCAACAGTACGGACTGCGACTCTATGTCGATGGGGCACGGCTCGGCTACGGGCTGATGGCGGAAAGCAACGACATCGACCTGCCGTTTCTTGCACACCATTGCGACGTCTTCTACATAGGAGGCACGAAGGTGGGAGCGTTGCTGGGCGAAGCCTTGGTCTATACCAACACGCGCGCACCCAAATACATCTTCACCATCATCAAGCGACACGGTGCATTGCTCGCCAAGGGTCGTGTCTTGGGCTTGCAGTTTGACACGCTCTTCACGGACGACCTCTACTTTCGCGTCTCTCGACATGCGATCGACATGGCCCAAGCATTGCGAAAGGTCTTCGCCAAGCATGGCTTGTCCCTCGGCATCGACTCACCAACCAACCAGCAGTTTGTCATCCTCTCCAAAGAACAGAAACAACGGTTGGCGGAAGAGATAGCCTTCGAGATATGGGAACCGCTCCCCGATGACCACTTGCTATGCCGCTTCGTGACCTGCTGGGCCACAACAGAGGCCGACATCGCGGCCCTTGACGAAGCATTGAAACGCACATTGGCTGCAAACGCCTGATGCTTAACCTATTTCACTGAAAAATAGCAAAGCGAGCTTTTAGATTTATACAGATATTTTTCTTGCAATTAAAAACTGAAGACATGATAAGAAGAAGACTAACAACTGCTCTTTTGAGCTTACTCCTTTCGATAGTGGCGTTTGCAGCCCAAAAGAATCTGGACAAGGACATTACTATGGTGACTTATGAACAAGGATGGATGGACACAAATGGGGCATTGTCCTTGAAGAATAATACGGGTGTGGAGGTCAAGAATGTCGTATTCTTGATCACCTACCTTGATATGTCAGGCAACGAACTTGATTATGAGGAGTTTAACAAATCAGTAAGCATAGCACCTGGAAAGACAAAAAAGATCGACATTCCGGCCTACGAACAGGAACGATTTTATCACTATTACAAGTCACCAGGTAATGAAATGGAACCGAAAACTGCCTTCAAAATCAAGTTTCAGCTAAAGGATTATAATGTAGAAGGAGAGGCCGAAGAACTTAATAGTAGTAGTCTAATTAGAGAAAGGAACACTAAAGATGGTTTTTACCTAATTATTGCTATCAGCATTCTACTATTCCTCATAGGCATATCAATTGGTTTGTATGTCATGGTTGCCGTGATGGCACAGAAACGGAACCGAAACGTAGTGATCTGGATTTTATTGAGCCTCATCGCGACGCCTTTATTGATGATCATCATCCTTTTGGCTATCGGGGAAAACAAAGACTATAACTAAATCCATTATATCGGGAACATAAAATGAAGCGAACAATCACCTTATCCCTTGTCATTTGCGTAGTCGCCACAATCCTCCACGCAAAGACGACATACATACCGACCTATGACAACCGTCTTCTTTTGATAGAGGATGGCGAAGTAGATACGCTAATAAACACGTCACACTCCCTTGTGATGTCATCGAAAGACGGTCTGATAACTATCACCTTGGCACAACAGATTGTGTCAAACGAGTTGGTGCGTGAAATAAAAAGAGCAAAGAATGCTGCTGGGTGGGCTATGGTTTCAGCAGCACTTTCTTCTGCGGCAGCGGGATTGGCTCAAGGCCAAATGAACGAAGGATATGATAAAGGATGGGCTATGAAAAACTATGTGGATGCAAGGGAGAACATTGATGCTTCTGTTGCTGCGTCGGGCGATGCAAGAGCCGTAGCAGAGGACTTGAAAACACTCATGCTTGACCTCGTTGTCCGAAACAACTCTCAGAAAGAAATGATCATAACAGACATGGATAGAGGAAGAATATGGTTCATCCTGCCCAACTGCGAAGTACGTTTGCCTCTATTGAAGGACGAAGAGTGCCACTTCCGCGTTTCGTCATGCAACCCAATGGATGAAAACGTCAAGTACATCAATGCATTGGGTACAAGTACATTGGAAAAATACAACATAGAGTTGGAAACAGATATATCCTGGTATGTTCCTCTCAGCCCAAAAGTATTAAAAAAATTGCGCTTCGAGACCGAACAGAAAACCGGTTATATCAGAATTGTAAAAGAAACGATGGCTATGAGCGTTGTTTCAGAAGAAGAGTTTAGAACCATCAAAAACAAGAGACATGTTTTATATTGAAAGAAAGAAAAGGGCCTTAGCTGAATTAAAATCAGCAGAAACAACATACAAAGACATTGGAACATTAGCTAATTCTAAAGCTATTTCGGAACAAATAAATCTAATTCATTTCAGTATTGAGTTGCCTCGCATAATACCCAGAGACACCACTAACATTGGATGGTACGTATCTATTAGAGTTAAATCGGAACCAACTTCCATTAGAAACTTCTCATGACGAGCGTACAAAAAATCCGAAACAGATATCTGCTGATGCTTCTGTTTCGGATTATTCTTATTCTTCCTTGATTTTCCAATCGCTGATTGTTCGCTGGGTACTGTCAAAACTGATACCCACTTTTACCAGCCGCTTACCTTCAGCATGATAAGGCAGCATGTAGCCCTTTTCGTCTATTTGTGCCAAAGCTTCCTCGGCACTCTTGTCAACCTTCAGTTCGAAGACGTATATCGTGTTTGGCATGTGCATCACGGCATCAGCTCTACCGATGGCACTCTTCACCTCCGTGCGGATATAGATGTTGAGGAAACTGAACATCAGATAGAAGATGGTCTGATAGTGCTTCTCGCTATG